>MDTE01141336.1_pt1 | contig 15256 bp, 18 predicted proteins | sample 811231 | NCBI WGS metagenome assembly MDTE01 (sample SAMN05326651, study PRJNA326480) | marine metagenome | isolation source: seawater | place: Indian Ocean: Red Sea | collected 2010 | reverse complement strand
TGTTACAATTCCTAAAGGTGTAGATGATGGAACTAGAATTAGACTTGCAGGAAAAGGTGAAGCTGGAACAAGGGGGGGTGCAAGTGGTGATTTATACTTATTTATAAATGTAGAGTCTCATCAAGTTTTTAAAAGATCAGACGTTAATTTATTTTTTGAATTTCCAATTTCAATAGCTGATGCTGCTCTTGGAACGACAATTGAAATACCAACTATTGATGGTGGAAAGGCTAAAATTAAAATACCTGAAGGCACTCAAAGTGGAAAGCAGTTTAGATTAAAAGGTAAAGGAATGCCGTTCATGCGTAGAGGTGATTTTGGAGATTTATATGTTCAAGTTAAGACAGAAGTTCCAATATCTCTAAACAAAGAACAAAAAGAATTGTTAGAAAAATTTAGAAAAATAGAAAATGATAGATCAAACCCAAGTATAAAAAAATTTTTTCAAAAAGCTAAAAGTTTTTGGAAAAATTAGAAATGGGATTAGAGCAAATAATTCCTGCTATTTTTTTAATTGCAGTTTTAATTCTAGTTCTTCCTCGCTTTTTAAGTTCTAATTCAAATTCAAAACAACTTATTAAAAATTTATTCATTTGGTCTATAATTGTTGTATCTGTTATAATAATTTCATATCTTATTTTAAAATGAAAAAAATAAATATAGCTATCACTGGATGTTTAGGTCGTATGGGTCAGCAATTAATTAGATCTATAAAACAAGATAAAAATTTTAAACTAGTTGCTTTAACTGAAAATAAAAAAATAAATAAAAAAATTAATGGAATAAAAGTAAGTCTTAACGAAGAAAGAATTTTTAAAAATGCTAACTTAATTATTGATTTCACAGTTCCAAAATGTACCTTTCAAGTTTTAAAAATAGCTTCAAAATTAAAAAAAAGATTAGTTATTGGAACAACTGGTTTTAATAAAAAAGAGGAAGATTTAATCAAAAAATTTTCAAAAAGAATACCTATATTAAAAGCTGGAAATATGAGTTTGGGTATCAATCTTTTAATGTATTTAACAGAAATAGCCTCTAGTTCACTTGGAAAAAATTTTCTAAGTAAAATTTTTGAAATTCATCATAAACATAAAAAAGACTATCCATCCGGAACTGCATTAATGTTGGGTAGAGGTATTGCTGTTGGAAAAAATAAAAACTTTTATACTTTGTTAGGAAATAAATATTTAAATAAAAAAAATTTTCCCTATGGAAAAAAAATAAATTTTAATTCTATTAGAAAAGGAGAAATTATTGGAGAACATGAGGTTAAATTTTCAAGTGGGAAAGAAATAATTACACTTAATCATGAAGCTTTTGATAGAGCTTTATACTCAGAGGGAGCGCTGTCTGCTGCTAAATGGTTGATGAAAAAAAAGCCTGGTCTTTACTCAATGAGAGATCTTATGAATTTTAAATAATGAATGAAATTCAAAGAGTAAAAATAATAAATAAAACTCTTAACCAAATTTATCCAAATATAGCTGTTCCCTTAAAAAGTAGAAATGTTTTTACACTGTTGATATCTGTCCTGCTTTCAGCTCAATGTACAGATTTGAATGTAAATAATGTGACTAAAAATATTTATCCCAAATATTATAAACCTGAACATTTTGTAAAGTTAGGAAGAAAAAAAATTGAAAAATTAATTAAACGCATTGGTATATTTAGAATAAAAGCAAAAAGTATTTACAATTTATCAAAAATATTAATTGAGAAACATCATGGAAAAGTACCAAAAACTTTTTTGGAATTAGAACAATTACCTGGTGTGGGTCATAAAACTGCTAGTGTTGTTATGTCTCAAGGCTTTGGGTTCCCTGCGTTTCCTATAGATACTCACATTCATAGATTAGCTCAAAGATGGGGGCTAACTAATGGAAAAAATGTCATACAAACAGAAAAAGATTTAAAAAGATTATTTCCAAAAAAAAAGTGGAATAAACTTCATCTGCAAATAATTTATTATGGAAGAGAATATTGTAAAGCAAGAGATTGTTTTGGCATATCTTGTAAAATTTGTACTACTTGTTATCCTAATAGAAAAAAGCCAATTAAAACAAAAAAAGCATAAGATGGAAATTTTAGGTATTGGAAATGCAATAGTTGACGTCATCTGCAAAGTAGATGAAGAATTTATTGTTAAGAACAATTTATCAAAAGGAAATATGAAATTAATTTTCGATGAAAATGAATTTAAAAAATTAATATCAAATTTAAAAATTGAAAAAACTATTTCTGGTGGATCTGTCGCTAATTCAATAGTTGGTTTATCACAATTAGGAAACAAAGTTGGTTTTATTGGAAAAGTAGCTGATGATGAACTAGGAAACAAATATGAAATCGGACTCAAGAATGAAAATGTTGATTATATTTATTCAAAAAAAAAGGAAGTCCTTCCAACAGGAACTTGCTTAATATTAATAACACCTGACTCTGAGAGAACAATGTGTACTTTCTTAGGAATAGCTGGAAAAATTAATGAAAATGATGTTAGCAAAGTAGCTATCAAAAAAAGTAAAATGATTTTTTTAGAAGGATATTTATGGGATGAGGGTGAACCAAAAAAAGCTTTTACTAAAGCAATAGAAAACTCGAACAAAGTAGCAATGTCCTTATCAGATAAATTTTGTGTTGATAGACATAAGCCACACTTTTACGATCTAGTTAGAAATAAATTAGATATTACTTTTGCAAATGAAGAAGAGATAAAATCTCTTTTAGATACAGAAAATTTTGAAGATGTTATTCAGTTTGGCAAACAAATCAAAAGACTTTTAATAATTACTAGAGGTGAAAAAGGAGCAATTTCTATAGATGGTAATATTGTTACAGAGGTTGGTGTCAAAAGGAATCTTAATATTGTTGACTTAACAGGAGCAGGCGACTTATTTGCTTGCGGATATCTGCATGGTTATTTAAACAATCTATCTCAAAAGGAATGTTTAGATAAAGGATCAGAAATGTCCTCCAAAATAATTCAGCAAATCGGAGCTAGACTTTAATCCTTTTTTGTCTAATAAAACTACCCTTTCCTTTTTTAGGTTTTACTATTCGAGGTTTATACTTTTTGCTAAAAAGATCTTTTGCAATTTTATTTTTCTTTTTCAATTTATTTTGTAACCGTTATTTGAGCTAATAATAAAATTATCATCATTAAATGCATCTTTTATTTTTTTTCTCAATCTATGAATATGAGTCTCAACAGTATGTGTCTCGAGTTCTAACTGATATTTCCATACATTAGATTGTAAATCTTTAATATTAACAGATTTTTTTTTTTCAAAAATATAAAGTATGGTGTTTATTTCTTTTTCAGTAAGTTTTAAATTTTTATTATTTAAAGTTATTTCTTTAGAATTCATATTCATTTTATATTTGCCAATTAAAATATTTGACTGTTGGTTAAATCTGTTTTTTAAAAATTCAAGATTAATTTTTTCAATAAGTTGTGTTAATTCTACTGGAAAATTATTAATATTAATTTGATTTTTAACATTCAAGATTTCATTCCTAGATAATAAAACATAGTTTTTATAGTCTTTAAAATTAATATTTGAGAAGTCTTTTTTTGAAATGTTAATTAAATTAAAATTTAAGTTTTCTTTAACTTCAGATAAAATATTATAAAGTACAAGAAAGTCATAAATAATTAAATTTTGATTCATAAAATGATAATATGATAATTCATTTAAAAGATAAACATTCTCTTATAATAGATCAATTCTATTTTAAGTGTTGCATAGGTAAAAATGGGCTAACAAAAAAAAAATTGAAGGAGATAAAAAAACTCCTCGAGGTATTTACAAAATTGGAAATATATATTTCAGAAAAGATAGAATTAAAAAATTTGAAACTAAATTAAAAATGTTACCTATAACAAAAAATCTTGGATGTGGGGATGATGTAAATGATAAGAAAAGTTATAATAAAATTTCAAAAATTAATAAAAAATTTAATCACGAAAAACTTTATAGAAAAGACCATAAATATGATTTATTAATACCAATAAAATACAACTCTAAAAGAGTCACTGGAAAAGGAAGTTGTATTTTCATTCATCTAACAAATAATTACAAACCTACAGCAGGATGCATAGCTTTAAAAAAAAATGACTTTTTAATTATGTTAAAAATAATAAATAAAAAAACACAGATTAAAATTCATTAAACTCTATTTCCAAAAATCTTAGACCCAATTCTTAGGTATGTAGAAGAATTTCTTGTAGCGTTTAAATAATCGGATGACATTCCCATACTTAATTCCTGAAGATTTAATTCCTTATTAAGGATTTTCATTTCATTGAAATAGTTATCAGAATTTGAACTTATCGGAGGAATACACATTAAGCCTACAATGTTAAGTTTTAAATTTTTACAAAATGATAAAAATTCTCTTAAATCTTTTTTACTTATTCCTGATTTCTGTTCTTCATCTCCAATATTAACTTGAATAAAAAATTTAATAGATTTGTTTTGTTTTTGTTGTTCATTAGCTATTTTTTCTGCTAACTTTTTATTATCTATGGAATGAATATAATCGAATAATGAAATAGCATTTTTTACTTTGTTAGTTTGTAATTTACCAATCATATGTAATTTGATGTTTTTATATTTTGATTTTAAATCAACCCATTTGTCTAAAGCTTCTTGTACTTTATTTTCTCCAAAATTAATATGACCGTGATCCAATAAAGGTAATATTTGAATAGATGAAAAAGTCTTACTAACAGCAATAATATTTGGTACTCTTTTAAAATTTAATTTAATTTCATTTTGGATATTAACTAAGTTTAAAACTGATTTATGCATAAAATAAATATAAAGTATTTCACTTTTATAGAAGATTTCAACAAAGAAAATATTAAAAAATTAAATAAAAAAATTATTTTAATATTTAGAAATTACGAAAAAAATCCAGATATTGAAATGTTAAGAAAATTAAAAAATTTTTGTAAAGAAAATAATCGCATAATTTTACTTTCTAATAATATAAAATTAGCAAAGACGTTAAATTTTGATGGTGCTTATATACCGTCATTTAACAAAAGACTTATGAATTACAAAATTGGTATAAAACAAAAATTTTTAATTGTAGGCTCTGCCCACACAAAAAATGAAATTTACATTAAAATAAAACAAAAAGTCGATTTTATTTTACTTTCTCCAATATTTAAAATCAAAAAAAAGCTAGATTATTTAGATATTCCAAAATTTAATACACTTGCTAACTCAACAAATAAAAAAATAATTGCTTTAGGTGGAATAAATGAATGTAATATTAAAAGATTAAATATGTTAAATATTAATGGATTTGCATCTATAACTTTTTTTAAAAACAAATATAAACTTTTGTAAATTTATGAATATAAACCAAATTCAAATTTTGGTAAAAGAAATACAAAATCTCTTTTTTAGGAGAGACTACAAAACAATAATATCCACAACTAAAGAAGCAATTAAAAAATATCCAAAAACAGCAATATTTTACAACCTCCTTGGTTTAGCATTTTCAAATATTGGCAAACTTGAAGAAGCCAGAATTGTTCTTGAAAAAGGATATCAAATTAATTCCACAGATTTGGCAATTATTAATAACTTAGCCAATGTTTATAAAAATTCACACGAAACCACTAGAGCTGAAGAATTATATAAAAAATCTATTAAAATTGATAAAAATTATTTAAATGCCTACGTAAATTATGGAAATTTAAAAAGAGATTTAAACAGATTTTCTGAGTCAATTAATCTTTATGAGACTGCATTAAAATTAAACAAAAATATTCCATCTGTTAATTACAGCATTGCAATGAGTTATCAAAGTTTAGGGGATTTTGAAAAATCAGATTTTTTTGCAAAGAAAGCTTTGGAAATAGAACCAAAATTTACTAAGGCCGATCTATTAATTAGTCGTTCAAAAAAATATCACAAAGATGACGAGCATTTAAAGGCTATGTTAGAAAAAAAAGAAAACACAGATTTAAATAATAATTTAAAAGCAGACCTTTTTTTTGCGATAAGTAAAGCGTATGAAGATCAAGAAGATATAAGTAGTAGTATTAAATATCTTAAAAAAGGAAATGAAATAAAAAGATCCCTTGTTAACTTTAATATTGAATTAGAAAATAAAAAATTTGAAGAAATAAAAAAAATTTTTAATAAAATTAAAGAAAAAAAAGTTGATAATAAAATTATAAATCATAAGAAGATTATATTTATTCTTGGTATGCCAAGATCCGGTACTACTCTTGTAGAACAAATCATTAGTTCCCATTCACAAGTTTACAGCTCAGGTGAATTACCTTTTTTATCTCTTATTATGAATAAAATTTTTCATGAAGAAAAAGATATTGCAGGAGTCTTAAATAATGAAAAAAATTTAAATAAACTATCTGAACAATATTTTTCTTTTTTAAAAAATTATGAAATTTCTGAACAATATATAACTGATAAAGCACCATTGAATTTTATGTGGATAGGATTTATTAAATATATATTTCCTGAGTCGAAAATAATACATTGTGTAAGAAATTCTAAAGATAATTGTATTTCTCTTTATAAAAATATTTTTGAGGGAAGCTTAAATTTTAGCTATTCAGAGAATGAATTAGGGAGATATTATAATCTCTATAAAGATTTGATAAATTTTTGGAAAAATTATAGTACTGAATTATTTCATGATGTTCATTATGAAAATTTAATAAATGATTCAGATTACGAAATTAAAAAAATTATTAATTACTGTAATTTGGATTGGGAGGACAGATGTTTAGATTTTTCTAAAAATAAAAATCCAATAAAAACTGCAAGTGTTGGACAGGCTCGTAAGCCTATCTATAAATCCTCTATAAATAGTTCCACAAAATTCGAACCTTACTTAAAAGATCTTTTTAAATTAATATAAAAAAAAAGCCCTAGTTAAAAAACTAGGGCTTTTAATATTTTCTAAACTACTAATTAGAATGATAGAGATAAAGCAATCTCTGTCATTTCATCGTTAGACGTTCCACCACCATTTGAAGTAGTTTCATTGTTTTGTAACGTGATTTTTGCAGAACCCATTGTGTAAGCTAGGGCTGTTCCTTGCATATCTTCAGTTACGTGTGTTGAAGCAGCTTTCAAGTGCTCAACTTCTCTTTCACCGTAAGACACTGATACACCGTCCATTAAGTTTAGAGCAACACCGAAACCAGTAGCTTCTTCGTCAGTTCCACCTCTTTCGTTGTTTGTAACAACTGATTCAGTGTAACCAACAGAGATAGCACCCATAGTATAGTTTACAAAACCTACCATGTGCTCATCTTCGTCATCACCATTAGTTCCAATAGCTCCGTTCTCATCGTTAGAGAAAGAACCATAACCGAAACCAACATCTAAACCGTCCATAATTGAACTGTTAGTTAATGCAAAGTCCCAACCAGCAGCGTTTGAAGTTCCACCTGAAACTGCACCGTCTGTGTTAGCAGCAGATCCACCTGGGCTTAATTGCGCTGATAATTTTGTATCCATGAAAGTTTTTTCATAAACGAATACACCATTGTTTCCAGCACCTACTAGACCGTTAGATGTTCCTGTTACTGCATCTAAGTTATCCCAAACTTCTTCAGCAGCAGTAGGAGTTTTGTCGTCGATAGTAGAAATACCACCAGCGCCAACACCTTGGTCAAAAGTTACTTTACCCATATCACCTAGGTCTATTGCTAAAGATGCAGATGACATTCCTGCCATTTGATCAGACATAACCATAGTTAATGTAGTTTCATAACCATTTACATCACCTGAACCTGAAAAGGCTATAGATGTGTTCATACCATACGGGTTACCAGTTACTTCGTCATTGTTCCCGTTTGTGTATGTAACTTTCGCTGAACCAGAAGCTGTTAATTCTACAGCGTTTGCTGAGAATGCAACAAGCGAACCAGCTAAAGCTGAAAGTCCTATTGTTTTTAATTTATTCATAATTTCTCCTTTATAGTTATTCATATGAATGAGCGTTTTTTAGCTTAATTTATGGTCTAAAAGTCAATAATTATTGAAAATATAGTAGTTTTTTACCAATTGTTGTAAAAATATCACACTAAATAGCCTCTAAAACACTATCTAATTCATTATTTTATATTATTACTATGAAAATGAAATTTATTTATAGATACCTATACATTCTTGCCATCTCATTTTTTTTATATTCATGTTCAGGAATGCCTGATGCTCGTAAAGTGCCTGTTAATGCAGATGAAAGAGTAAAGAAAAATATTGAAGAAGGTCGAGGGTTAAAAATAGGAACCTCAATGCAAATGGGTATGGGCGGTAAAGGTACTAATTTCTCATTTGCCTCCTCTAATCCTCTTTGGAGGGCTACTCTAGAAAAATTAGATTTTATTCCTCTTAACAATGTAGATTACGCAGGAGGTTTAATTATTACTGATTGGTACAGTGATACAGGCCAAAATGAACAGATTAAAATTGCTGTCAAATTTTTGACGAATGAAATAAGATCGGATGCGCTTGATATAAGTATATTTAAAAAAGTTTGTAATGAGCTTAACAATTGTAAGACAAATAAAATAGAAAGTGAAATGAATAAGCAAATTAAGGTTTCAATTTTAAAACGAGCTACACAACTATCTAAAGAAGCTGAAAAAAAAGATGATTCCAAAAAAAATTAAATCACAAAACTTATTTTTAAAGTTAGGTTTTCTATAAACAATTATACTTGACTATTTTTTAATGAATGAAAGTAGATACAATTTTCTTTTAACGGAAAAAAAATGGCAAAAAAAATGGGAGGATTCTAATTTTTTTTCCTCAAAAATAGATCAAAATAAAGATAAATTTTATTGTCTTGAAATGTTTCCTTACCCTTCGGGTAAAATTCACATGGGTCATGTAAGAAACTATACTATCGGTGATGTATTGGCTCGATATAAATCTCTTCAAGGACTAAATGTTTTGCACCCAATGGGATGGGACTCTTTTGGAATGCCCGCTGAAAATGCTGCTAAACAAAATGATTTAAACCCAAAAAATTGGACTGAAGAAAATATAAAGATAATGAAACTTCAACTAAAAAAATTAGGACTTTCTATAGACTGGAAAAGAGAAATATCAACTTGTAATCCTGATTATTATAAGCACCAGCAAAAATTATTTTTAGATCTATACGATAAAGGATTAGTTTATAGAAAAGAAAGTTATGTAAATTGGGATCCAGTCGATAAAACTGTTTTAGCTAACGAACAAGTAATTGATGGTAAAGGATGGAGATCTGGAGCTGCAGTTGAAAGAAAAAAACTAAATCAATGGTTTTTTAAAATTTCTGATTTTTCGGAAGAATTATTAAATGAGCTTGATGAATTAAATTTATGGCCAGACAAAGTAAAAATAATGCAAAAAAATTGGATTGGTAAGTCGTTTGGCTGTGAAATCAATTTTAAAATAAATGGCTCTAAAAATATAAATTCAATTAAGTGCTATACAACACGACCTGATACGCTTTTTGGTTTTTCTTTTTTAGCACTATCTGTAGACCATCCCTTGTCAAAATATTATGAGCAAGATCAAAAGTTTTTAGAGTTTAAAAATAATTGCTCAAAAACTGGGACAACCGAAGAATCTATAGCTCAAGCTGAAAAAATTGGTTTTAAAACTGATTTATTTGCAATTAATCCATTAGATGAGAGTATTCAAGTTCCAGTTTATTTTGCTAACTTTGTTTTAATGGATTATGGATTTGGTGCAGTTTTTGGATGTCCTGCTCATGATCAAAGAGACTTTGATTTTGCAAAAAAATATAAATTAAAAATAAAAACTGTTGTAAGACCAGATGACCAAACAGACAATTTTGAAGTTTCAGATGAAGCGTATACAGGTTCAGGTAAAATTATAAACTCTAAATTTCTAAACGGATTATCTGTTCCAGACGAGTCGATAAAAGAAACAATTAAATTTTTAGAAAAAAAAAAAATTGGAAAGCAAAAAATTAATTATAGATTAAAAGATTGGGGAATTTCTAGGCAGAGATACTGGGGTTGTCCAATACCTATTGCTTACAATGGAAGGAATGAGGTGGTAAAGATACCAGAAAAAGATTTACCTGTTACATTACCTGAAAATATTGAACTTAAAACAAATGGTAATCCTTTAGACCTGCAAGAGGAATGGAAAAAAGTGAAAATTAATGGCGAAGATTGCGTAAGAGAGACTGATACTCTTGATACTTTTGTTGACTCGTCATGGTATTACTTAAGATTTTGCTCGGCTGACAACAAGGATAGTCCCTTTGATAAAAATGAAGTTGATTACTGGATGCCAGTAGACCAATACATTGGAGGTGTTGAGCATGCGATTTTACACCTTCTTTATTCAAGATTTTTTATGAGAGCTATAAATTTAAATAACAATCAAATTAAAATCAAAGAACCTTTTAAGGGACTATTTACACAAGGAATGGTTTGTCATGAAACATATAAGGATGAAAAAAATAACTGGTTAAGTCCTGATGAAGTTACTAGTGAGGATGGCAAAAATTTTTTTATTAAAAATCAACCCAATAAAAAAGTAAAAGTAGGACCCTCGGAGTCAATGTCCAAATCAAAAAGAAACACTATAGATCCTGAAAATATGATTAATAACTACGGTGCAGATGCAGTTAGATTTTTTATTTTATCTGATAGCCCTCCTGAAAAGGATGTTCAGTGGTCAGAAAGTGGAATGATATCTTCATATAAATTTATTCAAAAGTTTTGGATTCTTTGTGAACAAATATTAGATTTAATTAAAAATGACCCAGCAGAAAAAAGTGATGAAATAGAAATTTTTACTAATCAATCTATAAACAAGATTAACTTTTCTTTAGAAAAATTTCGCTATAACGTATTAATAGCTATCTGTCATGAAATTTATACATTTTGGAAAAAAATTTTAGATAAAAAAAAGAATTTCGAAAATCTTAAAAATAATTTTGAAAAAATTTTACTCATAATGATGCCAGTACTTCCCCATATTACAAATGAATGTTTAGACAAACTTAATTTTAAAGATGAATTTAAGTGGCCAAAGGTTGACCAAAAATACATAAAAAAAGAAAAAAATGAGATAGTGATCCAAATTAATGGTAAGAAGAGAAATCTTATCTCAGTTGAAAGTAATATAACTGAAAAACAATTGTTAATTGAAATAGATAAATCAAAATTAATTGAAAAATATGTTAAAAATAAAGAAGTTAAAAAAGTAATTTACGTTAAAAATAGATTAGTAAATTATATTATTTTGTGATGAGAAATTTTTTATTTATTTTAATGATCTTAATAACAAGTTGTGGATATCAACCTGTTTACATAAATAAAAATCCTGACAATTTCAAATTTCAAAACATTACTCTTACAGGTAATAAAGAAATCAATAGAAAAATAATAAGTGCTCTATCTATTGAAAAAGACGAGAGCTCAGCAAATTTAAATAAAAAATTAATTTTAGATAGTTATATTAAGATTGTTGAAACTTCAAAAGACTCTAAGGGTAAAGTAACAACTTACAAATCTATAGGAGAAGTAAACATAACTATAGAAGAAAATGGTAAATTATTAAAAAATAAAAATTTTTCTGAAGATTTTACATATAACAACTACGACAATAAATTTGATCTTGTCGAATATCAAAAAGAAGTTGAAACAATAATAATTAATAAAATAATTGAGGAAATTAATATTTATTTAAATTTATAGATGATACTCAAGCAATACGAATTAAAGAAAAAACTCGATAAAGAAAAAAAAATTTTTTTGTTCTATGGTAATAATAAAGGTTTAATTGAAGAAACAATTGAGACAATCCTTAAACCATCATTTTCAAAAAATATCTACAATTATGATGAAAGTGAAATTTTATCAAATATAGAAAATTTTTATGACAACTTATTTAATCAATCATTTTTTGAAAATGATAAATTAATAATTATAAATAGAGTCTCTGATAAAATATTATCTGTTATCGAAAATATTCTAGAAAAAAATATTGAGAAATCAAAAATTATATTAAAGACTGGAATTCTTGAAAAAAAATCAAAACTAAGAAATTTTTTTGAAAAAAATAATAAAATTTTAGTAGTTCCTTTTTATGAAGATAATCATCAAACGCTCTCATTGCTTGCGCAAACCTTTCTTAATAAAAACAGAGTTAAAATATCGCAAGAAGGTACAAATTTAATAATTGAAAGATCAAAAGGCGATAGAATAAATCTTTTGAATGAATTAAATAAAGTTAAAAGTTTTTGTATTAATAAAAAAAATATTAGCACTGAGGACATTCTTAAATTAACTAATTTGGCAGAAAATTATAGTATCTCTGAGCTAGTTGATAACTCATTAGCAAAAAATGAAAAAAAAATTTTTAATATTTTAAACGAAAATAATTTTACGAATGATGATTGTATAATAATTTCAAGAATATACTTGTCTAAACTAAAAAGATTATTAAAAATTTATGCTGAACTTGATATTAAAAAAAATTTGGAAAATGTGTTAACAAGTTTCAGGCCACCAATATTTTGGAAAGAAAAAGAAATAGTTAAACAACAACTTAAAAGAAGAAATTATAAAGAAGTAGAAAAGTTAATTATTGATACAAACGAAATTGAGCTGAGAATAAAAAAAAGGCCTTCTAGCTCAGTCTTATTAATTACAAATTTTATATTAGAGAATTCTGTAAATTAGTAATTAGCTTTTATAATTTCTATGATTTTATTCAATTGTTCTATATCCTGGTAAGAAAAACTAATAATTCCCTTATTTTTTTTGTTATTTTTAATTTGAACATTTAATCCAGTTTTTTCTGAAATAGAATTTTCAAGATTTTTGATATTTGGATCTTTGGAATAAATTATTGTTCTGCCTTTTTTTTTAAAAATTTTTACAAAATTTTCAGTTTGACGAACAGATAATTTTTTTTCAATAATTTTACTTGCAACAAAAACTGCATTTTCAAGTCCAACTAAGATCTTGGCATGACCAGCTGTAATTTTTTGTTCTTCTACAAATTTTAACACTTCCTTTGGCAGGTTTAATAATCTTAGTGAGTTTGTGATATAACTTCTACTTTTGCCAATAAATTTTGAAACTTTTTCTTGATCGTATGAGAATTCATCAATTAATCTTTTGTATCCTTGAGCTTCTTCCAAGGGATTTAAATCATGTCTTTGAACATTTTCTACAATAGCAAATTCTAAAGATTTTAAGTCATCAATATCAGTTAATACTACTGGGATATCATGCAAACCAGCTTTTCTTGCAGCGAGCCATCTTCTCTCTCCTGCTATAATTTCATATTTAGTATTATCATTTGAGGATTTTCTTACAATAATTGGCTGAATTATACCTCTTTCTTTTATAGAATTTGTAAGATCATTTAAATTTTCTTCATCAAAATTTTTTCTAGGTTGATATTTGTTGGGAATTATTTCACTCAGTAATAACTTATTAACTTTTGACTCTACTTTGGTTTCTCCTATCAATGATGATAAACCTCTGCCTAATCCTTTTTTAATAGAACTCATTAAGCTGCGCTACCTATCTTATTTTCTTGACTCATAAATTCATCTGTAAAACTATAATATGATTTACTACCTGGACAATTTTTATCATAAATTAAAACTGGAATACCATGTGAAGGTGCTTCGGATAATCTAACATTACGAGGTATCACTGTTTGGTATACTTTTTCTTTAAAATAATTTCTTGCCTCCTCCTCTACCTGTGAAGATAGTTTGTTTCTTCGATCATACATAGTTAACAAGATGCCTTGTATCTCTAATTCAGGATTGAGGTTCACTTTAATTCTTTCGATTGTTTTCATAAGCTGTGTGAGGCCTTCCAATGCAAAAAATTCAGTTTGTAGTGGAACTAGTAATGAATTGGATGACACCAAGGCCATTACTGTTAACAAACTAAGTGAAGGTGGACAATCAATTAAAATATAATCGTATAATGCTCTAGAATCATTTAAATATGCGGTTAATTTAGTCTTTAAAATAAAGGCCCTATCACTATCTCCAGCAGTTTCTACCTCTAAACCAGACAAGTCAACATTTGACGTAATTAAATCGAGCCCCTCAAAATCTGTTTTCGTAACAACATCAGAAATTGATGTTGTGCCATTAAGAATTCCGTATATTGTTTTATCTGATTGTTCTGTATTTGATAACCCTAATCCTGTTGTAGCATTTCCTTGAGGATCAAGATCTATAACCAAAATCTTTTTTCCTAGTTGAGATAAAGCGGAAGCTAAGTTTATAACCGTTGTGGTTTTACCAACCCCACCCTTTTGATTTATTATTGAAATAATTTTCATATTATTCTTTTTTCAATTTTTTTAATATTTATTATGAAAGAGTCGTTGCTTGTTAAGCTTTTTTTTTCTTCATAATCTAAGTCCCACTCATTAAGTGTTTCATTTAAAATTTTTCTTCCTGATCTACCCATAAACAAAATTATATTTTTAAATTTTTTAAAATTTTGATTAACTAAATTAAGAATTGTTGGCATTGGTTTAAAAGCTCTGGACATTATTGTTCCCGTCTCAATATTTTTAACTGAAAAAACATCTTTTTGAATTATCTCTGTATTCAAATCCAACTTTTTAGAAACTTCTTTTAAAAAAACACATTTATGAAAGCTTTTCTCATACAGGTTAATTTTCATGCTATTCTTAATTTGTTTCATTACTATCGCTACAATTAAACCAGGCATCCCTCCACCTGAACCTAAATCACAGGTTGTATTATAATTTAAATCAACAAAATCAATGATTTGCGCTGAATCTATTATATGCCGTTGTCTAATTTCCTCTTTTTTAATCATTTTCCTGCTTATAATATTAATTTCCTTATTTTTTTGCTCAATCATCGAAATTAAATTTTCAAGCTTTTTACAAGTTTCACGTGAAACATTCAGATTAGGAATTTTGGAATAAGAATTTAAAAATATATTATCCATCAAGCTATATGCTTAATAGACTTTCTTTTGACGTGTGACAACAAAATATATACGGCTGCTGGTGTAATTCCATCAATTCTTAATGCCTGACCCATAGTTTTTGGCCTAATTTGCTTAAATTTAGCTTTAACCTCATTAGAAAGACCTGAAAATTGGTCATAGTCAATATTATCAGGTATTGTTAAATTTTCATCTCTTTTGAAAGCTAGAATATCTGCCTTTTGTTTTTTTAAATAACCTCTATAGTGAGAATTAATTTCAATCTGCTCA
>MDTE01205129.1_pt1 | contig 15257 bp, 13 predicted proteins | sample 811231 | NCBI WGS metagenome assembly MDTE01 (sample SAMN05326651, study PRJNA326480) | marine metagenome | isolation source: seawater | place: Indian Ocean: Red Sea | collected 2010 | reverse complement strand
GGCGTAGTAGAAGAACTGGTTATTGAGGCTGTAAAAGCCGTTGAGTTGCCCATAGAGGAGGTTGCCCTTGCGCCCCGTTTGTTCGATGTCGGGAATGATGCCGCCGCCGCCGCTCACCACCCGTTCGAGCAGGCGGGTTCTAAATTCTTTTGCAGGACCATCGACCAGTGTGGAGTCTTTGCGCATTCGCTTGTCTATGGATCGGCCCGAAGGAGTATGCCAGGCGGCCATAGTCAGCTTGAGTTCGGCGTTGTCGTCGATAGGAACGACCTGCTGGACCGAACCCTTGCCCACGGTACTCGTACCCATTACCAGACCCCGGTCCCAATCTTGAATGGCACCGACGATGATTTCGGAAGCCGAAGCGGACTGGCCGTTGACCAGGGCGATGAGCGGCTCGTCCTGCAATAGGGCGTTATTGCGGGTGAAGTATTTGGATGTGTCCTCGAAAGCCCGGCCGGCGGTAAAGACTACCAGACGATCTTTGGGTAGGAAGAGATCGGCGATTTCCACCGCTTCCTTCAGATAGCCGCCGCCGTTGTTGCGCAGGTCGAAAATCAGTCGTTGCATGCCCTGGTTTTTGAACTCGACGATGGTATTGTATACTTCCCGGGACGACCCTTGCTGAAAGCGATCGAGTTTGATATACCCAGTTGAATCGGGAAAGAGCGTTGCTAGCGAAACGCTGTTCATATGAACTTCCTGACGGACGACCGTCAGATCAAATGGCGTTTCGCGGTCGGCGCGTAAGAGGCTCAGGGTGACAGCCGTACCGGGTTCTCCGCGCATGCTATCTGCGGCGACACCAGCCGACATGCCCTTGGTAGAGGTGCCATTGATGGCCGTGATAAGATCGCCAGATCTGATACCGGCTTTAGCGGCGGGAGTCTGATCGTGCAGCAGGTTCCATACCGCAATAGCGCTATCGGGGTAAACGACCTGGATGCGGAACCCCAACCCTCCGTATTTGCCCTGGGTTTGAATATTGAAGTTGTCGAGGTTACGCCGTTCCAAAAATACGGAATAGGGATCGAGGATTTCCATCATTCCGGCGATACCAAAACGGATCAGCGTATCCGGGGAGACCTGGTAGAAAGCGTTATCGTCCAGGGTTTGGGCTACCTGCATAAGGGTACTGAAGCGTTTGCGGAGCAGGTGGTCGCGTTCTGCGATCGGTTCGGGGCCAGTGGTATTGAGCGTATATTCGGAAGCCGGATCCATCGCATTAAAGAGTCCACGGGCTGCCGCTTGCATCAGCGTATCTGGATGGACTTCCTCGAAGTAGAGTTGGTGGATACGGAGAGCTATGGTCCAGAGAACCGATCTATATTCTTCCTGGATCGATCGTTCCGCATGGGCATGAGTAAGCGGCCCAACCATGCCGATCACTAAGAGAATTCGGATTAATAACAAGCAGGACTCCTTTGCCTGGTGCGACTCACAGCCCATGGTGTAGGCTGTGCTATTATAGTATGACCCATAAACAAGGTCAAGAAGCGTACCGTCTATAAACCCGTTCCAAGCCGCGGAGTACCAGACCTGGATCCCAGATGTCTATTAGTGCAATATGCGGATGGAGCAGGGAACTGTCCCCACCGGTTAGAAATATCGATGTGGGGGTTTCCAAGTTCTCGGTTATACGCATACAGAGACCTTCGATAAGCGCGGCGGTTCCGTACAGGGCTCCCGAGGACAAACCCGCAGCGGTGGTCTTCCCTATGAGGGGGGCCGTGGGGCTTAATTCGGTTGGGGACAGGAGACTGGTGCCATCGCTGAGCGCTTGAATGCCCATATGCAAACCCGGGGCGATGGCACCACCGAGAAAGGTACCTTTTACATCGACTGCATCGACCGTTAGAGCCGTACCGGCATCGACGACAATAGCTGCTTGTCCCTCCGCGCTCAGACTATGGGCGGCGGCGGCGGCGGCGAGGCGGTCGACGCCGACCTTGTCGGGGTCGTCGTAGTCGATTTGTAGACCCCAATCCGACGACCCTCGGACTTGGAGAACGGGGCCGCGCAAAAATTTGCGACACATTTCGGCATAGGCGTCCCCCAGCCCTGCGACGACCGAGCCAACGACGGCCCCCCTTGGTGGTGGTGAGGCGAGCAGCGTGGGCAAGTTGGGCAGGTCGTCGGGAGGGACTGTTGGGTATTTCTCGTGGCTCAGGAGTTTTTCGTTGCCGAAAATACCGAGATCAATATGGGTATTACCTATATCAATAGCGAGGAGCATAATAGGGTTTTATGAACGGGGGACGAGTGTTGACTTTCGCATGGGATTTAAGTAAATTGGCAAAATTTAAGTTGAGCAATATCCGCCACATAGGTTTTGTGAAGACCATACCGGGCAGACAGGCAGTGTACGCAGACGGGCTGAAGGAATAATAACGAATATGCCGGAAAAGCGCATTACGTTCATCGTCATTCCCGCCAACGACGGGCAGGTTCGAGAATTTCGCTTTCCTCCGTCGCTACTTCTGTTTGGCATGCTGGTCTTTTTTTGTTTTGTCGGGGCATTGGGCTATTATGGCAACGGTTTTTACCAGAAGGTCGACCAGGAGGAATTAGTGGAAGCATTGCAGGACGAGAACGGCGACCTCTTGCGCAGTATGGAATTGACCCGGAAGGATATGCAGCACTTGGCCGAGACAATGGATCAACTGATTGCCGACGACGATCTATTGCGTGCCTATCACCAGATGGAACCCCTTTCGGCGGATTTGCGGCAGGTGGGTATTGGGGGGTCGGAGGACCTGCCCGAGGATTTCACTTCATTATCTCCTGAGAAACGCGAGTTGGTGCGCGAGTTGAGTAGCCGTATCGATTATCTCAAGCGAATGGCTAGCTTACAGCAGGAGAGCTTCGAAGAAATAGAGCGCAGGTACTTGGAAAAGGAAGGCGATCTCGAACACTATCCCACTATTTCGCCGGTTCGGCCAGGTACAGCCTGGAAATCCTCTCCCTTCGGCGAACGCATAGATCCTTTTACCGGGCGCAAGGCCTTCCACAGTGGCGTCGATTTCGCCGGTCGTAAAGGGACGCCGATCTACGCTACCGCCGCCGGTGTTGTATCCTATGCTTATACTGATTTGCGTTTGGGTAAAGTCGTAGTTATCGAGCACGATATAGAAGAGGTGAATGGAGAGGGAGAGGTCTATTTGCGGCAGGGGGTTTATAGAACGGAATATGGCCATATGGACCAGGTGCTGGTTGAGAAGGGGCAACGGGTGACCCGACGTCAACAAATTGGGACCATGGGTAGTACCGGTCGTTCAACGGGACCACATTTGCACTATGCGGTTCGCTTTCAGGATCGACGCCTGGGTGGACATCGCGGTTATAAGGACCCGGAGGATTTCATTCTCGACGAGGCCGTTCGAGATGCCGAGGTGGCCAACTGGTGGGAAGCAGAGGAGTAAACGATTCAAGTTAGTTGTATTAGACCAACCGGCTCGTTTTTACGGGCCGGTTTCTCTTTTGAGGAGTATTCATATGGGCCCAATGATCGAAGGAAAGGTCGCTGCCATAATCGACGATACAACCCTAGTGCTAAATGTCGGTCTTAAAGACGGCGTAAAAGAGGGCATGTTTTTTTCCATTTTTGCTTTGCACGGGGAAATCAAAGATCCGGACAGTGGTGAAGCATTAGGCAATTGGGAAATGGTCAAGGCGCGGGTGATTGCTACCCATGTACAACCTCGCTTGTGTACCGTGCGTGCACCAACGCGCGTTGAGGCACCGACAATCGGCGATACCCGGCCCTTGAGCACGATGATGGTGGAACATTCAGTCTCTCGATCCGGAGCAGATGAGGAGTGGCAGAAATTGGAAGTTCGGGGTACGGATATCAGCGGTCGACCTCGGATTCAGCCTATTGCCGTGGGTGATGGAGCGCGTTCGCTGGATGAAACTGATGCATCGGCGGATACCGGGGATGACGAGGATGCGCCAGTTGGTTAGATCGCTATTAATAGGTTTTTTGCTTGCAGGGTGTGCCTACTACTCGACTTCCGGCGGGCTGATCGGTGGGATCCGCAGTGTCGGAATCCCGGTGGCCGGAAACCAGACTTCGGAATTCGCAGTGGCGGAGCGTTTGACCGAGCGGGTGGTTGAAGTTTATGCCGACGATGGCCGTTTGCGGGTGGTCGACGAGGAGAGCGCTGATGCTCTATTGCAACTAGAGGTGATTTCGATCGATGATCGCCCATTTACCTATACTGCGGCAGAGCGGACAGAGCAGTATAGGTTCACCGTCTTGGTCTCCGCAGAATTAGTCCGAGTAGAGGACGGGGATGTATTGCTAGTGTTGGAGGAGTTAGAGGGGTGGGGGACTTATGATGCGGTCTTGGCAGAGGAAGAAGGGCGGGGGCTGGCGATAGATAGCGCGTTGGACATGGTCATTGAAGAACTCTTGGATCGAACTGCGGCAGGATGGTAGCTGGAATATCGGGGTCCGGTCGAAGATCCCTTAGAACAGATCTGGTCTAAATTTCATAAAAATCAAGTGCTGGACTAAGGCGCCGGCCTTTTAGTTTTCGTCGGTTTTCCTGCCTATTAGCAGAAGAATGGCGATGAGGAGAGCTATGCCCAGGCCGAGGCCCAGAATCGGCGACCATCCGAATACGGTACAGCCCACATAACCGCAGAGGGCGGCAGTGGCCATGGTCGTCAGAGCATAGGGTATCTGGGTGCGGACGTGGGCTAGGTGGTCGCAGGAGGAAGCGATGCTGGAGAGGACGGTGGTGTCGCTGATCGGAGAGCAGTGATCGCCGAAGATGGCGCCGTCCAGCACGGCGGCTGCGACGAGAATGGTCAGGCTCAGGCCTCCCATCTCATAGGCTGTGGGTACCATGGTCGGCAGCAGTATAGCCATGGTTGTCCAGGAGGTGCCGATCGAGAAGGCGACTGTAGCGGCGAGTAGAAATACCAGCAGTGGGAGCAAGTTCGGGTCGAGAAATTCGGAGAGCGCACTAATGATATAGGCCGAGGTGCCAACGGCTTCACAGGTTTCTTTTATTGCCCAGGCGAGGACCAGGATGACCAGTGCGTAGGAGAAACCGGTAATGCCAGTGGCCCAGGTCTTTAGGACTCCGGGCAGGTCGAGCGGACGGAGCCCTGTTTTTTCTTCGCGGCGGGTCAACGCCAGGAGGATAGCCAGAAAGGAGCCGGCCAGGGCAGAGATAAACATCACTTTGGCACCGTCGGCGTTGGCGAATACTGAGATCCAGTATAGGCGGCCGAAGAATCCGTGCTTGGTATATGCTGCGATTACCTCGGGTGTGAGTCGAGCATCGTAGTGCATTCCCGCAAGAACTCCGAAGATGACCAGGAGTACGGGGATGGCGGCCACAGCCCAGTGTGCACGAATACCCGGGTGGTCGAGGGTCTGGGATTCATCGCCGGTCATTGGCTGGTTGCCAGGGGCCAGGACCTGGTCGTGCAGGCGGGCGCGGCGTTCGGCTCTGAGCATTGGGCCGTAGTCCCGTCCAAGGGCGGTTGAGAGCACTACGAAGGCCAGTGTTAGTAGACAGTAGAACCGTGCCGGCAGTGCGCGGAAAAACAACTCGTAGCCAGATACGCCCGAGCTGATCTGTTCCATCGCGCTCTCGAAGAGACCGACTTCGAAGCCGATCCAGGTGCTGACGATTGCGATGCCAGCGATGGGGGCGGCGGTGGAATCGACGAGATAAGCCAGTTTTTCCCGCGAGATGCGAAAGCGGTCAGTGATTGGGCGCATGGTGGTGCCAACGACCATCGTATTGGCGTAATCATCAAAGAAGATGGCCAGCCCCAGCAGGACGGTGGCCATACGGGTTGAACGCGCGCCGGCGGCTTTGGCGACCAATAGTTCGGCGATGCCGCGAGTGCCTCCAGCTAAGGCGATCACGCGGACCATGCCAATTAGCGAGGCGGTGAAGCCGAGGATGAAAAGTTGGAAGGAATCGCGCAGAGGCGCCCAGACAAAATCTAGCAGCGCGCGCTCTATCCCGCGGAAAGGGATCGTATAGAAAGGGGTCTCGGCCGGTAGCGAGATGAATGCTCCGCCGATTATCGCCAGGCTGAGGCCGAGGATCAGACGTCCGGTGGCGATGGCTACGAGGATGGCAGTGAGCGGAGGGAGGAGACTCAAGCCGCTCCTGCCGTCTAATTCGGGAATGAGGAGCGTGATGAGCAGTGCCCCGGCGAGGGATAGCAGCAGACGGCGGAAGGAAAAATCGGCTTTCACGATGCCGTCACTCAGGGGCTGAAGAGTCTTATTCCTGCACCAGGGGATAGATTCCCACCTTCAGATATCATAGATATCTCGACTTTGAAGATAGGTAGGTGCATCTTAGAGCCCTCCGCGAATCCGTTCGGCTTCGGCTACCCGCTCGATGGCGATGCTAAAGGCGGCTGTGCGCATGCGCACATTGCGTTCGCGCATGACGCGATGGACGGCCTGGTAGGCAGCCATCATGTATTTTTCCAATTCGGCATTGACCTGTTCAAGACTCCAGGTGAATACCTGCACGTTCTGTACCCATTCGAAATAGGATACGGTTACCCCACCGGCGTTGGCCAGAATATCGGGGACGATGTGAATACCACGCTCGCCGAGGATCTCGTCGGCAATGGTTGTGATTGGTGAGTTGGCTGCTTCGACAATCATTTTCGCTTTGAGATCGCGAGCATTGTCGCGCGTGATGACGCCGCCTAGGGCTGCTGGTATGAGGATCTCGCAGTCCATGGCCAGCAACTCTTCATTGCTTAGGCTCTCACCAGGAAAACCAACTACGCCGCGTTTTTCGCTCACGTGGTCGAAAAGTGCCTCTGCATCCAGGCCCCTTTCGTTGTAAATACCGCCCGTGTGATCGCTGACGGCTATAAGCTTAGCCCCGGCTTGGTGTAGGAGCAGGCCAGCGAAGGAGCCGACGTTGCCGAAGCCTTGAATGGCGATACGGGCGTCCTTAATGGCGATACCTAAGTCTTTAGCGGCGGCCTGCGTGATGAGTGATACGCCGCGCCCGGTCGCGGCTTCGCGCCCTGCGGAGCCACCTAACTCGATCGGCTTTCCAGTGACGATTCCAGTGGTATAGCCATACTGGGAGCTGTATTGGTCCATGATCCAGGCCATGACTTGAGCGTTGGTGTTTACGTCGGGGGCTGGAATGTCGAGGTGCAGACCAAAAGCAAAGCCTATTCGCTCGGTGAATTTGCGGCTAAGCCGCTCGAGTTCGTACAGCGAAAGCTGATGGGGGTCGCAGGTGATTCCGCCTTTGGCACCGCCAAAAGGCACATCGACCAGTGCGGTCTTCCAGGTCATCAGGGAAGCCAGCGAGCGAACCTCGTCGAAGTCAACTTCTGGATGATAGCGCAGGCCGCCCTTCATCGGTCCCCGGGCGGTGTTGTGTTGGACGCGGTAGCCAAGGAAGACCTCGAGTGAGCCGTCGTCGGTGCGGATCGGCACCTCGACCTGGATTTCACGGAACGGGGTCTTGAGCAGTAGCCGCGTCTCTTCATCGAGGTCTATGAGGTCGGCGGCTTTATCGAAAAGGCGATTGGTATTTTCGTAGTTGTTGATCTTCGCAGCCATATTTAGGCCTTATCTAATTACTGGTCAGCCAGACCCAAGTCATAGAGCATATTAGTGATTTTCCACGAACCGGAACGGCGACTCATAGTCCAGAAGACGTAGCGTTCTTTCTGGTGTTTGGCAGGGCCATTGACATGAGTAACAGCTACGGTTTCGCGGGTAACTGCCAGTGCTTCATCGCCGGAAGGACCGATGGCAGAATGAAGCACTTGGCGTTCGAGGGCATAGTGGACGAATGGCAGGCGTTTCTCTAGCCATTTCTCCATTTCCTCAGTGCCGTTGAAGGCGATTTTCCAGGTAGAGGGTTGGAAAGTGTCTTGGGTGTAATAGCCGGTGAAATGTTCGTCGAAGAGCTCGAGGATATTCGGAGCACTGCCTTCTTCCCAGGACTTGCTTTCGCGCTGCAGGAATTCGGTGATTTCCCCCTTGGAAGCAGTACTCGTTGCCGGCAAAAGTGAGTCGCCTAAATCTGTGACCATCGCAGTGGCTAGCCAGGTGTTTTCGGATTTAAAAAAGATCCAGAGTCGCTGGAGGTCGACCGGAGTAGATACACCACTCTGGCGGTCGATGACCTGGCCCGAATCGATGCTGGTGGCGATGGCGTGGTTTCCTCGGACATTGACGAAGGGAACCGTACGTGTGACTTCGTAGCGCCAGGTTTTGAGGTCGCTCGCCATCTGGTCGGCCAGTGCATCGCGGCTTTCGTATAGCACTGTCCAGGCGCGTGGGTCGCCGTTGGCATGGGCCTGGTACGTGACGAAGTGTTGGCCGTAGGTCTTGAGGGCTAGTTCGGTATTGCTACGGCGATAGCCGGATATATCATTGGCCAAAGATTGACGGATGAGCAGTGTTTCCGGAGTGTCGCCAGCGTGGCTCTTCCCGGCAAATGGCGGAAGAGTTAGGAGGACGATCAGGGAAAGATAAATAGACTTTTTCATTAAGGGCAGAAGGGGTTTCGAGTCAACGTGGCCCGAGTTGGCTCAGGGCCCACTCGGCGTAGTAGGAAACGGTAGCATCGCGATCTTCGCGCAGGCCTTCGAGTCGGCTTCGGCTCTCTTCGGCGCCGATATAGCCCAGGGCGATAGTGGCGTTGACGCGGACATCGGCGATTTCGTCCGTGGTAGCCTCTAAGAGGGCATTCGCGGCGGAGAGGACCCGGGCTTGTCCGAGGACTCGGGCTGCGCCGGCCCGCGCTAGCGGATCCTCAGCGTCAAGCGCGGTCCCCAGTTGAGTTTCGACGGATCCGGATTGTTGCTGGACATTGGTGAGAAATTTAACGGCGTTGGCGCGTAGTATGGAGTCGGTGTTGCGCAGCGCATCGAAGAGAAAATCGATGCCTTGGGCTACACCCATCGTGGCCAGGGCGGCTGCTGCGCTGAAACGAACCTGATTGCTCGGATCTGCCAGTAGGTTGACCAGGGCCGAAGTCGTGCTCTGGTCGTTCAGCTGGCCGAGTGCTTTGGCTGCGCGTTGGCGGTGATCCGGCTCTTCGGCATTGAGTTGTTCCACCAGTTGATCTTTGACTCTGCCGGCGATGGTGTGCAATTCTGCTTGGTGAGGACTGGTAATCTCGCTTAGATCTATCAGCAGGGGGACGCCGTAATACCCGGCTTCCTCAAGGCCCTGCAGGGCAATTTTGATGCGATCTGAACTCTCGCCGGTGTCCAGGTCGTCGGGGGCGAAGGCCGTCTTGATTTCCTCATCACCGGAATCGACGTCCATCTTGACCAGAGCGATAGCTGCATGGATACGAATGATCGGATCGGGGTCTGTGAGTTGCCCTTTCACCGCATCTAGTCCCGCTTGAGTGTAGCCGACTTGTCCGAGGGACCAAAGGGCAGCGATTCGCTCATTATTTGTAAAGTCGGTGCCTATACACCCATTGAGCGCGCCGGTCGCACCGCGCGGTTTGATATGACCGAGCGCTCGGGCGCACCCGGTGCGGAGTTTTTCTTTTTCTTCGCGGAATTCGCGGTAGTCCTTACCCTGATACAGATTGGGGTTCAGCCGGGCGATGAGCTGGCGGGCGGCGGGCCGACCGATGGCCGACAACTCGTCGACTGCTTGTTGCCAACGAGGCGAATCAATGGGGTTGGCAGCCAGCTGTTCCAGATGATTGACGACCTGCTCTTCGGTCGTGCTACAGGCGGTGAATCCGCACAGGAGGAGGCAGGCCAAGCTCTTGGCGGTCATAAGATATCTCGGTGGGTTAGAGGTTGCTAAACGGCGGTAATTTAAGTCGTGGGAGGACATAAATCAACCACTAGATTATTCATGGCTCGGCGAGGAGGAAAATATGGGTCTTCGTCCAGTCTACCACGCGGCCGGCCAAATTGAGCTCGAAAAGCTTGCGCACTTGGTCTAATTCATCCTCATCGAGGTCTTGAGCCAGATAGTGGGCATAGGTATGACGCTGCTCTCCACCCCGACTGAACCAGTGATTGAGTTGGCGGGAATCAATATGTCTTTGCGTTCGGATCTCCTCGATCCGAGTCTGGACTCGGCTGAAGCCAGCAATGGAAAATATCGCTTCGAGATCTGCGGTGTCCCAGTTGACTTGCGGGTGCTCGGTGTCGGAATAGATCGCTTCTTCAGCGGCGGCGAGTCGCTGGCTGAGGTCTGGGTCGAAGCGGTCGAGATCGACTAATTGATAGAGCCGTTGCGATTTGCGGGAAAGCGTTTCGACCAAGCTGACGCGTCCTTGCGGGGCCAGATGTTGGTGCAGCATTGCGATGATCTGTTCTTTGTCAGTGAGCGCACCAAGGGCATTGCGGCCTAGGATGGCTTCGAAGCGAGTGTCGGAGCTTCGTTCTGCAATTTTTGTGTATAGCTCGTCTATGGGGCCCTCGAGTACTTGGGGACGTTCGATTTCGGGCAGGTGTTCAGCGATTTCTTTAAGAGCTAAGGCAGCAGTTTTATCGGTGGTATGGGTCCATACTCCGCCCTCGGGGACGCGGCGCAGGGCTTCCCAGGTCAAGAACCCGGTGCCGGCTTCCAAATCGAGGACTAAATGATGCCGCTCGAGTTTTAGAGGGGCAAAGAGGCGTTCGCGAATATGCTCTAATTGGTCGGTGGCTGCGCCTGCGACGCGTTGGAGCCACTGGTCCCGGGCCTGGTCTGGAGGAGAGAAAGAGAGCACTTCTGGCATTTCGTGCTGGTCTTCCAGCATGGCGGCGACTTGCAATTCACGTCGTCGTCGCACCAAAGTTCCGGTGTCTTTTTCCTGGCCTTGGTCCGAGGGTTGATAAAAGACTCGGCCCTGGAGATTCACCGGTAGATACTGCTGAGCGACCCAATGTTCGCGGTAGGCATGGGGGTAGAGGTAGTTCGCACCGTGTCCCAGGCTTTCGCTGTCGCGGTTGGGATCTTTGAGGTGATTGGGAACTTCATCTGCATGCTCTTGCTCGACGGTTTCGAGTGCGTCGAAAAAGGCCAGAGTTGAGTTGCTCTTGGCAGCGGTGGCCAGGTAGAGAGCGGCGTGTGCGAGGGGAAAGCGGCCCTCGGGAAGGCCGATTCGGTCAAAGGACTCGGCGGCAGCGACGACGATCTGGATCGCCTGGGGATCGGCTAACCCGATATCCTCGCTGGCGAAGATGAGCATACGGCGGAAGAGGAATCGCGGATCTTCGCCTGCGTAGACCATCCGCGAGAGCCAGTAGAGGGTGGCATCGGGGTCTGAGCCCCGCATTGATTTGATAAAGGCGCTGATGGTGTCGAAGTGGTAATCGCCTTCTCTATCATAAAGTAGGGCGCGGCGCTGTATTGACTCCTCGGCGACCTCGAGGTCGATGATCGTTTTGCCTTTGGCATCGGCTTCGGTCGTTTCGACCGCCAATTCGAGGGCATTAAGCATGGCACGGGCATCGCCGTTGGCGACAGCTGTGAGATGGGCCAGGGCATCGGGAAGTAGTACGACCTGACGGTTGGCATAACCACGAGGGTCGGTAAGAGCTTGTTCGGCGATGCGTTCAAGGTCGGCAGGTCCGAGGCTCTGGAGTTGGAATACCCGACTGCGCGAGAGCAGGGGGCGATTGACCGAGAAGTAGGGGTTTTCGGTGGTGGCACCAATGAGTATGATGGTGCCGTTTTCGACCCAGGGCAAAAGCGCATCTTGTTGGGCTTTATTGAAACGGTGGACTTCGTCAATAAATAGGATAGTCTTGCGTCCATGCAGTTTGCGCAACTCGTTGGCTTCATCTACGGCCTTTCGAATATCGGCGACACCGGCCAAGACGGCATTGATTGAGATAAAGTGCGATTTGGTCGTATTGGCGATGACAGCGGCCAATGTGGTTTTGCCAGTGCCGGGGGGGCCGTAGAAAACCAGCGAAGAGAGCTGGTCGGCTTGGATGGCGCGGCGCAGTAGACGACCGGGGCCGAGGATTTGATCCTGGCCGATATATTCGTCCAGGTTGCGTGGACGCAGGCGTGCAGCGAGGGGTTGATCTTTGGTTTGACGCGCCTGGAGGCCGGCTTCGAAGAGGTCCATATCCCAACTCCGGGGAAAGCAGGGGCAAATCGAGAAGATAAAGACTTTGGCTAAGCTTGGAAATATCTATATTTATGCAGCTTAGGTTCAAATGAGAAAGGGGCCGACTTGGTTGAAAGAGACGAGAACGCGGTAATATGGGGACGTCATGCAGTGATTGAAGCGCTCCATGCTGGTCATCCCATACAGCGAATTTTTTTTTCGCGCGAGGCCCGGGGTGAGGGCATCGAAGAGATCAAGCAGCTGGCTGGTGCTAACGGAGTGCGGTTCGATTTCGTCGAGGTTGGCAAATTGGGTAAACTCACTGGCACACGGACGCATCAGGATGTGGTGGCGCGGCTAAGCCCGGTGAAATTGGCTGATCTCGAAGAGGTCTTGGCGCAAATGGACGAAGAGTGTACTATCGCCGTTCTGGATCAGGTGCGTCACGTGCGCAATGTCGGGATGATCGCTCGTACTGCTGTCGCAGCAGGAGCAGCGGCCTTGGTCTTTTCGAGTCGGGGAGGTCATCCCCTCAACGAGGAAGTTGTGCGAGCCTCTTCGGGAGCGATTTTCCATCTGCCGGTGGTGCAAAGTACGCATATAGTTCGAGATCTGGCTAAATTACAGGAAGCAGGTTTTTGGCTCTATGGTTTGGCGGCCTCAGGGGGCGAAAACCTATTTGCGGTCGATTGGCCCCCAAGGCGGGTATTGGTGGCGGGCAATGAGAGCAAAGGGTTGCGTCCGGTGGTGCGCAAAACAGTGGATGCGGTAGTGCGGATTCCGATGGCGGCAGAAGCGGAATCTCTGAATGTGGCGGTGGCGGTGGGGGTGGCGCTTTTCGCCGCACGGGGACCGAATGTTTCGTAGCGGTTGTCAAGGGTGTGCTTTATTTTAAATCCAGCGGGTGCGAAACTTGGCACATTTTATCCACTAAACCCAAGAGAGATAGTGTGGAAATTACTCATTTAGAAATTCACCGCGTTGATGCATCGGCTCGTGGCCACTGGATTTTTGTACAAATTCATACAGATGCGGGGATCAGTGGGGTTGGGGAGGCGAGTCAAAGTGGAAATGATGGACTGGTGATGGCCGTGTTGGATCAATTGGGAATGAAGTTGGTAGGAGCAGATCCGACACAGGTAGAGGTGTTATGGGAGCGAATGGCGAGAGGCGGTGGGGTCTTTTCTGGAGATGCGGGGCGGATCGGGGCAACGGCGTTGAGCGCAGTGGATCAAGCATTGTGGGACCTGGCCGGTAAGGCATTGGAGGTACCTGCTTGGCAGTTGATGGGGGGCAAGAGGCGCGATAAGGTGCGGGTTTACGCCAATCTCAATCGCGGCACCCGCGATCGCAGTCCGCAGGGTTTTGCCGATGCGGCGAGCCGAGCTGTAGATGCTGGATTTAGCGCAGTAAAGAGCACTCCTTTCGACGAGGTGCACTGGCGGCGGATGGACAAAGAGGGCATCGCACGAGATACTGGAATCGGTATAGAGCGATTGGAAAAAACGCGCGAAGTCATTGGTGATAACGTCGAGTTGCTGGTCGATTGTCACCAGCGCTTCGATCTTGCACTGGCATTCAAGGTCGCAGATCAAGTTCGTCCGCTCAACCTCTACTGGTTTGAGGAGCCAGTGCCATGCGACCAGGTTGATGCGCTGCGCCAATTGCGTCTGCACTCTGGTCACAATATTGCAGGAGGCGAATCACTGGTCGGGCGAGAGGGGTTTTGGGATTATATAAATAAAGAGGCGGTCGACGTGTTGATGCCCGATGTTAAACACGCTGGTGGCATCACTGAATGTCGTCGAATTGCCTCGCTGGCCGAAGTAGTACAGATGCCGATCGCACCCCATAGTCCGGCAGGGCCGGTATCGACGATGGCCGGGGTTCATCTGGCAGCGACTACGGCTAATTTCACTGTTTTGGAGTACGCTTTTGGCGAGGTCGATTGGCGTGGTGAGTTAGTGCGGCCGGCAGAAAAAATCGCAGAGGGTTATATCCAGGTGCCAGATAGTCCAGGTTTGGGGATTGAGCTGGATGCTGCGGTGCTTATGGCGCACCAATTCAAAGGCTGAAAACAGATCGGATCTTGGTAAAAACGACTCTCGATCTCGAGATGATAAAAAGGAAAATCGGTTAGAATTTGTCCGTAATTGCGCCTGCTGGCCGATTGGTTTAGTACGCGCTCGCCGTGCTCAAGAGGCGATTTTAGGGCATTGACTGGTGACGCGGTGCGAGGAAGTACAGTGCCTCATATTAAAAAAATAATCCTGATTCTAAGTCTGTTCACACGAGTTGGTGCCGTTCTCGCTACTGATCAGGGACCCATCCGGGCTCGTTTATTGGCTGATGTCGAAACTATAGCGCCTGGTCAATCGCTGCGTTTGGGTATTGAATTGGCGATGGACGAGGGCTGGCATACATACTGGCAGTATAGTGGCGATGCGGGTTTGCCGATCCAGGTTGATTGGGACTTGCCGGTTGGCGCGTCGATTGGTCTTCTGGAGTGGCCACTTCCCGAGAAATATCAGGAGGCCGGAGATCTGACTGTCTACGGTTATGCCGATGAAGTGATGTTATTGGCGGAATTGGTCGTTCCAGACGAAAGCTCGGTAGGAGATACGCTAGCGATTACGGCAGAAGTTTCCTGGTTGGTTTGTCGAGAAGTGTGCATACCGGGTAGAGCATTATTAGAGATCGGGTTGCCGGTAGGTGAGGTTCGACGCCTTGGTGCCGAGTCTGCGCTATTCGATCGATACGCTGCTTTGGTGCCGGGGCCTCTGGATCCGGATCTGATCGTGGATGTGGCTCTAAGAGGCAACGATGAGATCGAAGTCGAGCTGCATTTTTCGAACCCAGGTTTTTCTTTCGATCAGGACGATCGCAGGCCCGATTTTTTTCCGCTTGCGGCAGACGAGTTCGAGTTTTCCACTCGGCGTCTCGATGCTCAGCGTCTCGTTCTTTCGCTCCGACCTTTCAGTGGAGATGAAGTAGGGACTGTGAGCGGGGTTCTCGTTTATCGCCAGGATGGGCAGGCTCGGGCTGGAGAGTTGGTATTGGATCTGGCCTCTGCTCCGCGCAGAGCGGAACCCAGCATTTTGCAGCGCGATTTTCGCACAAAAGATCCTGAAGGTGCTCTGTCGTTCTGGGTCTATGTTGTCTTCGCGTTATTGGGGGGACTCATTCTCAATCTGATGCCCTGCGTATTGC
>MDTE01131055.1_pt1 | contig 15258 bp, 10 predicted proteins | sample 811231 | NCBI WGS metagenome assembly MDTE01 (sample SAMN05326651, study PRJNA326480) | marine metagenome | isolation source: seawater | place: Indian Ocean: Red Sea | collected 2010 | reverse complement strand
CGCCAGATTCTCAATCTGGTAACACGGGTTCGAATCCCGTACGGGGTGCAAAGTGGCCGGCCCGATCGTGGGCCGGCCCTTGCGTTTCTAGGCCGGGGGCCGTTTCCACTCGAGGGGTTTCCATTCCGGCGTCTGACGGCCGAAAACGGCCCCCTTTTGCAGAAAATGGCCCCCAAAATGGCCCCCTCGCCGTTGCCCCTGAAAACCCCCGAAAAGGAGAGCCTGGATCGCAGGTGCGAGGTCTGCGGTACCGCCCTCCCAACGGGGAAGCACCTGGACGCCAACTACTGCGACTTCAACTGAGCGGCGGCCGCAAAGAGGTCGCGGCGGAAGAGCGAAGCGCGAGCGGTCATCGAAGCTATGGACCGGCGCTGCGAGCAGTGCGGAGTGGCAATCAGCGCAAGCTTCGGCGGCTAAAGGAGTGCTTCAAGCAGACCCTTGAGCAGCGGGTCGAGGCCCTAGAAGCAGAGATCGAGGCCGTCAACGCACGCCTCTGAGGCGAAGTGCCTGGTCAGAGACCCTATAACGTCCCCCCCCAACGAGGGGGACGGACAGATTCAGGCTGGCGTCAACCCGTCTCTGCGACACCATCGATCGCGCTCAGCATCCGCGCAGACAGGACGGCCGCCTCAACCCGGCGCATCCCGAGCTTGGTGAGCGAGTTCGAGACATAGTTGCGAACGGTCTTCTCTGAGAGGAACAGGTGGTCGGCGATGGCGGTGTTCGTGAGACCTTCGCCCAGGAGCCCCAATACGATCAGTTCCCGCCTGGTGAGGGAGTCCAATCGGGGATCCCAGGTCCTGGTTCCCCGCAGCGCCAACAGGGGTGCGGCGTCGTCGTGGGCCTCGTCCCCGCCAATCCCCAAAACTATGGACAGCCGGGCGTCGACCGACAACTGCTCGACGACCTGCGAAACGTCCACATGGGACCCCCCGCGTTGGTTCCCGAGAAGGAGCGACCCGATCGGCACACCCAGATGCTGGAGCGGGATAACCACCGCGGGGCCGAGATGGATCGCCTTGGATAGCGGAACATACGTACGCTCCGACGATGAGGCGTCGTCGACCTCGCTGCACTCGAGAGTGGCGATTACCTGCCCCATAAGCGACATGCCTGTGGGCACCACGCTGCCGCGCAGTCGATCTGCGTGTGCGCCGACGGCAGCTCGAACCTCGACAAAATCTTGCTTCGGAGTCGCGACGGCGGCGCATTGGGTCTGGGACAACCGCATCGCCGTCTGGGCGATCTCATGGAGCGCAGCCGTCATCTGCTGACCGCGGCCATCGCGGTGGACGGTTTCGAAAGCCGTCGCCCACTGTGATTTGGCCGCGTGCTCCTCGTTGTAGATCGCGTGCTCGACTGCGAGGCCGGCCAGCGCCGCGATGTCTTCAAGCCAGTCGACGCCATTGGCGTCGAAGCCCTTGTGACTGATTGGGTCGACGAGATAGAGGACACAGAACTCGGTCCCGCTCACGTTGATGGGCGTACGGATCAACGTGCGGTCGCCAACGATGAGCCGGTGGGCGCAATTCTCGTCGTAGCCATGGAGACCGAGAGACCCTGCGGCATCAAACGGCGAGACGTCGTGAAATCCGTCGACGGCCACGGTGATCAGGCGCACGTTCTGATTGGGTGGAGTGGGTACGATAGCGGCGAATCGGGCACTGGTGGCCCGCCGCGCGCACTCTGCCACGGTGCGGAGCACCGCCGCTACACCTGAGTCGGGAGTCATCGCGCTCAAATCTGCGACGAGGCCGCGAACACCCACCCCAGACGATGGTTTCATTAGCCAATAGTAACTCTGACCCCCGACACAAGGCCATAGCGCCAGATCAGCCGGCATTTTTTCATCGGACGGAACCCGCGCCGGTGACGTTCACCGCACTCGGGGCCGCGCCATCGCGCCGAGCGCGAGGACAACGCCAGCCATCGCCAGCACCTGGTAGCGCGTCAGTGCTTCGTCCAGAACCATCCACGCCATCAAGGCCGCTCCGACGGGCAAGAGCAATATGACCGACGAACCCACCCAGAAGGGGATGTGGCGGAGGCTCCAGTTCATGGCTTGATGGCCGACGACCCCGGCACCGATGACGAGGAAGGCGAGCCAACCCCAGCCCGAACCGGCAGGAACCGTCACCTGACCCTCTACGGCGAACGCGAGTGGCACAGCTACGAGCGCTCCCCAGACCGCAGTAGCAGCCGTGTAGTGGGCGGCGTTGAGTTCGACTGCGGTGTGGCGCGCCATCGCCAAGTACAAGGAAAAGCACCCCACCGCGGCAAACGCGACGAGGTCCCCGCGCAGATGCCACTCGGGGCTGCCTGAAGATGAGGCTACGACGACTAGCACACACGCAAGCGCGACAGTCCCCAGAAGTACATTCCTGCCTCCTGGACGCTCCCCGAACGCGACGTAGGCGATGCCGAGAACGACCACAGGCTGCATTGCCGTGATCACCCCGACGTTCACTACCGTGGTTTGCTGCAATGCCGTGAATGACAGGACGACCTCGACCCCAATGGCCAGCCCACCCGCCATTGACCTGCGCATGGACGGCAGGGTCAACGGGTCACCACAGGCCCACAACAACGCGACCATGACCAGCGCCGCGAACGAGAACCGGAGAGCGGCCGTCGACACGGCGTCGACACCCGTTTGCTTGGCGGACACGAAGCCGCCGGCCCACAGGGACACACCCCCGACGGCCGCGGCGACGCCAACGGAGTTGCGGCTATGGCGCGTAGGTCACACCCCGGTGTCGATCAACAGATTGCCGTACTCGTCGACCGTCGCGTACGAACCTGGAGGTAGGGCCGTCGTCGACGTCATCTCGTCGATGACGGCCGGGCCGCTGATGCGATTTCCCGCCTGAAGCGCCAGCCGGTCGAACACGGCAGCCTCATGGACCGACCCGTCGAACACGACCTCGCGCGTACCCACGAGAGCGTCGCTGGGATCGGCACCCTGGTCCTGTTCGGTGATCAGCGCTGGCTTCTGGACCGCGACACGACCGAAGACCCGGCCGTGCACGACCTGAACCTCTTGTTCACGGTCCGAGTGGCCGTACTCTCGCTCGTGCTCATGGTGGAAGAGCTCGACGGCGGCTTCCAACGCCGACTCGGTGACCAGCCCCTCGGCCTCGACCCCGAGCGGGACACTCAGGACGCCCTCTTCGGACACCCGGATATCATCGGCTCCGCGACCTTGCCCCAGAGGACCGCCTAGGGGCACGGCCATGGAGAAGACCTGCCCGTAGTACTGGAGGTCGAGAACGTAGTCCCACTCGATCCGATCGGCGCTCACCTCCTGGCGACTGAACGCCTCGAGGATGTCGGCTCGCAGAGCCGCCAGGACGTTCGACAACTCGGTGGTGTCGATGGCCTTGCGACGCTTCAGCAACGTCCGACTGCGGTCCTGGACCATGTCGACCGTGAGCATGCCCCACGCCGACAGCACCCCTGGGTTCAGCGGCACGATCGCACGGTTCATACCCAGTTCGCGGGCGAGGGCCACTGCGTGCAGCGGGCCGCCGCCGCCGAGCCCCACCAGAACGAAATCGCGAGGGTCGTAGCCCTTCTCGACGGTGACGAAGCGAACGGCTTGGATCATCGCGTTGTCGAGGACGCGCAACATGCCCTCCGCGGCCTCGGCTGTCTCAAGCTCCAACGGTTCAGCCACCTCGCGTTGGATCGCGTCTCGTGCCTTTCCGGCATCGAGGGGCAGGTGTCCTTCCATGAACCGTGTCGGACTGACGCGACCCAGCACGACGTGCGCGTCTGTCGATGTGGCCCGCTCCCCACCACGTCCATAGGCAGCGGGGCCCGGGTCGGCCCCGGCACTTTGTGGCCCCATGTGCATCACGCCTGCGTCGTCGATCCAGGCGATTGACCCACCGCCGGCCCCGATGCTGACAACGTCGACGGACGGGAACAGCAGTGGCATACCCCATTCCACGAGCAGCGGGCTCGCCCACCGCGGATGACCGTCCACGACGAGGGAAACGTCGGCGCTCGTACCTCCGATGTCGACGCCGACGAGCTCGCCGATGCCGGTGAGCTCGCTCAGGCGTTGCAGTGCCATGGCCCCACCTGCGGGGCCCGAACGGGCGAGACGCACGGGCGTCGTGCTGGCCTCTGCGGGGGTGCAGACGCCGCCGTTCGACTGCATGATCGCGACGTCGGCGGTCAGGCCTGCTTGTCCTACCGCAAGCTGCAGGTTGGTGATGTAGCTCTGCACCTTCGGCCCCACGAACGCATTGGCGGCGACCGTCGAGCCCCGCTCGAACTCTCGGAACTCCTGGGACACCTCGTGCGACGCGGTGATATAAACCCCCGGGAGCTCCTCCTTGAGGATCTCCTTGACGCGGACTTCGTGCTTCGGATGCTGGTACGCGTGCAAGAAGCAGACGGCTACCGCTTCGATGTCGCGGACGCGGAGCGTCTCGGCCACATCGCGGATCTCGTCCTCGTCGAGCGCTCGGGCCACCTGCCCGTCCCACATCAGGCGTTCGTGGATCTCAATCCGGTTGCGGCGAGGCACGAGAGGCAGTGGGGGGAACCACTGGCCGTCATAGAGCTCCTGTCGGTTCGTGCGCCGCACCTCGAGGGTGTCGCGGAAGCCGGCTGTGGTCAGGAACGCGGTCTTTGCACCGTCGCGCTCGATGAGGGCATTCGTTGCCGTTGTGGTGCCGTGGGCCACACCCGCGACGTCCGCAAGATCAACCCCCAGGGTTCTGAGGCCGTTCACGATCCCCAAGGATGGGTCCTGTGGCGTCGTTAGCGTCTTGAGGGTCGACGTCAGCCCGTTGCGGAGGTCCAACAAGACGAAGTCGGTAAAGGTGCCCCCCACATCGACGCCGATCCGATATCTGCTCACGGCGACGTCTCCTTAGCGGTGACCCGTTGTGCCCGAAGGCGGCTACGGAGTGCTTCGGTTGCCTCGCCGTCGATGCGGTAGTCGAGGGCCCGGCAATCATGTTCGACGATTACGACGCCGTAGTCGCGAGCTGCTCCGTCGATCGAGACGTAGTCGTCCAGCACGTCATCCAACACCTTGCCCGGATCCCGATCCAGAGGGTCGCCGTAGCCTCCGCCCCCAGCCGCCCAGAACGAGAGCAGATCTCCCCGGTCCGCGGATTCGTTGACGGAGAAGATCCCGATGTTCTTGGCCTCGCGCTCGGTCCCCTCCTCTGGGGGGTTGAGCATCAGCCGAGCCAGACCACCAGGCCCCGCACCGAACACGCCAGGCGGGCCGAAGCGCTCCCGGTTGCCAATGCAACTCACTTCACCGCTGTTGTAGGAGAACTCCACGACCTGATCGCTGCCCAGCCCCCCCCGTGAGCAGCCCGCACCTCCGGAGTCAGTCCGGAACTGGTACCGCCACCACAGCACGGGAAAGCGACGTTCCTGAAGCTCGCAGGGGATGTTCTGGGTCGACGCCGTGTACGGCGACCCGACGATGCTCGCACCGTCGTGGGTCTTCGAAGCGCCGATCCCGCCGAAACCCCAGATGTAGACGAAGAAGTCGGTCTCGAACTCTTCGCGGGAGTCGTAGCCGGCGAAGACCGTGTTGAGGATGCTGAATGGACTACCCGTTCCTCTCTCGGGCAGTGCCTCGGACAGGGCCTGCATGACGCAGCCGATCACGCACTCCATCGACGTCGCAGCGAGCCCAGAGATCGCCGAGGGCGGCTGCGCCCACACCAGCGAGCCCTTGACGGCCTCGATCTCGACCGCGCGCATCACCCCAGCATTCATAGGGACCGGGGGGAGAATTGATGCCATCGCGATGAATACCGCCGACGTCGTGGCCGCGATGGTGCAGTTGATGCCCGATTCGGCCTTCGGGTCGGTGTCGGTGAAGTCGAAGACGGCGCTATCGCCATCGATGGTCAGCCGCAGCCGAATGTACTTGACCTCGCCCGTCGAGATGTCCTGATCGACGCGGTCGACGCTCTCGTATACCCCATCGGGCAGGCTGCTCAACGCGGCCTTAACCAGCTTCTCCGAGTAGTCCTGAAGGTCCTCCATAGTGCGCAGGACCAACTCCTCGCCATGGCGCTCAACCATGCTCAGCAGCCGGCTCTCCCCAGTCCGTAGCGCGGCCAACTGCGCCTGGAGATCGCCGACTCGCTCCCAAGACTCACGCATGTTGGCCAGCAGCAGATTCAGCACATCGGTGTTGATCTCGCCTTCGCGGACGATCGCGACTGCTGGGATTCGCACGCCCTCTTCGAAGTGGGTCTTCGCTCGGCAATTGAGCGACCCCGGCGCCACTCCGCCGACATCAGACCAGTGCGCGGACGAAGCAACGAAGGCGATGATCTCGCCATCGTGGAACGCGGGCTTGACGAGGTGGATGTCATTACAATGCGTGCTCGCCACGTACGGATCGTTGATCATGTACACGTCGCCAGGACGCATCGCCGTGAGCCCAATCTGGCGGATGACCTCGGGGACCGTCAGTTGGGTCACCCCAGCAAATGCTGGGAGGTCGAACTCGCCTTGGGACACCAGTTGACCATGCCGGTCGTAGAGCGTGCCCGCGAAATCCCGGCCCTCATTGACGGGCGTGCTGTAGGCCGTCTTCGCCACGACGAGCGCCATCTCGTTGCTGATCGAGGTGAGCGAGTTGCGGATCACCTCGAACGTGATCGGATCGGTGTCCTTCAGGAATTCTTTGGGTGAGTTCGACAAGGCACCACCTCCGTTGTGGCCGCATGATGAACGAACGTGGAGCAGCGATCTAGGGGAGCGCGTCCCAATCTCGCCGAGCCAGAGACCCCCAGCGCACCGATCACGACGGGCAGGTGGCGGTGGCGGTGACCATTACGGATGCTCCCGGGACCGGAAGTTGATCGACGAGAATCAGCGTTGCCGCCGGCGGATTGGCTCCGACAGCCTCACGATGGGCGCGGCATATGGCGTCGAAATCGAGCGCGTCGCCGCCTGGCACCGCATATACATGCGTCGACGTCAGCGACGCGAGTGAGGTCCCAAGCCGCGCGAGGGTCTGATCGAGTGCCGCGAGCGCTCCAGTCAGCTGTGTGGCCACCTCGCCCCCGGCAAAGCCATCGTCGACTGCAACATGGCCAGCAGCGTGGACTCGGCCGTCAACCGACACGGCGGCAGCCCCGGGAAACCACTCCTGTATCGCCACGGGATAGGGCACGGATTGGGTTGCCATAACGTCCTCCTCGGAGCGAACGATCGCGCTCGCAGAGATCTCCACTCGGTAATCGGGCGATGACAGCGCTGGCACACCCACGATCGTGACAGCGACGTCGAGAGCGGCCAATGCGCCGCGGATATCGGACACGGCGTTATCTGGCATCGGCCGCGGCACGTACACCGCCAACGAGGTCAGCACTACGGTCTCGCCGTCGTCCACCGCTAGGGTGCCCGCCTCGTCCACGTTGCGGATCGCATTTCGCACATGGCCAGCGAACGAGGCGGCCGGCAACATGTCACCCGAACGGTTGTCCTTTCCGACCTGCCCGGCGATGTGGATCTCGGTCTCGACACGACATGTCTGGACGAAGCCGAACTTCTGCTCGTTGGGCGCGCCGAGCCCAGCGCGGTGGACGTCACGCATTGTCGGTTCGCCTCACCCTGCTCTCAACGCTTCGGTGGCAGCGTGGTCCACCCTGTAGTCCAGCGGATCGTCGGCTTCGGTGATGACGACGCCGTAGACGTCGCGAGCACGTTCGATCGTGACGAGGTCGGCCTGAACGTCCTCAAGCACCCATTTCGGCGGTCGCTCGCGGGGATCACCCCAGCCTCCGCCACCCCCCTGCCAGTAGTCGAGCCCGACGTCGGGTTGCACGGTGTTCCCGGCACTCATGATGTCGAAGCTCTGCTCGTCGGGCGCACCAGGGGCGTAGATCAGACCGTTGCCCGGTGCGGGGAGTCCTCCGCCGTAGCCCCAACCGATCACGGCTTGACGGTCGCCCTGCACGTTGACCGAAGCTTCTTCGCCCGTCACGTGGAACGGACAGGAGAAGGCGAAGCCACCACGGTGCAGACCGGCTCCCTCAGAGTCGCTCCGGTACTCGAACCCGTCGAACATCATGGGATAGACACGCTCGAGCGATTCAGCCGGCTGCAGATTGGTGGCCGGACCGAGCGGCATCATCGTGGTCCACGCATCGCGCCTTGCCGGGCGGCCACCCCAGCCGCCGGCCAGCCAGATGTACATAACGTACGGATCGTCGCGGCCATCCCGCTTGTCTTTGCCGAACACCGACACGTTGACGAGGTTGGTCGGACAGGCCATCGATCGCTCCGGCGCAACCTGGATAAAGGCACCGTGCATGATCGAGATGATCTTCTCGGCCGGCGAGGCCGCTACTCCGCTGACAGGGGCGGGGTATTCCGCAGTGAGCACAGTTCCATCCGGCACCTGGATGTCGATGACGCGCTGGAATCCCTCATTCCAAGGAATCTCGTAGAAGACCTCCTTGACTGCGGTCGCGACGGCTGCATCGGTGGCCGCGCGGCAGGCATTGACCGGACCGATGGCCTGGGCTGCCGACCGCGACAAGTCGACGATGAGCTGATCGCCGTCGATGGTCATGTCGACCACTAGGGGGAGGGGGTCGTCGGTCTCCGCCCCTGGGTCTCGGTCGATGTAGTCCGTGAACGTGTAGGTCCCATCGGGCAACTTGGCGATCTGATCGCGCATCAGCCGCTCCGCATGGTCCATCTGGGCCACGGCCTGATGCTGGATCGTGTCGAGCCCGTACTTGTCGACGAGGCGCAGGTATTCCTCCCGTCCGGTGCGGCAGGCCTCGACCAGTCCACGGAGATCGCCCTGGATGATCTCGGGGATTCTCACATTTCGAAGGATGAAGCGCTCGGCGTCCGTCACCCACTCGCCGCGTCGGATGATGTGAATCGGCGGGATTACCACGGCCTCGCTGTAGCAGTCGGTGGCCTCGCTGTTGAACGAGCCCGGGACTGGACCGCCGATGTCAGGCCAGTGCGAGCAAGCGACGACGAAGGCGACCAGCTCTTCCTCGATGAAAACCGGCATCGCTGCAGAGGTGTCCTGACAGTGCGTACCGCCGAGGTACGGGTCGTTCGCGAGGATCACGTCGCCATCGTGGAGATCCTCGTAGCCAATCTCGGAGATAATCCCGCGCAGTCGATGCGGGATCGTGCCGGTGAGGAGCGGCAGCCCTCCGCGACCTCGGGCAAACACGTCGCCCGTCCGGTCGGCGAGGATGCACGCGTAATCTTTGCCAATCGTGGTGACCGTCGAGAAGGAGACCTTCTCGAGCGTGACGCCCATGTCTTCGACGATCGAGGTGAACGCGTTTGACAGCACCTCGAAGGTGATCGGGTCGATCTTGTCGCCCCTCTGTTCATTCGCCATGGTCAAGCTCCTAGGCGTTGGTCTGGATCCGGATGTTGCCGATCTCGTCGACGCGGAACGCCATTCCCGGGGGAACGGCGGTGGTCGAGTCGTATTGCTCGATAATCGCCGGGCCATCGGCCTCGAACCCAACGGGTAGCCGGTTGCGCCGGTAGAAGGGCGTGTCGATCCACTTAGACCCCCAGCGAGCGGGCTCGGTTGCCACGATCGGGTCGCCCTCCTCCAGCTCGTCTTCGGAGAAGCCGAGCGCAGGCTTTGGGGTGAGGCCCGCTGCGCTCACCCGCACCGAGCGGGTTTCGACGGGGAGCTCGGGTACCGCATATTTGAACTCCAGCTCGTACGCATCGTGGAACGCAGCGATCACAGAATCGCGCCGAGCGGCGTCGAACCGCCCCGATACCGGCAGCGTCAGCGCTCGAACCTGACCGATGTAACGCAGGTCGAGCTCGCGGCTGATCATGCGATCCTCGGGAGCGAAGCCCTCGGCTTCAAGTAGTTCATTAGCCCGGGCTTCCAACTGTTGGAACACCGCCTCGGTGGCGTCGACATCGAGAACGTCCTGGCCGACAATGTGTGACTGAGACAGGTCGTGTTGGGCATCGACGGTCAACAGGCCGAGAGCCGATGTTGCGCCCGGGTGCGCAGGTACCACCACCTCGCCCATCTGGAGCAACTGGGCGATCTCGGCTGCGTGGAGCGGACCTGCACCACCGAATGCGATGAGACTGAACTCCCGGGGATCTAGGCCCCGCTTGACGGTCATTCGCCGGATGCCGTTGGCCATGTTCTCGTTGGTGATGCGAATGATCCCGTCTGCGGCGTCCTCCAGGTCGAGGCCCAACTGTCCGGAGAACTTGGTTTCGATCACCTGCCGGCCCAGCGTGACGTCCAGCGTCATCGCACCATCGAGCAGCGCGCTCGGCCGGAGCCGACCGGCCACGACGTTCGCGTCACATGTCGTTGGCTCTTCTCCCCCCAGCCCATAACACGCGGGCCCGGGCCGTGCACCCGAAGACTTTGGTCCCACGTGAGGTGCGCCGGCGTCATCGATCCAAGCGATCGAGCCGCCACCCGCCCCGATCGCGATCAGATCCACGCTCGGGAAGCCGACGGGCAAACCCCACTCGACAATCTGTTCGTTCGTGATGCGCGCCCTGCTGTCGACCACAGTCGAAATGTCGGCGCTCGTGCCCCCCATGTCGAGGCTCACGGCACGTTCGATACCGGCGGCACGGGCGATCGCCGCGGCCGCCATCACACCGGCCGCCGGGCCCGAGATGGCAGTGCGCACCGGCACGCGCACGGCGCTCTCCGGGGTCATGTTGCCGCCTCCCGAATGCATTACCAGGATCTCTCCCTGATAGCCGACCGCGCGGAGGGCGTCCTTGAGGTTGTCGAGGTAGCGCTGGAGAACAGGGCCGACGAACGCGTTGGCGACCGTGGTCGACGTCCGAGGAAACTCGGGCGGTTCGGGGAGGATGTCAGCGGACGCACACACGTAAGCATCCGGTAACTCCTCCCGGAGTATCTCGAGCACTTCGTGTTCGTGGTCAGGGTTCGCATACGAGTGCAGCAGGCATACCGCCACTGCCTCCACACCCCGGCTGCGGAGACGAGCCGCAACTTCTCGGACGCTAGACTCGTCGAGAGGGACCACCTCTTCGCCGGCGTAGTTGATACGCCCAGTCACCGTTAGCCGATTGGGGCGGTCGACGAGCGGCGGCGGTGGGTCCCAGTTGATGTCGTAGTACTCGCCACGCGACCCGTCCCGAATCTCGAGGGTGTCTCGGAAGCCCTTGGTGGCGACGAGGGCCGTCTTGGCGCCAGAGCGCGTGAGCAGCGCGTTCGTCGTGACCGTCGTCCCGTGGTGCAGCACCTGGACCTCGCCGAGCTCGACGCCGACATCCTCGAGTGCACCGACGACTCCCTGCTCGAAAGACGGTGGAGTCGACGGCACCTTGGCGACCTTCAGGTGGCCGTTCGCGTCCATCGCGATGAGGTCGGTGAACGTCCCGCCGGTATCAGTTCCGATGAGCCACGTGTCTGTCACGGCTGTTCCTCTCGGTTGTAGCCAGTTTCTGGAGCGTGCGGTAGAAAGAGATTCACTTGGCGCCGATCCTTCGGGACCGGAACGAGTCGAGGTAGATGGCGGTAATGAGGATCCCGCCAGTCACGATCTGCTGCCAGAAGCCACTAACGGCGGCGAGATCGAGTGCGTTACTCAGAACTTGGAGGAACATCACGCCGAGCAGGGTGCCCCAGATGCTGCCGACGCCGCCGGAGAGCGCCGCGCCGCCGAGGAGCACGGCTGCGGCGACATTGAGCTCGATCCCGGTCCCCGCAGTGGCCACTGAGATCGTCGTCCGCCCGATGAGCATGACTGCGCCGAGAGCGGCGCACATGCCACTGATCACGTACACCCAAGCCACTATGCCCCCGGCGCGGATGCCAGAGAGCTCGGCTGCCTCCCGGTTCCCTCCGACCGCGTAGACCGACCGACCAAAGACCGAATACCGAAGCACGAGGGCGACGAAGAGGTAGAGCGCGAGCGCGACGACGAAGCCGACGGGGACGGTGTCATCGAAGATGGCATCGTTGCCGAGGAACGATGGGAGTTCCTTCGTGTACATGTCGATGCTCTCGTTTCGCCACAACAGCGCCACGCCTCGGTACAACGAGAGCGTGCCCAAGGTGACGACGAAAAACGACATCTGGACCTTGCCGATGAGGAAGCCGTTGAACAGCCCCAGCCCGGCCCCCAGGATCAGGGTGAGAATGAGGGCCAAGAATCCGGGCATGTCCTGGTCGACAGCCATTTGGGCGTAGAAGACGCCACTGAGCCCAAGAATCGCGCCGACTGAGAGGTCCACGCCGGCCGTGAGAAGGACGAGGGTCATGCCCGCGGCGAGCACTAGTGGGATCGCCGAGGTACGCAGAATGTTGGTGATGTTGGCCTGCGATAGGAATGCGTCCTCGGTCAGCGACACGTACACGATCAGCCCGATGAGGACCACGATGAGCCCCATGTAGGGTCCGAACCGACTTTGCACCATGCGGCGAATGAGTGGGAGCGACCACCGCGCACCTGTCTTGGCCGCCGGGCCGGTGGCCGTAGTAGCTCCGACTACGTCATCCACAGTCAGCCTCCTGCGAGTCACCGGCCATAGCCCGGGCGAGTCCTTGGCCGAAGGCCAAGCGTGTTACGTTCTCCTCGGTGGCTTCACCGGCGGACAGTTCGCCCGCCACACGACCTCGGTAGAGCACCACGATGCGGTCGCAGACATGGAGCAACTCTTGCAGTTCGCTTGAGAACATGAGAACCGCGAGACCTTGCTCGGTGAACCGGTCGATCAGGTTGTAGATCTCGTTCTTGGCGCCGACGTCGACACCGCGGGTGGGCTCGTCCAGGATCAACATCGAGGGATCCGTAGCCATCCACTTCCCGATCACGATCTTCTGTTGGTTGCCGCCGCTGAGGTTGTAGACCGTGGTCCGCAGAGACGGCGCACGGACTCGCATTGAGTCGACGGCGGCTTGTGCGATGGCGGCTTTTCCTTGCTCGGAGAGGACCCCGGCGGTACCGAGGTCGCGCCAGCGGGTAATCGTGAGGTTGTCGACCACTGACATCGACAGAACCAGACCCGCTTGTTTCCGGTCTTCGGGCACGTAGGCCACCCCGGCATCGATCGCTGCGCGAGGACCGTTGACCTGCATGGCCGACCCGCCGAGCTCGACGGTTCCTGTGTGCGGGATCAGCCCGAAGATCGTCTTCGCAAGCGTTGAGCGGCCCGAGCCCGCTTGGCCGGCAACACCGACGACCTCACCGTCGCTGACGTCGAGGTCGATGCCGTGCAACTTGCCGGCCACGCCGACGTCGCGGAGCCGCAGTCGGACGTCCGCAGCCAGGCGCACTTGCGCAGCACTCCGTGGCGACAGATCGACGGCGCGGCCGACCATCAGGTCGACGAGATCCTCCTCATCGAGGCCCGCTATGGGCTCGGTTGCCGTCACGACACCGTCGCGGAGCACAGTTACCGAGTCGCAGAGTTCGAAGTACTCCTTGAGCCGATGGGTGATGTACACGACCGCCGTCCCGGCGTCTCGGAGCTCCTCGATGAGGGCATACAGCCCCTTGATCTCGGCCTCGCCGAGTGAACTCGTGGGCTCGTCGAGGATCAACACTCGAGGCTTCCGTGCCGCCATCTTGATTATCGAGACCATCTGCCGCGAGCGCAACGACAGTCGACCCACCAGCGCGCCGGGGTCGATCTCGAGCTCATAGTTCGCCAACAACTCCGCCGCGTCTGAGCGCAACTGCCGATGATCGACTCTCCCCCATCGTGTTCGTGGTAGCGCACCGCAGGCAAGGTTCTCCGCAACCGACAGGTGCTCGTGGACGAGGATCTCTTGCGCCACCATCGCGACCCCGGCATCCATTGCCGCATAAGTGGTTGGGAATCCGACGTCGTGGCCGTCAAGGCGTATGCGACCGGCGTCGGCCTGGTAGCGACCCGCTAAGACCTTCACGAGGCTCGACTTGCCGGACCCGTTCTCCCCAGCTAGCCCGGTAACTTGACCACCGGCGAATGAGAAGTCGACGTCGTCAAGCGCGGTGACTCCCGGGAATCGCTTCGTGATCCCGACCATCGAGCCCTCGACCAGCGGGTTGCCCACCACCGAGCCTGAACTTACGGACGCGCTACTGGTATTGACCGCTTCCTCACTACCCAGATGTTCAGGACCCCGGCGCCCCACCGGATCAATACTCGCGAATCGAGGTGACGCCGGGGTCGAACATCTTGGAGGATATTTACCCTGCCAGCTGAGGCAGCGGGATGTCGTCGCTCGGTGCGGGGATGACGTCGCCGATGTCCAGGAAATCAGGGAGTAGATCGATCAGGTAGGTGCCCCCGGCGATCATCTCGAGCCGCTCGTCGGTGCCGACAAAGTCGCCGATGGTGTCAGGCGTGTACGGGACCGGCCACACGGTGGTGAACAGAGGTGGTGAAGCGTTTGTCCCGTCCAGGAACTCGACCATCGTGCGGGCGAGCGCCTGACCGATATCTGCGGAGCGATAGTCCCACGACACGTCAAAGCGCCCCGCACCCAGTGCATCGACACCGTCCTGGCTCAAGTTGTACCCGTCGATGTAGATGTCTCGGCCGAGCGATGCCGCCGCGATGGAGGTACCGATCGCCGTGGGGTCGTTGTATGCGAAGACGGCCTCGACATCAGGGTTCGCGAGGAGGGCAGCTTCTGCAGCGGGCTGGGCACCGTCGACGTCGTCGGTCTCGTTCAGGAACGTCGAGACGAGCTCGGCACCTTCGCACTCGGCTAGGTACTCGATGAACTTGTCCTTGAGGAAGACCAAGGTCGGGATGGCCTCGATGGCGAAATTGCCGTAGAGGACCTGGCCGCCGTCGTCGCCGAGGGCCTCGCAAATCAAAGCCGCTGACTGCTTCGCCTTGAGCTCACGCCCCTGCACGACCGAGGACACAACCAGACCCGTTGGGTCGACGTACATGTCGTGGGAGAAGAGCGGGATGCCTGCGTCCGCTGCTCGCTCCATTGGCGCCTGCATTGATGCGTCGTCAATCGGCCAGAATGCGATGGCGTCGACGCCCTGTGCGATGAGCTGGTCCATGGCCGCGATCTGCGAGTTCACGGCGTCGCCGATGTCTGCCTCCACGACGATCGCCTCGTGGCCGGCAGCCTCTGCCTCCGCGATGAATGCACGGTTGACACCACAAACCGTAGGATTGGAGCACCAGATCGACACAAATCCGATCGTCAGGTCGTCCATTGGCTCTTCTGCAGCCGGCTCTTCTGCAGCCGGCTCTTCTGCAGCCGGCTCTTCTGCAGCCGGCTCTTCTGCAGCCGGCTCT
>MDTE01039682.1_pt1 | contig 15258 bp, 12 predicted proteins | sample 811231 | NCBI WGS metagenome assembly MDTE01 (sample SAMN05326651, study PRJNA326480) | marine metagenome | isolation source: seawater | place: Indian Ocean: Red Sea | collected 2010 | reverse complement strand
GGTGGCGGCTGTGGCGGCGGTGGTGGCGGCTGTGCGTGTGGTGGCGGTGGTGGCGGCTGTGGCGGACATTAGAACGTCATTTGAATGAAAGGGGCATATGAAATGCCCCTTTTTTGGTTCCGAATATAGTCTCCTGTACAATCCAACAAGTAAACACCGTGATTTGACGTTATTCACTATAAAGATTCAAAGTGGCTTTATTATTTATTTTCGATGATCACATTCGAATAAACCAACATGAACCGTGGGGTCAACTTATAGAAAATGGAACATATAGCAATAGTAGGCCTGGGCCCAATTGGGGCATCCTTAGGATTGGCTTTAAAATCGGCCAATTTAAAAAATACCCAGATCGTTGGATGCTCACCTAACCGAAACGTAGCATCCCAAAACAAAAAACTAAACTTTTTTGACTCTTTTGAAACTAACATCGCAAAAGCTGTCACTGGAGCCCAATTAGTTGTACTTGATGCACCAATATCAGATATGAAGGATTTGATTACAACAGTATCTGATCATTTGGACGAAGGAGCCGTAGTAACTGACACTGGGTCTGCAAAAACTCGCTGTGCCGCATGGGCTGCTGAGTTTCTACCAGCCCATGCAAATTATATAGGCGGAAAACCTATCATCCAAAAAAACCTACAAGATCTTGAATCATCCTCTCAAGACGTATTCCAAGGAATTCATTATTGCGTCATACCTTCTAAGTCATCAGACCCGGAATCCGCCAAAATAGTTGTCGGTATGATTGAAACTATTGGATCCAAGCCTTACTTCTTGGATCCACAAGAGCTCGACAGTTTCTCCTCAGCCGTAGATGTTCTTCCTCTCATTATGTCAACTGCCTATATGAACACTTTATCTGAAAGTGTATCTTGGAAGGAGATGCATAAATCAGCAGGGTATTTATTTGATCACCAAAGCATTTTAGCGTCTGAAGACCCTCTGGATTCAGAATCAGCTACTTTAACAATTTCAGATCCTATCATTCATTGGATAGACCAATTCATTCTATCCCTATCTAAAATGCGCAACGATATCCTAAGCAACAACGACGATCTCTTAGATGATTTCATTAGAGCTTGGGAAGAACGAGGTAGGTGGGAAATAGGAGCGGTTGGAAAAGAGAAATCGGATATAGATATACCAAGTTCAGGAGAAACCATGGCCGCAGCGTTTTTAGGTGACCGACTAGCACAAAGGCTAACCAAGTTAACAGATGAAAAAAGCAGAGAGTCGTGGCGATATCCTGGTACTAGATAAGTAACTCATATAAAAACAGAGCAAATTTCAATCTAATGAACATTCAAATAACTGCCCCAAAACAATTGTCGGGAAACATTAGCCCACCCGGTGATAAATCAATATCACACAGAGCTGCCTTACTAAATAGCATCGCAACTGGACCTTCCCATGTATCTAATTTTTGTATGGGAGATGACAGAACGTCTATGCTCGGATGCTTAAAAGGACTGGGTGTTGATATTGAGAAGCACGATAATTGCCAAATATCAGAAAGCTCTGAATGCTTCAAAATTCATGGTTCGGGCCTACACGGCTTGACAGAACCTGAAGACATACTCAATGCCGGTAACAGCGGTACCACAATCAGATTAGTATCTGGCCTACTAGCCGGCTTAAACTTCTTTAGTGTTATTACAGGTGATGAATCACTAAGAAAACGGCCAATGGATAGGATAACCATACCTCTAAAAAGGATGGGAGCGTCAATTGATGGAAGAGACAAAGGAAGCCTAGCACCATTATCCTTCCACCCATCCGACTTATCAGGGATCGAATATACGATGCCAGTAGCTAGTGCTCAACTAAAATCTTGTCTGATGATTGCCGCCTTATTTGCAGAAGGAAACACAGTAATACATCAACCAGCAGAGTCGAGGGATCACACAGAACGAATGCTTTCCGCAATGGGGGCCCACGTGGAAAAACAAGATCTAACATTGACTATTTGTAAGAGCGATTTACAAGCAAAAAATGTCAGAGTTCCATGTGACGTAAGTGGATCAGCTTTTTGGCTTGTAGCAGCTTGTTGCCACCCTGATGCATCCATAACACTCAAAAATGTTGGAATGAATCCTACTCGCACTGGTGTAATAGAAGTTTTAAAAGCTATGAACGGAAATATATCTATCTCAAACGAAAGAGACGAAGGTGGCGAACCTGTGGCAGATATAACTGCCACAACCAGTGAAATGAAAGGGATTAAAATAGAAGGATCGGTTATACCTAGAGTCATTGACGAATTACCGATTATTTCACTAGCGGCCTGCTTTGCCGAAGGGTCAACGGAAATAAGGGATGCGGCCGAGTTGAGAGTGAAAGAATCTGACCGTATAAAAGCCACTGTTGATAGTCTCGGCAAATTAGGCGCCAATATATCGGAGCTAGAAGATGGAATGAGAATCACTGGAGGCAAAAAACTCAATGGAGCCGAATTATCTAGCCACGGTGACCACAGAATCGCAATGATGAATGGGGTAGCTGGATTGGTAAGCTCTGGCACAACGACGATATTGGATTCTGAAGTAGCCAGTGTTTCATACCCATCCTTTTGGGAAACATTGGGCAATATATAACATCAAATTAATAGGGCCAACTACCCTCATGGATGATTCAAAACTGGCAGGAAACCCGCAAATAATAGTATTATCAGGCCCTTCCGGTGTGGGCAAAGATGCCGTGATTTCCAAAATGCGTGAAAAAGGCTCTACATGCCATTTTGCGATCACCACCACTACAAGAAAGATCAGGAAAGGTGAGGTGCACGGAAGGGATTATTTTTTCGTTTCCAAGTCAGACTTCCAAAAACTTATCTCCTCTGAAGGCCTGTTAGAGTGGGCCGAAGTGTACGGAAATCATTACGGAGTGCCAAAGAAACCTGTCTTGGATGCGCTGTCACGTGGCTTGGATGTTGTGTTGAAAATTGATGTACAAGGGGCTCGTACAATCAAGAAAATAGCGCCTAAGGCATTATTTATTTTCCTATCCCCTGCTAGCCCAAATGACTTAGAAAATCGATTAATATATCGAATGACGGAATCTCACAAAGCCCTCAAAGTACGACTTAAAACCGCAGTATCTGAAATGTCTGAATCTACATGGTTTGACTACGAGGTTGAAAATGCGAACGGCAAGTTAGAGGAAGCAGCCTCCCAAATAGAAAAACTAATAACGAACAACCGACTTACAAACACAACCAAGGAGTATTTTTCCTGAGCAATTCGTCTATTAACTTCAAAAAGCACCCCTCTATTCTTTCCTTATTTCTGCAACTATGTCTTTCAAAGCCATTTCGTCTTCATCACTTTTAACATCCATGGAGAAAGAAATCGACGAGGCATACGAACCATAAGTTGATTTTATTTTTCCCGCGATCTCGTCATAAGTTCCTGTAACAGCAAAGTTACTCAGCATATCATCAGTTATTAATGATCCCATTTCAGCCCACCTACCATCTACTGACATCCGATATAAATTTTCATGAACACCACCCCATCCATGTACCCTCATTATTTCCCCATAGCTTCTAGTTGAGGCATAAAAAGCAATTTTACTTTTTGTATCTTTTATAGCTTTATCGAGATCTTCCTCATTTCTGCCAGTTACAATAAATCCTCCTCCTGAAATGTCTATCTCATCCAACGACCGCTCAGCCTTTTGAGCACCCTTTTTGATATTAGGCAAAATAACTTCCCTTGTATAAAGAGGTGTGTTGAAGGAGTGCAGTAAAACCCCATCACATAACTCCCCGGCTACTTTAAGCATGTTGGGATTAACTCCTGCTATAAATATTTTTATATCGGGGAATTCTATAGGACCTGGATTAAAAAATGGAGGCATCAAATTAAAGGAATAATGATCACCAGCAAAATTCAACTTAGTACCATTTTGCCAACAACTCCATATCTCTTTCAATGCTGAAACATACTCTCTCATCCGAGGTGCTGGAGGTGCCCAGGGAAGAGAAAACCTCCTTACGATATGTCCTCTTACTTGACTACCTAACCCCAATACAAAGCGTCCGTTGGAGAGATTTTGTAAATCCCACGACAAATAAGCTGTATCCATAGGGCTTCTAGCAAAAGATAAGGCAATGGAGGTGCGTAACTGTATCTTTTTGGTGTGTTCAGCCGCCAACACCAATGGTAAATAAGGGTTATGCGAGGTCTCATTTGTGGAAAATGAATCATATCCCATTAGTTCAGCTTTTACAGCAGCACCTACCAATCCATTTATTGAAAATTCTTCATAACCTGTATTTACTTGCATTCGGCACCTCGAGTAAGTAGCGAATATGTTAGAACGTCACACTCTGAGAAGTAATAAATCTTTATCATACATCCTAAGCATTTATCCAATCTTATTACCTAACTGTCCTTGACCGCGTCTATATATTAATGTTTCTCTTAAATTTTGATCCAACATTTAATTGGCTTGTAATTAACGGTGCCAAACAGGCGAGCAAACAAAAGGCGAACTAATCATTTCTTTGTTACTATCAATTGAACCAAAATATCATGGAACATATATAACGTTTTACGCTTTTGGAGGTTCTACTTGCCATACGAATTTATCGACTACATAAAACAAGGACAAATAGGATATTTCACAATCAATAGGCCGGAACGATTAAACGCACTTCACCCGCCAGCAAACGAAGAATTACTTGACGCATTCACAAAGTTCAAAGAAGACCCCAACGTATGGGTGGGCATTATTACCGGAAAAGGGGAACGCGCGTTTAGTGCTGGAAACGATTTGAAATACACCTCAGATCATTGGGAGGAAAGGGAAAGGGGAGATCATAAAGCACCTTTTGGTGGTATAACTTCCAACTTTGATTGTGCAAAACCAATCATAGCCGCTGTAAATGGTTACGCTCTTGGCGGCGGTTTGGAACTAGCTCTAGCCTGTGACATCATTGTCATTTCGGAAACCGCAGAGGTAGGCCTTCCAGAGCCTAAGGTAGGATTGATCGCTGGGGCAGGTGGCGTACACCGCCTACCGAGACATATACCACTAAAAAAAGCTATGGGTATGTTATTAACTGCCAGAAGAATATCCGCAACAGAGGCATATGAAATTGGACTCGTCAATGAAGTGGTCCCACCAAGCGACTTAATGACATCGGCCAAGCGCTGGGCAAATCAAATATTAGCATGTGCCCCTCTATCCATACGTGCCTCAAAACAAATGGCTTACGAGGGACTGAACTTATCATTTGGAGAGGCGTTTAAACGTAGTTACACTGAAGAAAAAAAATTTCTAGCATCTAGTGACAGGAAAGAGGGGCCCCTTGCTTTCTCAGAAAAAAGAAAGCCTAATTGGACTGGATCATAAACATAATATGGAGACTAATTTGTCAAACACATACACCCACACATCAAAAAACGTCATTCCAACAAATTACGAACTTATGTTGAAACCTGATTTAAACACATTCACTTTTCAGGGAGAAGTAAACATAACCGTTGACATATCAAAACCGGTTGACTCAATAACATTAAACTCCGCCGAACTAGATATTAAAGAAGTTGCAATAAAATCTGGTGACGCCAACATTATTCCCTCATCAATTACCAGTCATGAGGACAACGAGACAATAACCTTAGGATTAGACGATAAAATTACCAATCATGCAGCAATTATTACAATAAAATTCGCCGGTGTGTTGAATGACCGATTGTTGGGTTTTTACAGGAGCAAATATCTAGACGTACAAGGTGAGGAAAGGTATCTTGCCGCAACCCAATTTGAGTCCACTGATGCAAGAAGAGCATTTCCTTGCTGGGATGAACCTGAACGTAAAGCAACCTTTGATGTAACACTTGTAATACCTCAGGATCTTGTTGCACTATCAAATATGCCAATCAATTCGGAGAATATATTGGCTGACGGGTTTAGAAAGGTTCGATTTGATCGTTCTCCCATCATGTCTACTTACCTACTTGCGTTCATTGTTGGCGATATGGCATGCATACAAAAAGAATCTCAAAGTGGGACTCTCATGCGTATATGGACAACAAAGGGAAAAGAAGACCAGGGCCAGTTTGCCCTTGAAACATCATTACGCCTCCTCGACTACTATAATGAATATTTTGGGATACCTTTCCCCCTGCCAAAACTTGACCACATTGCTTTACCAGATTTCGCCGCTGGGGCAATGGAAAATTGGGGGGCTATCACATATAGGGAAGTAGCTTTATTGGTAGATGACAATAACAGTTCTGCAGGTACCAAACAGTTAGTAGCATCTATCATATCCCACGAGATGGCTCATATGTGGTTTGGAGATCTAGTAACAATGAAATGGTGGAATGATCTATGGCTTAACGAAAGTTTTGCGTCATGGATGGGGGATAAAGCTGTCGACGCAATTTATCCAGAATGGGATATGTGGACTCATTTCCTGACAGCGGATACAGCATCGGCCTTTTCTCTCGACGGACTCACTAACTCACACCCTATTGAACAGGAAGTAAAGAACCCTGCAGAAATTGGTCAATTATTTGATGCGATAAGCTATAGCAAGGGTGGTTCTGTTCTCCGAATGTTAGAGGATTACATCGGGCAAACAGACTTCAGGTCTGGAATAAGCGCGTATCTTAGCCACCATTCTTATTCAAATGCAGAAACGGCAGACCTATGGAGCGCTCTAGCTAAAGCTTCAGGGAAACCCGTAGGTGAAATGATGGATTCCTGGGTTCAGCAAACGGGTTTCCCTGTTCTATCTGCTGAGGAAAATAAAGGCCAAATCTCATTAAAACAAGAACGTTTCGTTTACGAAAATATCTACTCTAAATCCGATAACATCACCAGTGCTAAATGGTTTATACCAGTAAAGATTGATGTTGAAGGCATCGGCAACATTTCATCACAGTTAATATCCTCTCCTGAAGAACGAATTGTAATTCCAGAACCATTAGATGGGTGGTTTAAACTTAATCCAGAACAAACTGGTTTCTACAGAGTTAAATATCATCCCAAAAATCTTTCACGCCTACAATCAGCAATAGAAAATGGAGATCTAGATGACAAGGATAGGCTAGGACTTCAAGGTGACGCATACGCCTTGTGTAAAGCGGGTTACAGCTCGGTTTCCTCCTTCCTTCGTCTTGCAAGTTCATATTCACAAGAAGATAAAGCTCCTGTGTTATCTGATCTGGCGACAAATCTTAGAGGAATTGAAAATTTAATCGAAGACCAACCATACATAGGAAAATATGAAGAATTTTGTAGAGACATATTTGCAGGCCCATCCAAACTATGTGGTTGGGATGCTTTACAAAACGAGGGGCATCAACAATCACTTTTCAGAAGTACAGCCCTGTCAAATATGGGTCACTATGGAGATAAACAAACGTTGGATGAGGCCACGAAAAGATTTTTTGATTATGTAAAAAACCCAAATCAAGTACATCCCGATATCAGATCAGTTGTTTTTAATTTAGCAGCGAAAATGGGTGATAACGAAACATACAAGCAAATGTGGGAATTGGAGAAACAATCAGAGTTACAAGAAGAAAAAGTACGATTCCATTCTGCCTTAGGCCACTTCAATGATGAAAGGCAACTAAACGAAACATTAACAAGATCCCTGACAAATGACATCCGTGTGCAAGACACAATAAGAGTAATAGTGGGAGTTTCATCCTCAAGCAAGGGCCGTTCCCTAGCATGGGATTTTATACGAAATAACTGGGAGGAGTTGGACCGGAGATACGGAGATGGCGGATTTGCTCTGATGAGGTTGGTCTCAATCGTCTCGGGTTTCTCATCAACGGATAGACTTGAAGAAGTTGAAAAGTTTTTTGAAGTAAATCCAGCTCCTGCGGCAGAACGAACAATAGAACAGGCCAAGGAAAGAATTCTCTTGAATTCCAACTGGGTATCCAAATATTCAGGAGAATTGCAAAAGTTTTTCGCAAATTGAAGCTGATCAAATAATGAATTTCTTGATTATATCCACAAAATGTACAGGGTCCTCCAACATTGCAAGGTGACCACAATGTTGGAGAATGTGATGTTCACTATTATTGATTAACGAAGCGCATTTTCTTCCATGCGAAACAGGTACAATAGGATCTTCTGTTGCTGTTATAATCAATGTGTCTGCCTTAATACGTTTAATTCGCCGTGAAAGTCCTTTATCTGGTACAGGCCACAGGAATTTGGCTACCGTACTTAAGGCTTTAACTCTATCTAAATTTGATCGATCCTGTTCACTTTCATCATCACTCCAAGGAACTATATTTGCAAACCTTGGGTTTAAATGATCTGCTATCAAATGTTTCCTGATGTCACTATTTGGGACTACGAAATAATCCAGACCCGGATCTTCATCTATCCAAAAACCGGCAGGGCATACCATGACTAACTTATCTAAATTATGTGAACAAACTGCAGCTACTTCAGCCCCAATCATAGCGCCAAAATAATGCCCCAAAATCGATGGCTTGTTTAGTTGGAGTTCTTCTATAAGATCCAAATGAAACAGAGTAAGGTCATAAAGATCATTAATTTTCTCTATCCCCTCGGCTTCAAGAAATCCCGGATGAATCGGCGAATAAACAGCATATGATTCAGACAATTGATCTAGAAAATCAGGCCATCCGTAGTAGCCAAATGCACCGTGAAGATAAATTAACGGTGTACCTTCCCCTTTTTTCCGAACAGTTACTTTGATGCCCTGTATATTCAATTCTATTGTTTCAAATACGCTCATGATACAAATTCATCCTTGGATCTCACAAAAATTTATACCTTAAAACCCTCTTTATGAAAGTGTCCCATCAGAAATTGCTTGACCTGCTACTTGCCTATTAGCAAGAGGCTTTGGCCACCAATGGTCTTCATATTCGTTCCACATATCTTGAATGTGCGGCATCACTTTAGATGCAAAAAGTTCCGTGTTCTTTATCGTAAGGTCTTTTGGCATACTACCAATTTGCAAAAGAACCATTAGGTGACCGACTCGTAATCCCTCTGAAGCTTTTCTAAGTTCGTTAACAACCGTTTTTGGACTACCAGCTATTATGTAGCCTTCATCCTTGTAATCATTCCAACTTAACTGTTTACGTGCCTGAGTAGCCTTTGCTCCCAGCTGTTTAGTATTACCAGCCTTAATCGTTTTTATGGTCCTATAACCGGGAGCCTCCGAAAAACCTTCATACACATGCAGACATTTTTTGTAAAAGTAATCCACGTGTTCACCATATTCTTCCTCAGCTTTTTCATCAGTATCAGACACGCAAACCAACTGAAGAAAACCTGCTCGATACGGATTATCATCTACTCCAAGATTTTCCATTTCCTTCCAAAAACCATTCATCACTTCTATCCCTCGTTTATAACCGGAATAGCTGAGATAACAATAGACATAATTCATACGAGCAGTCCATTCCCAGGTCTCCAAACTACCGCCCCCTGGGATCCACACAGGTGGATGAGGGGTTTGCAGAGGCCGTGGCCATATATTCACGTATCGGGACTGGGTATGTATGCCATTAAAAGCAAACGGTTCCGGTTCAGTCCATGCTTTTATTACTAGATCGTGCGCCTCATAGTATTTGTCCCTTAGAGTGGCAGGGTTTTGCCCATACGCGAAATTTGTATCCATCGAAGTCCCAACAGGAAACCCAGCAACGAGTCGCCCGCCACTGATACAATCCAACATTGCAAATTCCTCTGCAATTCGAATCGGGGGATTGTACAAAGCCAGACTATTTCCCAAAACTATAATCGCAGCGTCTGATGTCCTTCGGGTCAACGTAGCAGCTGGAATATTAGGAGACGGCATAATCCCATAAGCATTGTTATGGTGTTCATTTATACAAATACCATCAAACCCCACCGAGTCTGCATGCTCCAATTCATCGAGATATTCATTGTACAGTTGGTGTCCCAATTTAGGATCATACAGATGACTTGGGACATCGACCCAGACACTTCTGTAATTTTCTTCAAAGTCTTTTGGTAAATACCTATAAGGCATCAGATGAAACCACGAAACTTTCATTACACACAGCTCCTTGTAGTACAGATTATGTCAATGACAAAACCCGGAGATTAGTCGTCCTCAAGTGTAGAGGTATCTCCTTCTGGTAATCCAAGTTCCCTTGCCTTCAACAATCTTCTCATTATTTTGCCGCTCCTAGTTTTAGGAAGCGAGGAAATGAAATCAATTTCTCGCGGGGCAACACCAGCGGAAAGTTTTTCTCGCGCGAACCTCATTATTTCGTTACGAAGTTTAGAGCTTTCCGTATAGCCATCCTTTAAGGACACAAAGGCTTTAACTATTTCCATCGCTATGGGATCAGGTTTACCAATCACACCGGCTTCAGCTACTGCCGGATGCTCTATCAAGGCACTTTCTACCTCAAATGGGCCAACGAGATGCCCCGCAGTGTTTATAACATCATCTGCTCTACCTACAAACCAAAAGTATCCATCAGCATCCCTTCGAGCACGATCACCTGTAATGTACCAACCTTTTCTGAAGCGCGAATTGTACATTTCAGAATTATTCCAGTAGGCATGAAACATAGAGGGCCAGCCGGGCTTTACAACCAGATTTCCATCTTCATCATCAGGCACTTCATTAAAATCTTCGTCAACTATCGCTAATTCCACTCCGGGAATTGGCTTTCCCATTGAACCGGGTCTAACTTCCATTGCTGGATAGTTTGCACACATAATAGCCCCGGTCTCCGTTTGCCACCAATTATCATGAAATGGCATATCGAATACTTCATTACCCCAAACAACGGCCTCGGGATTCAATGGCTCTCCCACGCTGCACATATAACGCAATGTAGACATATCAAATTTTTTGGGAACATCGTCTCCCGCTTTCATCAACATACGTATAGCAGTTGGTGCTGTGTACCATACCGTAACCCTATGTTTCTGTATCTGCTCATACCAACGACTCGCGCTAAATCCTCCCTCATATATCAACTGAGTAACACCATTCGTCCAGGGAGCCAACATTCCATACGAAGTACCAGTAACCCAACCCGGGTCTGCAGTACACCAATAAACGTCATCCTCATGTAAATCGAGGGCCCATTTTCCTGTGGCCATCTGTTGGACCACAGCCTGGTGTCGATGAACTGCTCCTTTCGGCTTACCAGTGGTACCAGATGTGTAATGCATCACAGAGTAATCATATTGACCAGTTACAACCGTTGTGAAATCCGCAGAAGCCTTGTCCATTTCTTCATAGTAAGAAAGATCCTGTATATCTATTGGTTGATCATCTCTTTCATCTTTATTAACTATTAGAATGTGTTGCAAATCAAACAGTTCAGGGATTATAGAGGTTATTTTTCGCCTTAAGTCTGGCTGTGTTACTAATACTTTTGCTCCACTATCTTGCATCCTATCTCGGACAGGCTCAGGGCCAAACGCTGAAAATAATGGACCGACAACAGCTCCTGCTTTCAAAGCCCCAAAAAAAGCAATATAAAGCTCTGGAAGCCTATCCATAAATATGAAAACCCTGTCGCCTTTTTTTATACCCAAACTTTGTAAAACATTTGCAAATCGGTTGGTCAATATTTTCAGATCCCCAAAAGTGTAATCTTCTCTCTCTCCATTTTTCCCTTCCCAGATCATCGCTATTTTGTCACGCTTTCTCCCATTAGCGTGCCTATCAATAGCTTCATGAGCTTTATTCAATCCCCCACCTGGCAACCAATCTAGTTGTCCATACATATTTTCCCATTCAAATGCTTTATAGGTATTTTGCAAATGTAAATTGGGTTGTACAACGATATTTTCAAAATCAGGTTTTAATATCGGTTCAAATGTTGGGTCAGGCATATTTCTACTCCTGCAATTTCTTTAATTAAGTTGAATAGTATCAGCATCGGTCAAATCAAAGGCGAATTTATCTGTAGTTAAAGCGATACAAAGTAATATAATGTGATATCTGAAATGCTCACTACTGAATATTTGTCATAATCCATGAAATAACCTTTCTTGATACTGATTAAATTTATGGCAGCTATGAAACATTAAATAGTGCAGCAGTTATTTGAGTTTAAGATTAACGTAAACTAGGCTCGTTTTTAGATATATGTAGAGGGAGATTAAAAACTTGGGCGACGATATCAACGGGGTTTTACTTATGAATATTGGTACCCCATCAGCCCCGACCACCACGGGAATACGAAGTTTTTTAAAAGAATTTTTATCGGATCCTGATGTGATCGACACAAACCCTGTATTACGTTGGCTGATAGTAAATTGTATAGTCGCTCCTTTCAGACCAAGAAAAGTACTACCACAATATCAAAGTATTTGGACAGAAGATGGTTCACCTCTTTTAGTCAATTCAGAGCAATTTAAAGTGGCCTTGAAAAACAAGACCCCGGACATAAGATTCGAACTAGGCATGAGATATGGGGATCCTTCTATAGAATCAGGTATAAATAAGCTACTCGATGCGGGAGTAACCAACTTGTTGTTATGCCCCATGTTTCCCCAATACGCACAAGCCACCACTGGATCCTGTATAGATAAAGCAGAGGATATACTGCAAACGAAGGGAATACGTTATGAAACTATAGAAAGTTTCTACAAAGAACCTTTTTTTATCGAATCCATCGTTGAACAAATAAAAAATAGTCCTAATTACCATAATGCAGAATTACTACTTTTCAGTTTCCATGGACTGCCAGAACGGCAGATCAAGAAACTCGATTCCTCTGGTTCATACTGCTTGGTTTCGGATCAATGTTGCGAAAAAAAATCCGCTTTCAACGAAAAATGTTACCGGTTTCAGTCTCTGGAAACCGTAAAAAAGATAGTTATGCAGTTAAATACAGACAAGAAAAGCCAATTATGTTTCCAAAGCAGATTCGGAATGGATAAGTGGATACAACCCGATATATTGGAAGTTCTGAGCCAGTCAGCACATCAAGGCACAAACAATATTTTGGTCGTATGCCCTGCCTTTGTCGCCGATTGTCTAGAAACATTAGAAGAAATATCGATAAGAGACCAAGAATATTTTACTAGCGTCGGAGGGGGGAACCTAGATTTGGTTCCATCTTTAAACACATCCCAGACATGGGTGTCTGGGTTTAGCGAATTCCTAATGCGGAAACTGAAGTAACCGGTTAAAGTAAAGAATTAATCACAGGAAACCAACAATCAATCCTTTCATCAATAACAAAATTATATTGGGAGAGAACATGACAATTCGCACTGCTGTCGTCGGAGTAGGGGCCATTGGAGGTACCCTAGGTGGATATATGACAAAAAGCGGCGAAGACGTACTGCTAATAGATGATTGGAAAGAACATGTCGATACCATGAATAAAAATGGGCTCACACTCGACGGTATAACTGGAGAATCAATCGTCAAAGTAAAGGCTGTGCACACCGATGAAATACCAAATATATCAGGAAGTTTTGACTTACTTGTTATTTCTGTTAAGTCATATAAAACTGCCGACATTACGAATAAATTGTTACCTTACATTAAGGACCAAACCTGGGTAGTGAGTCCTCAAAATAGCATAAACGAATTGACGATTTCTCCAATAGTAGGTGCCCATAGAACTATTGGCTGTGTCACAACCATATCTGCTGGGCTAAATGCACCGGGCCACATTACACGCACTGGAAGCGTATCCCAATCCTTACAAAAAGACCCGATATGTTTTATGGTTGGAGAGTTGGACGGTACTGTAACTGATCGGGTCAAACAAATATCGGAGATGTTCTCGGCAGCAGGCAAAACGATCACCACTAATGATCTGTGGGGAGAAAGGTGGTCTAAAATGGTTACCAATTGCATGATAAATGCTACCGCTGCGATGACAGGTTTAATGAGCCATGAAGTCAGAGCTAATAAGGAAGCAAGGGCCCAAATGATAAATCTCGCCGTCGAAACCATAAAGGTAGGAAAGTCACTGGGATATAACGTCAAGCCTCCAATGCCCGGATTTACTTTGGAAAATTTAGAAGATTCATTGGAAGGTTCAGGTAATGAAAAATTAGATGCAATCTTATCTGGTTCCAAACCAGCGGTACCAGGTCTCCCATCCATGGCACAAGATGTTATCAAGGGGAGAAAAACGGAGATTGAACATCTCAACGGTTTCGTATCAAAAACAGGTAAGGAAATGGGCATACCAACACCATACAACGACGCTGTAGTTCAGGTCATCAGGGGCATAGAAAGTGGTGAATTTTTGGTAACACAAAAAAATTTGAGGCGAGTGAACTCAATGATAAGTAGCAATTAACAATGAACTTAGAAGGCAAGACAGCTCTGGTCACAGGATCAGGTCGGAATATCGGTCGTGCAATAGCTCTAAAACTAGCCATGCAGGGAGCGTCAGTAGCTGTTAATAGCCGTCGCAACGAAGTAGAAGCTCGAGAAGTTTGTGAAGAAATACTTGCCGAAGGCGGTAAAGCATTGCCATTCATCGCTGACATAGGGATAGAGTCAGAGGTAGTGCAAATGATTTCCGACATACAAAACTCTTTAGGGAACGTAAGTATCTTAATCAATAATGCTGGGCTCAGAGAATCCTCTGAATTCGCAACGATGTCTACACAAGAATGGAAAAGAGTTGTTTCGGTAAACTTAGATGGCCCTTTCTACTGTGCAAGAGCTGTGATTCCAGGAATGCTGGAAGTTGGGTGGGGCAGGATAATTAATGTGTCCGGGTTAAATGCGTTCAAAGGACATTCTGGATGGGTACACGTAAGCGCCTCAAAAATGGGCGCCATTGGACTAACGAGAGCATTATCTGAAGAAGTTGCAAGAGATGGAATATTAGTCAATCATATAGTACCGGGAGGATTTGACACAAAAAGGAAAGATAACAAAAGGCCGACTAATCCATCCATCATCCCAAGAGTACCAATTGGAAGATTAGGTAAGCCTGAAGAAATTGCTGAAACAATTGCATTTCTTGTGTCGGATGGGGCTAACTACATTACTGGCCAAACGATACACGTTAACGGTGGAGCATTAAATTATTGATTAATCCAAGAAATATTAAGTTATCTATTCGTATCTCGAGAATATGTTGAAAATTAAAGTACTTTTATTTGCCAGCTACCGAGAACAAGCAAAAACAACTTCTACCAAGATAGAGGTCTTGGAAGGAAGTACCCTAGCAAAAATAATCGAAACTGTCTGCGAAAGATACCCGGGCATAAAATGCCCTCCTCAGGAAATTGTAGCAGCGATAAACGAAGAATATAAAG
>MDTE01151058.1_pt1 | contig 15259 bp, 15 predicted proteins | sample 811231 | NCBI WGS metagenome assembly MDTE01 (sample SAMN05326651, study PRJNA326480) | marine metagenome | isolation source: seawater | place: Indian Ocean: Red Sea | collected 2010 | reverse complement strand
TGGCGATGAGGTGATCGGCGTAGCGGCAGGCACTGGCCAGGGCGTGCACCACCATGGCAATGGTCTTGCCCTGGCCGGCCAGGCTCCGGATCAGCTCGAACACCTCGATCTGGTGGCCCAGATCCAGCGCCGAGGTCGGTTCGTCCAGCAGCAGCAGCGGCGTTTCCTGGGCGATGCTCATGGCGATCCAGGCCCGCTGACGCTGGCCGCCGGACAGGGTGTCCAGGGGGCGGTCGGCCAGGTCGGCCACATCCGCTGCCGCCAGGGCCTGCTCCAGTGCCCGTTGGTCCGCCTCTGACCACTGTTGCAGCCAGCGCTGATGGGGGTGACGGCCGAAACGCACCAGATCGGCGACGGTCAGACCTTCCGGTGCATGGGTTTCCTGGGGCAGGAGGGCGAGCCTGCGGGCCACTTCCCGCGCCGGCAGGGCATGAATGTCGGCGCCATTGAGTAGCACCGCCCCGCCCCGGGGCTTGTGGATGCGTGCAAGCCCGTTCAGGAGGGTGGACTTGCCACAGCCGTTGGGGCCGACGATGGCGGTCACCTGACCGGCGGGCAGCGCAGTGTCGAGTTCATGGATGATGGTGTGCTCGCCGTGGGCCAGGGTCAGGTGCCGGGCCGACAGCGGGGCGGTGGTGGTGTCAGTCATGGTGGCGTCTGTCATCGGTTGATGTCCGGGGATTGGCGCAGCAGCAGCCAGAGCAGATAGGGGCTGCCGGCCAGGGCGGTGATGATGCCGACCGGAATTTCCAGGGGCGACAGCAGCAGCCGGCCGGCCAGGTCCGACACCGTCATCAGCAGCGCCCCCAGCAAGGCCGAGGCGGTCAGCGGCAGGCGGCCGGGATGGCTGGCCAGGCGCGCCAGCTCCGGGGCGATCAGGGCGACCAGTCCCACCGGTCCGGCGACCGCCACCGCCAGCCCGGTCAGCAGTACCGACAGGGCCAGGCCGGCCAGGCGAACCTGACCGGTGCGTGTGCCCAGGGCGGTGGAAACCGGTTCCGGCAGCTGCAGGATCGCCATGGGTCGCCGCAGCCCCAAGGCCAGCAGGTAGCCGATGCCCAGGCCGACGGCCAGCAGCCGGAGGGCGTCGGGCGAGCGGGCATTGAGGCTGCCGACGGTCCAGGGGTAGGCGGCGTTGGCGGCATCGAGGGGCACCGCGCTCAGCATGACCTGGGTGATGGCCCCGGAAACGGCGCCGATGGCCACTCCGGAAATGATGAAACGATAGCCCCGGGTGCCGGTGGCGCCGGCCAAGCCGAAGGCCAGCGCGGTGGCACAGGCGGCGCCGGTCAGCGCCATCGCCGGCGGGGCCAGGCTGACGCCGGTGCCCACGACCGAGGCCACGGCGAAGGCCGTGGCGGCGTTGTCGATGCCGATGATGCCCGGTGTGGCCAGTCGGTTGCGCGCCAGGGTCTGCATCACGACACCGGCCAGGGCGAAGGCGGCGCCGGTCACCCACCCGGCCAGCAGGCGTGGCAGGCGCAGTTCGGTCACCACCAGGGCCGTCACGGGGGAGCCCTCGCCCCGCAGCGCCCGAATCACCTCCGGCAACGGAATCGACAGGCTGCCCAGGGCCAGGGATGCCAGCGAGACGGCCGCCAGCACCAGCAGCAGCACCAGGTTCAGGGCCACCGCCCGGCGGTTGATCAGCAGGCTCCAGCGCCCGGCCCGCAGCCACCAGTGCCCGGTGATCCGGGTGTTGCTTCGGGCCGGTGGGGGCGAGGTCGTCGAGACGGTCATAGGGTCGGCATCCTCCGGGCGCGGACAATCACCATCAGTACCGGCGCACCGACCAGCGCCGTGATCACCCCGAGGGGCAGTTCCGACGGCGCCACCAGCAACCGGGACAAGGTGTCGGCAAACACCACCAGGGCGGGGCCGATGGGCAGGCAGAGCCAGAGGGTTCGCCGGATGTCGGCGCCTGCCAGCGCCCGGGCCGCGAAGGGCACCACCAGCCCGACGAACACCAGCGGCCCGGCCAGGGCGGTGGCGGCGCCCACCAGCAGGGCCACGACCAGGATCACCAGCAGCCGGATCAGCCCCGGCCGGTGCCCGAGCCCCATGGCCACCCGCTCGCCCAGGGCCAGGGACGCCAGCGGCCTGATCACGGTCAGGATCACGACGGTGGCCAGTGCCAGGGAGGGCAGGGTGGCCCACCACTGGTGCCATTGCCGGCCCGCGACGCTGCCGGTGATCCAGAAACGGATTTCATCCGCCGCCCGCTGGTCGATCAGCATCAGCAATGAGGTCAGCGACAGCAGCAGGCCGGTGACCGTGGCCCCCGCCAGCACCAGACGCACCGGGTCCTGGCCGGTTCCCTGCAGGCGCGTGGCCGCCAGCACCAGGGCGCAGCCGGCCAGGGCTCCGGCCTGCGCCACCAGGGTGGTGAGGGTGGCGGTGCTGGCGCCGAACAGGATGGCCAGTGATACCGCGAAGGCACTGCCGGCACTGACGCCCAGCAGCCCGGGCTCCGCCAGCGGATTGCGGGTCAGTGCCTGCAGCAGGGCGCCGGCCACGCCCAGCGCCAAGCCAACCGTGGCGCCCACCGCCAGGCGCGGCAGCCGCAGTTCCAGCAACACGAAACGGGCGTCCTCGTGGCCCTGGCCGACCAGGGCCGAGGCCGCTTCCTGCCAGGGCAGGGAGCCGGCACCGAACAGCAGGGAGGCCAGTGCCGCCAACAGCAGAAGCCCCCAGGGGATCAGGTAACGAACGCGTGTGGTCATGGCGGATACCAGGATGCAAAGAAGCCCGCGACCGAAGTGGCGGGCAAAAGACGCAACGGGTTGTCGTAGCACTAGGGCATCGGCCGGGCCAGGGGGCCGTCGGTCAGCGCCTCGGCGATGTCGTCCAGTATGCCCAAGGCGGCCAGCGGGCCGGATGCGCTGGTCCACAGCTGGCCGTTAACGGTAACGATCCGGTGGTTCCTGGCCACCTCCAGGCGCTGGAATGCCGGGGCCTGGCGGGCGGCGGCCAGGGCCTGCTCGCCGTCGGCGTTCAGGGTCGCCAGGAACAGGGCATGGCGATCCACCTTGGCCAGGTTCTCATGGCTGAGCGGATGGCTGTGGGGGCGTCCGGCCTCGACGATGCCGGCGTCGTCCACCTGAAAGCCCACCGCCTGCAGCAGGCTGGCGGAGAACAGGCCGCGGCTCATCACCAGGGGGCCCTGGGGCATCCAGCGGACCAGCGCGGCATCGCGCCGGTCCGGCGCCAGGGTGGTGTCCAGCTGCTGGGCAACCTCGCGGACCCGAGCCTCGACCCGGGCGATCGCCGCCTCGCCGGCCTCGGCGCGGTCCAGTGCCCGGGCGAACAGTCGGGTTTCCCGTTTCCAGGTGTCCGGTTGAAAGGCAGGTACGTCCGGCACGATGGTGGGTGCGATCCTGGACAGCAGCCGGTACTGGGGTTCGGTGGTGCGGGCGGATGCCAGAATCAGGTCCGGGGCCAGGGCGATGACTGCCTCGAGGTTGGTTTCTCCCGGCGTGCCCACGATCTGGACGTCGCCGACCCTGGGCTGGATGTACTCCGCCACCTGGTTACCGCCCCGGGTCACGATGGCGCCGACCGGCTGCACACCCACCGCGATGGCGGCATCCAGGGCTCCCTCGTACAGGGTGACCACGCGTTCCGGGGTGCCGGTGAGGGTGACCTCGCCAAAGGCGGTGTCCAAGGTGCGGGGGGCCGCGCTGGCCAGGGACACAGTCAGCGCCAGCAGTAGGGTGGCGGCACAACGCCAGTATCGGGCGGACAAGCGGGGAAAACGCGTCAACATGCCTTTGGGGTCCTTGCAAACAGTCAGTGGAAACCGGGAATAGCGGGTCGTATGTGAGTGTGATCAGCTAATGATAATTGTTCGCATTCATAATTTGAATATGCTAGCGTGCAACAACTGGTTGCAAATCCTGGAACACGGGGCCGCCCATGTATGACCTGAACGAGTTGGAAGCCTTTGTCTCCGTGGTGAAAAGCGGCAGCCTTACCGCCAGCGCACGGGAACTGAACCTGCCCAAGTCCACCCTCAGTCGCCGCATCAAGCATCTGGAAGAGGTGCTTGGGCAACCGCTGCTGCGTCGACAGTCGCGGCGGGTGACGCCCAACGAGGCTGGACGGATGTTCTACCGCTACAGCCGGGAGATCCTGGATCTGGTGTCCCGTGGCCAGGAGGCACTGGACGAGCTGCGCGAGGAAGTCAGCGGCCGGCTGGTGCTGCGCTGCCACGAGGCCTTTGTCCGGGGCTGGTTTTCGTCGGTGGTGGAGTCGTTCATGGCGGGCCATGACGCGCTCCACGTGTCGGTCCAGACCCAGCGCTCGGTACCGGAGCAGCTGACCGACGGCGTCTGTGTCTGGCTCGGCCCGACCGGCGATACCGCACTGCGGGTGGAGCCGTTGGGCTACCTGACCCAAGGCATCTACGGCCACCCGGACTATTTCGCCCGGGTCGGCTACCCCAGTTCGCCGGCGGACCTCGAGCGGCACGCCTGGGTGGACATGCTCGGTTCCGCCGACGCCGGGTTGGTGCTGCGCCACCCGCGCCACGGCGCCTATCCGCTGGCCCCGTCCGGGCGGTCGTTCACGGTAGACCAGTTCTGTGTTCAGGGTGATGCCATCGCCAAGGGGCGTGGGCTCGGCCTGATGCCGCACTGGCTGGTGGAGCGACGGCTGCGGGCGCATCCGGGCACTCTGGCGCTGTGCCTGCCGGACTGGCAGGGCCCGGTGCTGCCGGTGTCGCTGCTGTACCCCCACGGCATCCTGCCCCGGCGGGTGCGGGCATTCATTGCCCACGTCCGGTCGGCGGTGCCTGAGGCGTGGTGGGGCGCGTCCGGGGTGGCCGCGCCATTTGTTGCGAAATCCGGAACACATCATACCAACCGCTGACAACTTACCTTGTGGTAATGTTCGACGCCAATGAGATTCATTTGCATATTTAATGGTGTCGAACATCCCAACGTAAGGAGTCATAGTCATGCGTCGTCTTTCCCTGTTGGCCTCCGCCGTGGCCATGGCCGGTGGCGGTTCCGGTGCCTGGGCCCAGAGTGAGGAAGCGGTGTCGCTCGACGAGATCGTGGTGACCGCGTCCGGGTTCGAGCAGAACATCTCGGACGCCCCCGCCAGTATTTCCGTCATCTCCGGCGAGGAGCTGGCCAAGCGCTCGTACGATGACATCACCGATGCCGTCAAGAACATCCCCGGGCTCTACGTCAACGGCGGTGGCAACGCCCAGGACATCACCATTCGCGGCATGACCGAAGCCTACACCCTGTACCTGGTGGACGGCCGCCCGGTGTCCGCCGGCCGCAACATCAACACCAACGGCAACGACGGCGGCAAGCAGATTGCCCTGCCGCCGGTGTCGATGATCGAGCGGATCGAGGTGATCCGCGGTCCCATGTCGTCCCTGTACGGTTCCGAGGCCATGGGTGGGGTCATCAACATCATCACCCGGAAGCAGGGGGACCGCTGGTCCGGCTCGGTGACCACCGAGTACACCAAGTCCCTCTCCGAACTGAACGAGGATGCCCAACAGGCCACCCTGTTCGCCGGTGGCCCGATCATCCCCGGCCTGCTCGGGGCCCAGGTGAGCGGTTCCTGGGAGGGCGCGGAGGAGTCCCACTTCGAGGGGGGCAGTGACAATGCCGAGAGCATGCCGGACAAGGACGAACGCCAGGGCAGCGCCAAGCTGATTCTGACCCCCGACGACGACAACGAGTTCGCCGTGAGTTACACCGCCTCCAAGCTCGATTACGAGCACACCCCGGGGCTGAGCATCGCCGCCACCGAAACGGCAACCAGCTACACCTACCACAAGGATGTTTACGCCCTGACCCACCAGGGCCGCTACGGCCGGCTGCTGCTGAATTCCTACCTGCAGCACGATGTGTCCGAACGGGTTCAGCTGGACGAGAAAAAGGAAAAGGTCACCACCGCCAACACTCGGGGCACCTGGTTCATGGAGCGCCATATGCTGACCTTCGGCGGCCAGTACAAGTACGAGGATCTGGTGGATGAAACCAACGGTCTGATCGGCACCCTGGATACAGCCACCGCCAGCGTCGACCGCTGGATCGCCGCCGTGTTCACGGAGGTGGAGTGGTCGGTCACCGACGACCTGAACCTCACCACCGGCCTGCGCTACAACGACGACGAACTGTTCGGCGGCCACCTGAGCCCGAGGCTGTACGCCAACTACCACTTGAGCCCGGCGTGGACGCTCAAGGGCGGCGTCTCCACCGGCTACAAGCAGCCCAGCCTGCCCGAGGCCACCGAGGGCTTTGGCCGGGGCACCGGCGGCGGGGGCTCGCCGGCCGGTTACCCGCGGGCGCTGATCATCGGCAACGAGGACCTGGAGCCGGAAACCAGCACCAGCTACGAATTCGGCTTCGTGTACCGGGACCGTGCCACGGGGCTGAACGCCAGCGCCATGCTGTTCCATACCCGGTTTGAGGACAAGATCGCCGAGGATCGGTTCTGCGACCCCGGCGGCGACCGCAACGATCCGTCCACTTGGCAGTGTGAGTATCAGGGCCGGAACTACCTGTTCCTGAGCACCCGCAAAAACATCGACGAGGCCATGATGCAGGGGGTCGAACTGAGCCTGGATTACGACCTCACCTCCACCCTGCGGTTCAGCTCCAGCTACACCTTCACCGACTCGGAGCAGCAGTCCGGCGAGTTCGAGGGCGAGCCGCTGAACCAGGTGCCCCAGCACATGTTCAACGCGGGCCTCGACTGGCAGGCGTCCAGCCGCCTGGGGCTGTGGCTTGATACCAACCTCCGCGGCCGGACCAGCGACTACCTGAGCCGCACCAGCATGAGCGACGGCACGCCCGGGTACGGCTTCGTGGATGTGGGGCTGAACTACCGGCTGACCGACCAGGCCCGGGTGAAGGCTGGCCTGTACAACGTCGGCGACAAGGAAGTGACCACCGAAAGCTACGGCGTGGTGCTGGATGGCCGGCGCCTGAACCTCGGCCTGACCGTCGATTTCTGATCGGAGACATTCATGAAACTGCTCAACGGTCTGAAAGCCGCGACCCTCGTGGCCGTCGCGGGCCTGGTGAGCGTGAAGCGGCAGGTGGACGAGGTGGTCGGGATCCTGGTTACTTCATCTCGAAACCGCGGCTGACCAGGAAGTCGCGCATGTGCGGGCGCAGCTTGGTGGTGAACAGGGGCTTCAGTTCCCGGGACCAGTTGGAGTCCTTGTTGCCGCCGGTGCGCTCCAGGTAGTAACGGTGCATGGTTTCGTCGAACTCCGCGACCCGGACCGGCGCGTCGCTGTCGTCGTAGTGGTCGTCCTTGAGGATGGCCGCCAGTGGCAGCCGGGGTTTGACCTCGGGGTTCTGGGCAGGATAGCCCAGGCTCATGCCGAACACCGGATAGACATGCTCCGGCAGCTTCAGCAGGTCCGCCACCGCCTCCGGATGGTTGCGGATGCCGCCGACATAGCACAGCCCCAGGCCCACCGATTCGGCCGCCACCGCCACGTTCTGGGCCATCAGTGCGGTGTCGATGGTGGCGACCAGCAACTGTTCAGTCATGCCCCGAATCACCTCGGCCCCGGCCCGCTTGGCGGCTTCCGTGGGCCGCTTCAGGTCCGCGCAGAACACCAGAAACTCGGCCGCCTCGACGATGTGCTGCTGTCCGCCGGCCAGCTCCGCCATGCGGGCGCGGTTGTCCCGGTCGGTCACCCGGATCACGGTATAGGCTTGGATGTGATTGGAGGTGGCGGCGCACTGGCCGGCCCGGATCAGTGTCTCCAGCAGCGGCCGGGGGATCTCACGGTCCTGAAACTTGCGGATGGAACGGTGTGCTTGCAGCAGTTCGATGATGGGATTCATGGTACCTCGCTAGACTGGGCCGGGTTCAGAAACGGACGCCCTCGGCGCGGGTCCGGTCCTGAAAGTGGGTCAGGACGCCATTGACCACCGCCAGCACCACCAGCAGCGCGATGCCCTTGGGAACCAGGGCGTGGATGTCCGGGTTGGGTGCGGTGCTGGCGGTGACCAGGATCAGGCCCAGGATATTGCGGGCCAGGCGGACAGTCAGTATGGCGCAGCGATAGCCGGATTGGAACGCGGATTGCGCCGTGCCCAGAAACTGCCCGAACGCGGGCAGCAGCTGCACGGTATGGAACAGCAGGGCGGTGAAAATGACGAGTTGAAACAGATGGATGATAGCCATAATCCAGAAACGACCGAACCACGGTGCTGGTGAAAAAAACGCCGGCCATTATCGCCAATTGACGGATTTTTATCCAGGGTGGGGATAAAAAAGTCGCAGCCTAATCAAACATCGGTTCGCAAAACCGGCGAAATCTGCCTATAACTGCTTCATGTATGGAGTCGTTCTGGCCACTCTTCAAGAGGGCCACCATGGATCGGGGCAAGACAATGAAAAAGAATCTGCCGGTTACCACTGTTGAACGTGAATTCCCAGCCACCCAGAAGCTGATTTCCTCCACCGACCTCAAGGGCCGCATCACCCACTGCAACCAGGCGTTTGTCGAGGTCAGTGGGTTCTCCCGCGAGGAGCTGATCGGCAAGCCCCACAACATCGTGCGCCACCCGGACATGCCGCCGGAGGCCTTTGGCAACCTCTGGGCCCATCTCAAGGCGGGCAAGCCCTGGATGGGGCTGGGTCGACGGCCTTTCTGGTCTTGGTGTTGGTACTGGCCCTGACCCTGCTGGCCGGCGGCCGCCATGCACGAAATGTCCCAGAGCATCGGCGAGGTGTCGGCGCACGTGGCGGGTACGGCGGACAAGGCCCGGCAGGTCCAGGAGGCGACCGGCCAGGGGATGTCGGTGATCGCCTCCACCCGGGACGCCATCGACCAGTTGAAACGGACCGTGCATGATGTCAGCCAGGCGGTGCAGGCCGTCTCCGACCAGAACCGGAGCATTGCCACGGCGGCTGAAACCATCGCCCAGATTGCCGAACAGACCAACCTGCTGGCGCTGAACGCGGCCATCGAGGCGGCCCGGGCCGGCGAGCACGGGCGCGGATTCGCGGTGGTGGCGGACGAGGTGCGCGAGCTGGCCAAGCGCACCCGGGCGTCCACGTCCGAGATCCACGAAGTGATGTCGGGACTGGTGGAGCGGAGCGAGCGCTCGGTGACCATGGCCCGCTCCGGTGTGGAGGCCGCGGACCTCGGCCTGGAAAAAATGCTGACGGCGGAACACGCGCTGCAGGACATCAATGGCGCGGTGGGCGAGATCACCGGGATGGCCATCCAGATGGCTTCGGCGATGGAGCAGCAGGCACAGGTGGCCGAGCAGATCGACCAGCAGATTGGCCGGATGTCGACCATGGCCAGACAGACCCTTGATAAAGGCGAGAAGTCCACCCACTGTATAGGCGAGCTGGGCCGGATCGCCGAGGCCCTCCATGAGCTGGTGGTCCGGTTCGGCCGGAAATCCTGACACTCACCCGAACAACGTTCACGAGAACCGTTACCATGACCCAGTGCCCGGGGCGCAAGGCCCCGTTGCCCGTGCTGGCCCGTTGTGCCCTGGTGCTGGTGCTCCAGGGCGCGGTGGTGTCCGTCTGCCACGGCGATGTGCTTAACCTGTCGTGGGACAACGACCTGCTGACCGGCACCGACCAGGGCTACACCAACGGCGTGCGGCTGTCCTGGCTCAGTGAACCGGCGGAACGGGACCGGCACTGCCGGCTGTGCTTGGCGGGGCGGGCCCGGAACCTGCTGGCGCCCCTGCCGGGGGTTGGCGCGCCGGGGACCGGGCACAGCCTCAGTTTCAGCGTTCGCCAGCTGATGGTGACTCCCGAGGACATCGAATCGGTTCAGCCCCGCTACGACGACCTGCCCTACGTTGGCTATCTGTCGGTGTCGTCCACCCTGTGGAGCACCCGGCCCGGCGTGGTCACCGGGTATGGGGTCCATCTCGGCGTGGTGGGCGAGGACAGCGGCGCCGAGGCGGTGCAGCGCTGGGCTCACAAGGTGGTGGGCAGTACTCAGCCGGCCGGCTGGGACCACCAGCTGGGCACTGACGTGGTGGGCGGCGTCCAGGCTCAGCACGCGGAGCGGCTGGCGCTTGGTCGCCTGGGCGGGTGGCAGTACGAGGCTTCGGTGATGACCGGTGGCCGGCTGTCCACGTTCAGCACCAGCCTGGATCTGGGGCTGGTGTTCCGGATCGGCAGCCAGCTGCCCGACAACCTCATCCCCGACTACTCCGGTTCGGCGTCCACCATCGGCCTGCCCGGCGCGCTTGGCCGCGACGGCTGGTCGGTTTTCCTGGGTGTGGGCGGCCAGTACATCCCCTACAGCTATCTGGAGGCCGAGTCCGGCCCCTACCGGTTTGACCAGAAGCCGCTGGTGGGGCAGGTGGGGCTGGGGGCCAGCTGGCAGGCCTATGACTGGCTGGTGTCGGTCATCCTGAGGGCGACCACGGACCAGGAACAGAGCAACAAGAGCCACTTCTCCTACGGCACCCTGGCGCTGTCCTGGCGGATATGAAGACCCCCGGCGGGGCCGGGGGTCGGGAGGGTCAGCCGACGGCGGCGAGCAGCATGAAAGTGCCGGCGATGGCGGCACCGGAAATCAGCAGCCACACCAGCAGGTAGCCCATGATGTCCCGAGCCGACAGCCCGGCCACCCCGAGCAGGGGCAGGGCCCAGAACGGCTGGATCTGGTTGGTCCAGCCATCGCCCCAGGTGAAGGCCATGATGGTCTGGGCGGGGTCGGCCCCCAGGGCCGCTGCGGCTTCCATCATGATCGGCCCCTGAATCGCCCACTGACCGCCCCCGGAGGGGATGAAGAAGTTGACCAGGCCGGCGGAGAGGAACGTCAGCAGAGGAAAGCTTCCCGGCGTCGCGATGGCAATGATCGCTTCGGAGAACTGGGTCACCAGCCCCGAGTTGGTCATCATTCCGGCGATGCCGGCGTAGAGCGGGAACTGCACGATGATGCCCCGGGCCGCCGTCACCGCCTTTTCCGTGGCCTTCAGGTAAGCGACGGAATTCCGGTGCAGAATCAGGCCCAGCGCCAGGAAGATCAGGATGATGGTGTTGAGGTTGATGCTGAAGCCCTGGTTGACCACCTGAGCGATCAGATAAGCGGCGGCCAGCAGGCCCAGGAACAGGGTGGGCCAGCGGCTGTTCTCGATGCGCTCGGCTGGGCTGTGTCCGGTTGCATCGGCCTGGGTGTCCGGCCGATCATCGCCGCTGTCGTCCAGGCGGACGATGCGCTCGGGCTGCTTTTGCAGCAGGAAGAAGATCACCAGCAGCACCAGCAGTGTGATGGTCAGGGCGATGTTCCAGCCGGAGTAGAGGGTTTCGCTGACCGGCACGATACCGATGGCGTCCTCCATGAAATGGTCGGGGGTGGCGATCACCAGGGGAATGGAGGAGGAGGGCCCCCGCACCAGCTCGCCGCCATAGGCCGCGGCAACGATCAGCGGGAAATGCACGGCGACCCGCCGGCCCATTTCCCGGGCCAGGATAGCGCCGGCGACCATGCCAAAGCCCCAGTTCAGGTAGTAGCAGACGAAGCTGACCACAATGGTCAGGACCAGGGCCTGGCGGGGCGTGCTGGTGTGCCGGGTCAGGCCGGTGAGCATCGACTGCACCGCCGGCGTGAGGGCGAGCACGTAGCCGGTCAGGAGCACCAGTACCATCTGCATGCCGAATTTGAACAGTTTCGAGAATCCGTCACCCCAGTATCCGGCCATCGCCACGGGCGACTGGCCGGAGACCGTCATGCCGAGCACGAACACGATGGCGGTGAGGATCACCGCGAGGACAAAAGCGCTGGGCAGGTAGCGCTGAACCATGCGAACGGAAAGGTTGGTGATTGCTTCCATTGTTTTGTGACCGTTGTTTTTGGATATCGATGGACGTTTTGGTTGTTGTGGTTGTGACCGGTTGTCACGTGCGTTCAATCAGCAGGGCGATGCCCTGGCCGACGCCGATGCACATGGTGCACAGGGCGTAGCGGCCGCCAGTGCGCTGCAGCTGGTGCGCCGCGGTCATCACCAGCCGGGCGCCGGACATGCCGAGCGGGTGACCCAGGGCGATGGCGCCGCCGTTGGGGTTGACCCGGGGGTCATCGTCCGCCAGCCCCAGTTCTCGCATCACCGCCAGGCTCTGGGCCGCGAACGCCTCGTTCAGTTCGATCACGTCGACCTGATCCAGCGACAGCCCCAGGCGCGCCAGCAGAGTGCGGGTGGCCGGCACCGGCCCGATGCCCATGATGCGGGGTTCGACCCCGGCGGTGGCCATGCCGACGACGCGGGCGATGGGCCGCAGGCCGTGACGTTGTACCGCTTGGGCACTGGCCACCAGCATGGCCGCGGCCCCGTCGTTGACGCCGGACGCGTTGCCGGCGGTGACCGAACCACCTTCCCGGAACGGTGTCGGCAGCGCCGCCAGCTTTTCCAGGGTGGTGCTGCGGGGATGCTCGTCGGTGTCGAACACCCGCGGCTCCTGTTTCCGGCGGGGAATGGTCACCGGCGTGATTTCCTCGGCGAAGATGCCGTTGTCCCGGGCCCGGGCCGCCTTCTGCTGGGACCGGAAGGCGAACAGGTCCTGATCCTGCCGCGACACCTTGTATTGCTCGGCGACGTTTTCGGCGGTTTCCGGCATGGAGTCAATGCCGTAGCGCGCTTTCATCAAGGGGTTGACGAAACGCCAGCCGATGGTGGTGTCCTCGATCTGCTGGTTCCGGGCGAACGGGGTGTCGGCCTTGCCCATGACGTAGGGGGCGCGGGACATGGACTCGACGCCACCGGCCAGGGCCAGTTCGATCTCGCCGGCACGAATCGCCCGGAACGCGGTACCCACCGCGTCCATGCCGGACCCGCACAGACGGTTGAGGGTGCCGCCCGGCACCGTCGTTGGCAGGCCCGCCAGCAGTGCCGCCATGCGGGCCACGTTGCGGTTGTCTTCGCCGGCCTGGTTGGCGCAGCCCAACAGCACTTCGTCGATGGCTGCGGGGTCCAGGTCTGGCGCCTCGGCCAGTACCGCCTTGAGAATGTCGGCGGCCAGGTCGTCCGGGCGCACGCTGGCCAAGGTGCCGCCGAAGCGGCCGATGGCCGAGCGTCGGGGATGGCAGATGTATACGTCAGTCATATGGCAAGCCTCACGGTTGGCTCGAGTGGTGGGCGTCGCTGCGCGCTTTCAGATCGCGTAGCACCTCAAGTTCCTCGGCGCTGGGGGCGGGGGTACGCTCCAGCTGCGTGGCGAAACGGATGTCCCAGCCGGTGGCCTCAATCACGTCCTCGCGGGTGACGTTCGGGTGCAGGGAGGTGACCACCAGTTCCCGGGTGTCCGGGTCCGGCTTGAGAATGCACAGGTCGGTGATGACCAGGGATGGCCCCCGGCCGATATTCGGCACACCCTCGCGGGCCTTGCCGTCGCGGCCGAAGCCTACGGTGGTGATGAAATCCACCGCGTTCACGAAGGTGCGCCGGGAGTGCTTGACGGTGATGAACACTTCCCGGGCATGGGTGGCGATCTCCGGGGCACCGCCACCGCCGGGCAGGCGCACTGCGGGTGAGCGGTAGTCGCCGATCAGGGTGGTGTTCAGGTTGGCGTAACGGTCGATCTGGGCGGTGCCCAGGAAGCCGACGCTGACGTGCCCGCCCTGGAGCCAGTAGCGGAACATCTCCGGCACCGACACCGTGGTCAGCGCCGATTCGCACAGCTCGCCGTCGCCGATGGACAGGGGCAGGACGTCCGGGCGGGTCTGCAGGGTGCCGGATTCGTAGATCAACGTCACGTCCGGGGCGTGGGTCAGCCGCGCCAGGTTAGCGGCCTCGCTCGGCAGGCCAATGCCGACGAAGCAGATCATGTCGTTGCGGAGTGCTCGGGCGGCGGTCACGCTCATCATTTCCGAAGCGGTAAATTCGAGGCTCATGGTTACTCGGCTCCTTGGTCGGCGCGTGTCGTGAACACGTTGTCGTTCAGCCAGGCCAGGAACGCCTGGCGATCCCGGGCGATCGCATCCCAGGCCTTGTAGAAGGCGTTGTCGCGGTCGTAGTAGCCCAGCGCGTAGGACGGCTTGGCGCCGCCGGGTGCCAGGGCAATGGCGGTAATGGCCCAGGCCGGCAGCACGCAGGCGTTCACCGAGGCACCAAGGTCGTCGACGATTTCCTCCACGGTGACGATGCTGCGCCGGGCCGCCAGCACGGCTTCCTTCTGCACTCCAACGATGCCTTCCACCAGCACGTTGCCCCGGCGGTCCGCCCGCTGGGCGTGGATCACTGTCACATCCGGCCGCACCGACGGCACCGCCGCCAGGCGTTCGCCGGAGAACGGGCACTCGATGAAGCGGATCTGGTCGTTGACCTTGGGCAGGTCGCTGCCGATGTAGCCGCGCAGAATCGCCAGGGGCAGCCCCGAGGCGCCGGCCTCGTAGGCGCAGGCCATGGCGGCGTGGCTGTGCTCGATCACCTCGATCCGGTTGGGCCAGCCCTTTTCCACCGCGTCGCGCAGGCGGTGCAGGGAGCCGACACCGGGGTTGCCGCCCCAGGAGAAAATCAGTTTGCGGGCGCAGCCGGCGCCGATCATCTGGTCGTAGATCAGGTCCGGGGTCATCCGGATCAGTGTCAGGTCACGCTTTTCCTGGCGGATGATTTCATGGCCCGCCGCGAAGGGGATCAGGTGGGTGAAGCCTTCCATCGCCACGGTATCCCCGTCGTGGATGTGCTTGGCCACCGCGTTCTGGAGAGAGAGGAATTCAGCCATTGCTCGGTTCTCTTGTTGCTTTAAGTTCGTATTACGAACATAAGTTTTTTATGCGAACATGATGGCGCGTTTGCTTGGGGATCGTCAAGAACAAATTTTCACCAGCTCCGGCGGATGTTCGTATAGCGAACGAGCTGGTACCATTCGTCGTCCTTGCCCCTGGCTGGTGTTGGAGAACATGGAATGGATGATCGGAAACTCAAACCCGGAGACCGCGACTACGTCGGCGCCCTGGCCTCCGGCCTGGAGGTGCTGCAGGCGTTCGACGCCGAGCACCCGCGCATGACCCTGAGTGAGGTGGCGACGCGGACCGGCATGGACCGGGCCAAGGCCCGCCGCTTCCTGCTGACGCTGCACGCCCTCGGTTTCGTCAAGCGCAGCGGGCGCCAGTTCGAGCTGACGCCCCGGGTGATGCGGCTGGGGTACGCCTACCAATCCTCGAACCAGTACCGGGCCGTTATTCAGCAGTATCTGGAGGGCATCACCGCGGAGCTGGGCGAGTCGTCCTCGCTGGCGGTGCTGGACGGCGATGACGTGGTGTACGTGGTCCGCTCCGCGGCCCGGCACC
>MDTE01144220.1_pt1 | contig 15261 bp, 18 predicted proteins | sample 811231 | NCBI WGS metagenome assembly MDTE01 (sample SAMN05326651, study PRJNA326480) | marine metagenome | isolation source: seawater | place: Indian Ocean: Red Sea | collected 2010 | reverse complement strand
TGGTAACACTTGCTAATTATTCCAAACTATGCATTGATTTATGTATGTTAGTGATTGGAGGATTAGTAATATGACTAACAGCAGTGACGTATTAGCCAAGATGCGAAAGGTTCAAAGGGAACAATTGGAATACTATGAAAAAGCCATTGTAGATCCATCGAAGACACCTACGCTCGAACGCATAAAAGCCAGAACCGAAGACTATGACATGTTTGAAAAAATAATCATAGACGGTGTGGGCAGGGCTCATTATGAGCCAGAACCAACAGAAAAAGAGATCAAGAAATATATCGATATGTATTTGTTGGAACTCTACGAAAACTCTGGCATTCAATGGGTCGATGCTTGGGACGAACGGCATCGGGAAAATGTCCGTACTATGATGGGGGCGTACTACGACTGATTTCCCTACAAGTCTTTAGCCTTTTGAGGGGGCTGAAAAGGGGGGGCTTTTGCCCCTCTTTTTTTGTGCAAAATATGACCGATTTTCAGCCAGAAACACTTGCTATGTGCTTGCAAATATGGCTTAGTTTAAGTATAGAGTTTAAGGATAAGGACTAGAAAAAATGAAACTCAACCAACAAGATCAAGAGAAGCTCACCGATCTAATGCAAACAAGAGAAAAAGCACAGCACTGGTTAGGTAATCGTGGGCTTGATTATTCGATAGAAGAAATACGGGTTCACGATGATTGGATTTTCGTTCGCGATTCTCAATTCTTGGGCGATTCTGATGAACTAATTGATTGTTATAAATGGGATAGCACTTCTATATTTGCTGAAGCGTGGGATGACATATCAGTGGCAGATAGTCCATTCGTGGAAAATAATCAGGCACGCGTCACTGCTACTGTTCTTAGAATCGAACAATCGTATCAAGAATACATAAAAGAATACGTTCAATAATCGCACCCGGTTGCGGTGTTGCGGTGGATTTAGGGGGGAAGTAATAGCCCCCCTATTTTTGTGTTGACAATCCTTAACAAAATCGATTAGAATATACGTTCTAGACTGTCGTGCGGAAAGGGGTTTCCAACTGAGTTGGCTTACTCGTCTCCTAGCACCAGAGGGGATGAAGCAAGAGCAAGTAGCTCAGGTCACGGTACCACTCGCCCCAGACAATGATTACGGCGCAGGTTCAGATTCCTACAATACATTCGCGAAGCAAGGCTTCTCAGGTAATACCGTTGTCAATGCGTGTGTGCGTGAAATAGCAACCGCAGTATCAGCTCCCCATTTCCTTCTCGAAAAACAAACCGCCGAGGGTGGATCAGAACAGATCACCAACGATTTATCAGCGGTTCTAGATTCACCCAACGCGGAACAATCCCAAGCGGATTTTATCGAACTCTTGACTGTACACCTCTATACAACAGGCAATGCCTACGTCCTAAAAGAACGCAATCGATCAGGAAGAATCATCGGGCTACAATTACTCCGACCCGATCGCATTAGCATCGACGTCGTAAACGGCCTTGTTGACAAATACGAATATGAAATCAACGGCACTACATACTTCATTCCTGCTTCTGAGATTGCTCATCTAAAACTTCCGAATGCGGCAGATGATGTCTACGGATTGTCACCACTGCAAGTATGCTCACGCTATGTAAATCTTGATATCAGTGTTGCAGAATTTACCAAAAGTTATTTCGCAAACTCTGGAATTCCAGCAGGATTACTCAAGGTAAAACGACGCATCAATTCACAAGAAGAAGCAAACAGCACCAGAGCAAAATGGCGCAGTAGTTTCTCAGGAAAAAATGGTTGGGGAAATCTTGCAGTCCTGGACGAAGACGCAAGCTATGAAAGTATCAGTCCACCACTTAAGGATATGGATACAGCCGCGCTCACCCGTACCACTGAAACAAGAATCTGTGCTGTGTTCGGAGTGCCGCCGATACTGCTAGGACTGCAGTCAGGGCTTGAGGTCAGTAGCTATTCGAATTATGAGCAGGCACGCGAGTCATTCATTTCGGAGACCGTAGCACCGCTTGTGATCAAGATAGCTGGATTCTTGTATCGTGCTTTAGAAGTCAGTAACCGCGAGGTCAACGCTACAGTTAGAGCCGCAACAGAAGATGTGAAGGCCTTCCAGGAAGATGTCAACGCGATCTCATTGCGAATTAGCAAGCAGTTTACCGATGGAATTATCTCTTTGAACGAAGCCCGATCAGCATTGGGTTACGATTCATTGGAAGATGGGGATGTCCGAAGGATTACCTCTTGGGTTCTTGAAGTCTCTCCTGAGGATGATGTTGATCTCTCTATACCCGCAAATCTACGGGAAGCGCCTACTCCCGAATTACTCAAAGCAGGAATACTAGCGGAACAAATAAAGAAGGTTCCATTACTTGCAAGAGCCGTGACGCTCAACAGAACACTAAATGAAGAACGAGAAGAACTGACACTCAAACTTGAAACAAACCTTCAGAAGTATTTCAAGAAGCTCGCAGACCAGGTAGCAGGAAGAATGGGCAGGCTCATAGAGCGGAACACGCCAACAGAGACCCTCAAAATAGGACCCAATGAAGTCAATCCTGGTTCAATACTTCCTGAGGATGGGAAACTTGGACTGAATGACGTTATACGAAACGGGTATTCAGACATTATTCGCGCCACCTGGACAACCATTCTCAATTCAGGAGTGGCGGGTGCGCTTGACTTTGACAACAAATTACCGGTCGTTACTCAAATTATGCAAAGCGCGGACAAAACAGTCACAGAGATGTGGTCATCAACGGAACGAGCCGTAAGCAAAGCAGTCGATATTGCGATAGAGCGTGGCTATACAATCGAACAGTTAGCTCGCGGTGTTCCCGATGAGAATTTTCCAGGTGTAAATAGCCTCGCCAGAGAAACCTATGCTAACAGGGCAAGAACCATTGCAAGAACTGAAACCATGCGCGCTCAAAATGCAACCACTTTGGGTTATTACCGAAGTCAAGGTGTGAAATATGTACAAGCCTATGACCCAGACGGCGATCCTGCTGATAACTATGTCGGCACTGATGGAAGAACGTGTTCCGAAAGACATCAACAAATATACACTGAGGAAGATTCTGAACTAGTACAATCCCACGTAAATTGTCGCCTGTCCTGGTCACCATTATCTAATGAGAGACTCGAAGAACTTGGCATCATCGATCCCGTCAATTTTGATATGGAAGAATTGGGTGCGGACGTAATGATAACCAAAGTCCAAGTGCCCGTTTATATCCAACAGAATGCCGCACGTGGCTTGCAGTACGTTGAAGAGGGCAAGGGTGGTTCAGGGCTCACTGAAGAAACCATCAACGAAGCCGTAGGTATGTCCAAGGGCAATATCTCAGACGATAAAATCATTCGCATGAATGCCTGGTTCAAGCGACACGCAGGCGACCTCAATACAGCAGATAACACCGATCCAGAATCGCCTGACTTTCCAGGGGCGGGAGCTGTGGCTTTTTATCTATGGGGCGGCAATCCATTAGACAAAGAACAGTCAATGAAGTGGGCAGAAAGACAAGCAGAGCGTCTGCGGGAAGAGATACCAAATGGAATACAAACAGTCAGAAATTAGCGACGTCAAAGTATTAGATGAAACCCAAGGAATCGTCGAGGCTTATACCAATTCGATGGGCATTATCGACTCAGATGGTGACGTGATTGATCCTTCAGCATTCAACAACTCGATCCAAAATAACCTACCGATACCCGCTCTAGTAGGTCACAACCCTTCTGCAGTCGTAGGGAAAGTAGTAGACGCGCAAGCCATTCAACAACCAGACGGCTCTGCGAAGCTCTACAACAAGATTCAATTCAACATGGATACTCAGGCAGGAAAAGATGCCTATTCCAACGTGGCAGGTGGCTATGTCAGGGAATGGTCAGTGGGCTTCAATATCCCTGAGAACGGCGTGGAGCTAGACCGAGAAGAGAACAAGCTGATCCGCAGAATCAAGGATCTCGATTGGGTAGAAGTTTCCAGCGTGCTTAGAGGAGCATCCCCAAACACAGGCACACTATCAGCTAAATCAGAAGAAGAGAAACGTGCTCTCCCGGCACACGACACAGGAACCACAGATGAATCTTGGGATGGTGCAGTAGCTACCAGAAACCTCAATGAGGATGATGAGTCAGCCTATTTAGAAGCCTTTGCATTCGTGGAATACGGTGCAAATCCAGACGCTAAGTCCAGTTATAAATTCATCCACCACGAAGTCAACACCGATGGTGAAGTAGGGGATGCAAATATCCGAGCTTGTCAAACAGGTATCGGGGTCCTCAATGGAGCCAGAGGTGGAACAACAATACCAGATGTAGCCATCAAGGGAGTCTATAGACACCTCGCTACACATTTAGAAGATGCCGATTTAGAGCCACCAGAACTCAAGTCCACAGAGCCAGAGCAATCTCACTCTGCCGACAAGGACCAGGTGGCCGAAAAGGAAAAAGACGAGCGAGACACAATAGCAGAACGGCTTATTGCCTCTCGACTACGCCAATCAAACAAGCGAATAGCAAAGGGATTAAACGAATAATGACTATAGAGAAATTCGCTCAAGCAGAAGCTCTGAGAAAGTCAGCAGAAACAGCATTATCCGAAGGCGACTTGGACAAAGCTCAAACACTGACTGAAGAGATGGAATCTGCTTTAGAGCAAGCAGAGAAAGCAAGTGATCTTCAAGAGAGAATCGCTAAAAGTCTCAAAGCTGAAATGAAGCCAATGAACACTGTTCCAGTGGTTGAGGAAGAAGTCAAAACAGACTCATTAAATGAAAAGAGATCTGACGGGACCTACCGTAACCACGTTGATGCGAACTACCGCCCCGCGGGTTATCAAAAAGACTTGCCACCTATGGCTCAGACCACTTGGGTGCAAGAAAAAATGGGATCGAATCTAAAAGCAGAAGCCGCGTTCCAAAGAGACACCTGGATGAAGTGGTTTACCGCTAAGTCTCAAGATGAATTCTTCAGAAATGCATCTGCAGAAGAAACCAAAGCGATGCAGGAAGATACTGATTCTGAGGGTGGTTACTTCGTGCCTGAGGAATTTATCAACTCAACCTTCGTTATACCAGAAGCAACAGGCGGTCAACTCCGTGATGCTTGTACTGTATTACGAGTAAATTCCAAAGATGGATATGTTCCAACCCTGGACAGCGTTGCAATGAGCTATCTTGCTGAGGAAGCCGCATTCACAGGTGCAGAGCAAACTCCAACTGTAGGTCAAGTCTCATTTGGCGTTTTGAAGATTGCAGGATTAACTCGTGTATCTGATGAACTGTTAGCAGACTCAGTACCAAACTTGCCAGCTTTACTGACTCAAATCTTCCAATCTGCAAATGGTCGATTTTTGGACAAGGAAATTTTGGCAGGAAATGGCACGGCTCGCTTCAATGGGATAGTTAATGGTGTTGACGCCGCTGGCGCATCTGTCGGCTACTCCACTTTAGCTAATGCAACCAGTGTAATCGCGGCAGATATAGTCGATGCTTACTTCGACGTACCGCAACAGCACCGCGGCGTGGAAACGTTCAGATGGATATTCCCTTCGGCGATCTCAGCTCTCATCAATGGTATCGGCGCTACTGCCGCTGGTGTTCACGCGATCGATTCGCTTACCAATGCACCAGACGCATTTTTGATGGGAAGACAAGTCCTCAACGTTGATGTAGCTGGTCAGCCATTCGGCACGACTATCACCTCAACAGAGAAGATTGGTCTCGCTGGAAATCTGTCAGCGTACTACCTCTTTGAAAGAGCAGGGATAAGTATCCGCCGAAACGACTCGCTCTACATGGGCAACGGTCAAGTCGGATTCTTTGCTACTGCAAGAGCAGATGGTCGTATGGCAACCGCTGAAGCGTTCAAGATTCTACGTGCCGCGTAGATAGGTAATTAGCAGACGAGTGGCACCACCACCACTCTACCCTCTCGTCGGACTTCCGCTCTTCGCCCCTCGCAAGGGCGGGAGTCCTCTAGAGAGAAAAGATAGGAAGAAAATATGGCAAAAGTTACATGCATCCACCCGCTAGGGATTGAAGGCGGCGAAACATTCCACTCAGGAATCGAATATGAAATCGACGCAGAAATCCTCAAGGAATATGGATGGGCTTTTAGTGAGCCTCAAACAACAACCAAGAAAGACGCAAGTAAGGCAAAAGAGAACAAATAGATGACGGTCTATCACACCTATGCATCAACTGAAGACTTTCGGAATTACCTGGCAGGAACGTCCTATTCTTCTGGATGGACTTCTGATGCTACGACGATTCGCACAATCTTAGAAAGTGCCTCGCGCACAATGGATGCGTTTGTAAATGATCAATCGTGGGGCGTCGTCCAGGAGACCAGACTCTACGATTTAGGCTCAGGAGACCTTGTCCAGGATCCACGATCTAAGACTGTCGATTCTGGTGGCATCATCACAACACGCTCCAGGATAGCGGCGGTTCCCTTGGACAGGTGGCTTATTTCTGCAACAACAGTCACAAGCTACGCAGACACCGCCAGGAGCTCTTCTGAGACACTCACTGAAGGTATCGCGAACGACTACATACTCAGACCTTATAACTCCGCTCCGAAAATAGAACTGAGCCTTACGGAAGAAACCAGCAAGAGTTTTGGAGCAGGTCAGCAGGTGCTATCTATCGCTGGTAAATGGGGATGGAATGAAGACACATCACCAGACACAACAACGCTCAACGGCGCGATAACATCCACCAGTGCAACCTCAGTCGTTCTCACTTCTGCCACGAATTTTTCAGCAGGTAATACAATCCTCATAGGTAGTGAACAAATATACGTTCGTTCCATATCATCAAACACTCTGACTGTCACAAGAGGCGTGAACGGCACCACAGCCGCTACGCATTCTGACTCAGCAACCGTGAGTCGCTACATCTATGAACCTTTAGTAAGGCAAGTGTGCCTCGATATAGGCAGGGTACTTTGGCGAGACCATGACCTAGGGAATGTTGACACACTCTCAGTGGGTGATCAATCAGTCCGAGTCCGTTCAAAAGTAGAGATCAATGATGCCCTAAAATCCCTCGACCAATACCGTGTGCATCAACCATCTGCGGGGGTCATATTCTGATGGCAAACAATGTGCAGATTGAATTTGAGGGAACCTTATTCGATGGAGTAAAACGAACTCCGCGATTTGAAAAAGGACTCGAAGAAGGGATCAGGCAAGTCGCAATCGATGTCGATAAAGATACGAAGGAAAAGCTGGAAAAAGGTCGAGGATTCTGGAAGGGTTCCCTGTACCGTTCTATTAGCTTTAGCCCCATTGTTGGGCTTGGTTTTGAAGTAGCTTCCAATCCTGGAGGAAGACCAATAAAGCATGCAGAATATGTCGAATGGGGGCGAAGACCCGGTAAGTGGCCACCACGTCAAGCAATAGCAGAATGGGCGAGAACTCACGGATTCACTACTCCTGGATCGCTGTATTTATTGCAACGTGCTATCGGCAGGCGTGGGGTAAAAGGTGTCCATATGTTCAGAGATACCGCGAAAGAATGGAACGCTAAAAAGAGAGAGATATCGAGAATTGTCGGTAAAGAAGTCGTGCGAGAATTGAGAAGGTCATGACTAGAGCAGGAGCAATAGCAAGGATCGACACACTGCTCAGCAGTATAACCGACCCTGCTTTTAAGGCTGTTTATTTTGGTGATCCTAAGAGTATCAAAACAACACCGATGGTAGCTTTTTGGGTGCAAAGTCATGACGTAGATTTCGAAACACTAGGCGATGTCAGCACAACAACGACCATGCTCATTCGAGCATATTTTCCCGTCATAAGCAGTGACGATGTGACCGAAACCATAGAGCAGGACTTGTGGGATTCCATCGTCAATATCCGAACAAAACTACGTGGCGACTCTAATCTGAACGGCGAAGTAACCGATACAGAACTAGGAAGTGCGACTACAGGCTTTGTAGAAATGCAAGGGAACATTTATCGACATGTGAGTATTCCCTACGAAATAGACATATACGGCGAATACCCGATCACCCCATAGGAGTAAACAATGGCAAAAACATCAGGACTGAATGTGCGACTTTATGCAGAAGGATACGATTTGAATACAGATGTGAATTCACTGTCAGGTGTTGGTTATACGCAAGAGCTACTCGACACGACAGCACTAGCGACAACAGCACGCACAAGAATCATAGGAACGAATGACAGCGCATTAACCGTCAATGGATGGTTCGATGCTGGCACTGGTTTATCTCATGCACTCTGGACAAGTAACTCAGGCAAGAAACCTACCGCGAACCAGGAGGTAATTGTCGCTCTCGGCACATCACGAGGCGACCCCACGGTATGTCTTTCAGCGAAGCAGGCAAGCTACGACATATCGAGAGCACCTGGTTCTGCAATCGCAACCACCGTTTCTTATGAGGAAGCAGATGGGAACGGAGCTGAATTTGGGGTATTGCTCACTGCTGACAAACAGACAGATTCAAGCGCGGCTAATTCCGCAAGTGTGGATAATGGAGCTTCTTCCAGTGGAGGGCTTTCTGGATATATCTCAGCAATGAGCCTCGCTTCAGGAACAGCCACAGTCAAAATTCAACACAGTACGAACGATTCTGCGTGGTCGGATCTGGTCAGCTTCACTGCTGTTACAGGGCAGACCGCAGAAAGAATCTCGGTAACAGGAACGGTGAACCGGTATATCCGTGTCGCCACAACTGGAACGTTTTCGAATTTGGTTTTTGTAGTTAGTGCCAACAGGCTCTAGGAAGGAATTGAGTAATGGCTAAACAATCAGGGTTAGGTGATTATCTGGCCGTCGATGATAGTGGGGGCTCAGCAAGAGACATCTCGAATGATGTGGTTTCTCTTACGCTTACTACTCCACAGGAGACTTTAACAGTCACTGGAATAGACAAGAGTGCCCAAGAAAGAATCATTGGTTTACAAGACTTCAGCATTTCGCTAAATGGGGTCTTCAACGCCGCATCAAACAAAAGTCATGACGTGTTCAAAGTGAAGTCAGGAACCAGAACAGTGACCTACTGTATTGGTGGTAATACTTCAAGCAATCCCAAGTTTACAGCAGAAGCACTTGTTTCCAGCTATGACCTTGCAAGGGGCACAGATGGTTCTTTGAACTGGACTGCCACTCTTGAATTGCAATCAGGAACTGTGCCCACCTGGACAACAGTCTAATCACAATAAGTAAGGGAGGGTGATATGGCTTATAGATTAGGACAACGACAGGCATTGATTGAGTTTGAGGACTTGGATCTGAATGATTCAGAGCTTCGATGCAAGTTAGATGTTCCTTTGGGGACAATGCTTGAAATCGAGTCGCTAATGAGCAACAACGAAGTGAGAGCAGGATTTGAAAAGTTTGCAAAAGAGGTTCTTATCTCTTGGTCTTTTATAGATGCAAACAACAAGGATATTCCTGCTGATGAAAAAGGCATTATGCAATTGCCTTTTAATATCGCTTTGAAGCTCGTTGAAGGGTGGTTGCTTGCAGTACAGCAAATCCCTTTAGAGAACAATCCGCCAAACGAAAATGGGAGCATGTCGGAGGCGGAACCGACTCCAGTAGCGGGCGTGTAATAACAATGCCTCAGAGTGTAAGGACAGCCAAATTGGTAGACGGATTAGCACAACGCTATCACCAACTTCCATCGCAGATTCTTAATGAGCCTGCACAGCTTCTTATGCACTTAATTCAGTTAGCAGAGGAACCAGATAATGGCGAATGAAGTCAATATCAAGATACGGGCAGATGGCAGGCAAGCCACGCGCTCCCTTGATAAAGTCGGAGATTCAGCAGGCAAACTCGGTTCCAGGATGCGAACTATTGGCAAGGTTGCGGCAGGCGCAACAGTAGCAATAGGAGCAATCGGCACGGCATCAGCCGTTGTAGGTGCCAAGATGTTCGCAATGGCTGGCCAACTTGAGCTCGTAGAGAACAAAGTCAATACAGTTTTCGGCGATCAGAGAGGGCTCGTTGGAGAGTGGGCAAGAGAAACAAGTGCCGAAATGGGGCTCACAATTTCTCAGACCGAGAACCTTGCGGCCAAGTTTGGTGACCTGCTGATCCCGATGGGTTTCACCAGGGAAGTCGCCGCAAGCATGTCCACGTCAGTCGTTGGGCTATCAGGTGCTTTGGCAGAATGGTCGGGGGGCACCGTTGGGGCGGCGGAAGCGGCAGATATATTAGCGAAGGCAATGCTCGGCGAACGCGAAGGGTTGAAGACTCTGGGTATTTCCATCATGGAAGCAGACGTCAAAGCAAGGCTCTTAGCCCAGGGTCAAGACAAACTCACAGGAGCCTCTCTACAGCAGGCGAAGGCATTAGCCACTCAAGCTCTGATCTTTGAAAAATCACAAGATGCACAAACAGCCTTCGCTCAAGGTGGAGATTCACTGGCGAGAACTCAAGCCAAACTGCAAGCCGCAGTAGGAGAACTCAAGGAGAGTATCGTCAAGGCATTGATGCCGACGTTCGCTGATTTGGCTGTAATGCTGAATGAGAGAGTCATCCCCGTTATTATTAACGAACTTATTCCATACCTGGAACAAAACATCCCTAAAGCAATCGAGGCAGTGACGCCTGCTATCAAATTTATGATCGATGCGTTTCAGGTTCTTTGGAAGGCACTCACTTTTGGGATGACTGTTTGGAATAAAGTTACTAAAGAATTTGAGACTGGTACGAGTAAATGGAAGAAAGTATTGATCGCAGTTTTCGCCCCTACTGCAGTATCTTTTGTGGCTATCAAGTCTTTCATCAAATTGGTCAAGTCGCTCGGTCTCACCTGGACAGATGTTGCAAACGGAGTAATCGGTGCAGTCGAGTCCATGACAAATTCGCTCATTTCTGGTTTGGGAAAATCGCTGAAAACATTAGATTCTTTCCTCAACAAAATCATCGATGGAATAAACGCAATACGATTGCCAGAGCTCAACAGATTCGGTATCCCAACAGGCGGTATGTTTCAGCCGTTCAATATCGACCCAGTAAATATTGCATCAATCGCACCTGATATGGTCAGCCTGCAACGAGTGGGAGTAAGAAGAAACGATCCAGATTCGTGGGATGATATGACTACAGAAGCTCTTGATGCCGCTTTCCCTGCTTCTGGAGTAAGACCCGAAATCGGTGGTGGCAGTGCATTTACACCAACAATGCCTACCTTCGATATCGCGCCAACATTCACTGCCAAAGGTGGAACAGCAGGGGAAAAGAAATTGGCAAGCGGGGCAATGATGAGTGACTTGATGGAGTGGTCAAGAACACGAATGGAAGCCATCGAAATACAGCAATCCAATATCCGAAAAGCACGAACAGCGGCAATTGCGAATGTATTAGCTGGAAGCCTCACCCAAGCACTGCACACCTTCGGAGCAGGTGGCTCAATGGAAGATCAAGCAATCATGGAACAGCTTGTCAAACTGGCGGATTCTCCCTCTATAGAAGAACAACAACTGCGTGCGAGGAAGATTATGGCCTCGCCAATTACAGTCAATTTTTACTCAGATATTGTTGGGGACCCCGTGATGGCCGGGGAAATCATACTCGCTAAAATAAAGGAGGCTTCCATGGCGGGGGCTTCACTTGGATTCCTGACGGAGGGGTAATATGAGTTTAGCTTTACCGACACTCTTTTGTGGAATCCGTTTTGATGCAGGAGCAGAGAATGCTGGCTGGGTGTTAGGGAGTGCATCTTTTCCCACGCAGATTGGTTCTCCAGACGCTGATTCTGATTATGCAGATGTCACTTCCTATGTTCGGAGCCTATCTATTACTAGAGGGAAAAACAGGGAGCTCCAACGAACAGCACCAGGGAGAGTCACCGTTGATTTGGATAACACTACAAGGCTCTTTGACCCATTGAATACAGCGGGCACCTACTACGGAAAGATTCTTCCAGGGAGAAGAATACGCATCAAACTCACTCACCCGACAACAGCGACAAAGTACACAGTATTTGAAGGGCAAATTGCCGACTGGGATTTGGGCTACCGCCAGATGAAAGATGCAATCAGCAAAGTAAGAGCAACAGACAGGATGGTCGACCTCAAGCGCGCTGATGTTTCACTGACTACGACCGCAGGGTTATCTTCAGTGGCAGTGAATGAGATTTTGGACGATTCGGGAATTGTGGCAAGAGATGTCTCGACGGGAATATCGACATTACAAGCAACAGCACTCACAGGTTCAGCTTTGAAAAATCTGGAAACAGTAGAAGACTCTGAAGGCATTGGGCAAATATATGCAGACAAAACGAATGCGGTCGTCTATAAGAATCGCAATTCATTCTTCTCAGATAGTGCAAGCAATACGAGCCAGGCAACATTCGGAACAGCGGCACTGCCACTAACTAATGTCAGTCTCGATTATGATTCAGATTTGATACGGAATGAAATCAGCCTCACAAGAACTGGTGGCTCTGCCCAAACAGCGACCAATGCTTCATCAACCACCGCTTATGGGAAAAGGGCATACACAAAAACATCCCTCATGACCAGCACTGATGCTCAGCTTGCAGGTATCGCAGGAACGATTCTATCCATCTATGAAGAACCTCTCGTCAGAGTGAGAAGAATCACAATGGCACCCCAGGTCAATGCCGCTCTCATGACGCAAGCACTCAGCAGAAGCCTCAGAGATAGAGTCACAGTGACCTTCAGTCCTCCAGGGGGAGGATCAGCAATTAGTCAAGACGGATATATCGCAGGTATTCATCATCGCATTACACCAGATGGTCAGATGGAAACTGCTTTCGATTTAGAGAGTACGGAGGGCTATGACTCAGCCTTCGTACTTGGTTCAGCCAAGCTCGGAACAGCAAAGTTATGGGCGTAAAGATAGGAGAATAAAATGGCAGGAGCGGGATTCAAAATCTGGAACACATCTGATGTTGTCTCAGCCGCAGATTTCAACACTTATATACAAGAGCAGACGGTCGGAGTTTTTGCAGATGCTTCCGCAAGAAATTCAGCGATTAGCTCACCAACTGAAGGAATGGTTGCATATCTCAAAGACAGCAATCTTTTGACGTACTACGACGGAAGCTCTTGGGCGACAGCAATCTTCGGTGACATTACTGATCTAGGTGCCAACAATTGGAAGATTTTCGCATCCAACGGTTCTGGAGTTATCACAGAAATTGCAAATGGGGCAGATGGCACTGCCTTAATGGGTACTGGAGCTTCGAGTGCACCTGCATTTGAAAATATCACAGGCTTGAAAGGATCGGCAGATCGTGTGCTCTTTTTAAATTCTGCAGGGGAGGTATCTGAATTAGCCATCGGAGCGGCAGGAACCGTGTTAAAGTCTGCTGGAACTACGGCGGATCCAGTATGGGGATCTGCAGGAGGGAATTGGGCTCAAATTGCCACAGGCACACAATCCGCTGGAACCACTACTGTATTGAACCTCACCTCGCTATCCAATTACCGATCAATACGAGGATTCTTCACCTATCCACAAGCGGCTTCTGGAACATCAGCACTGAACTTCACAGTTAATGGACTCACAGGAAATTATTACCGAGTCATGGGTGGTCAGAAATGGCTTGGCAATAGTGCAAGCTGGAGCGGTGTTTGGACTGGTACTTCTGGTGGGATTTCCTACAACGGATATCAAGCCTATGTTCAATTTCAGATCGACTTCCTTGCTGAAGGAGCAGGAACCGCATCCAAAGGAGTGGTCGTTGGGGAGTTCAAGACCTTCTCACCACTCGACCAATCAAATGCATTAAATGGTGCTCTGGATATTACTCATTTTGTCTATAACGAACCAATCGCCTCGGATACTGGCATCACAGCGCTGAATGTCTACATGGGGGCATCAACAGCCGCCGTTGCGTCCGGTTTTCCGAGCTATTACATCGAGGGGTATACCGCCACATAGGAGGAATATATGGCTATTAAATATCGAGAACACATAGATGCCGATGGGGTGCATCGAGAGTGGACTAATGAGCACGGAGTGGTTCAGCGAGAACTGATGACTCCAAGTGCAGAATTTATCGAAGCACATCAACCATCATGGGAACGCTCAGGCTTAAGAGAAGAACGAAATGCGTATCTTTCTTCAACCGACTATTTATTGCTTGAAGATGTTGGGCTGAGTGCAGAGCAGAAAGAGCAGGTTATCGAGTATCGACAAAAACTGAGGGATCTCCCTCAAGATTATCCAGAGCTTGATGATGCTAGAGAAGCGCTTCAAACTCTGAGACCACAAGACGAATTGAGCTGGTTATAACTGAGTTAGCGTTTGGTCTAGCGATGATAGCCATACTTATAGAGTGGGTGACAGATGGAAGTAAATCCAACATTGATTGACATCCAAGCACGATTGAAACATATCGAAGTGCAACAGGAAAAGGTGCTCAGTCAATTACTTGGGAATGGTCGTTCAGGGATTGTCGAGCAAATAGGAAGGCTCGATGAGCGTGTCAATGACCTCGAAACCACTCGCACGAACTTTGCAGACAGAATTTGGTCGGCTGTCTTAACGGCGGCATTCATCATTTATGGAGTGATAGATAAGAAAGGTTAATAATGTGGCAAAATCTGGCTGGTATTCTGGTGCTCAACATCATAATAGTCCACATAAAACTGCTTACGCTAATTATCAAACTAGCGACGTGGTGGTGCATTCAATCGAGGGTTATGTTCGAACTATGCTCCACTGGAATTCGGTTCCTATTCCGAAAGATGCGCTCAAAGTAAGCTATCATTTTATTATTAGCTTCAAGGGGCAAGTGCATCAACTGGTAGAAGTCGGCAAATATGGTGCATGGCACGCTGGCAATCTACGTGATGCAATCCAACATCCCCACACTGTCACCTGGTCCCGCTTCAGAGGAACAAACGTCAACCCTAATAGTTATACAGTCTCGATAGCGGCCGAAGGATTCTCCCAGTCAGATATTGCCGATAAGGGATCATGGAATCAAGCACAGCACACAGCCTGCTCAAAGATCCTGCAATGGCTTCAGGATGAACATGGCATGGACATCAATCCTGAGACAGTGGTCGGTCATAATATGATCTCACCCCTCTCACGAATGAATGACCCTGGTGAAAACTTCAACAAAGAATACCTGCTCGGCCTTGTTACTACACCACCACCGCAGATCTTGCATATCAGACCACCGCTCAAAACTTCGGACATATCATCCTGGACACATGCGTGGAGGAATGGAAGCACTTTCAAACGAGTAGAAAAAGACAAAGAAATACATGAAATAGCAATCCCCTTAAGGAGGAATATATGAACAGAAC
>MDTE01010899.1_pt1 | contig 15261 bp, 13 predicted proteins | sample 811231 | NCBI WGS metagenome assembly MDTE01 (sample SAMN05326651, study PRJNA326480) | marine metagenome | isolation source: seawater | place: Indian Ocean: Red Sea | collected 2010 | reverse complement strand
TCTGTTATCATTAAAATGAGATATATAATAATCTATATCGCTCGATTTAACTTCATCTATTTTCCTCAAAATTAATCTATTTTTTTCATCCTCGTCCAGCATTAACATTGAAAAATCAATTCTTGAATTTTTCACACCTACCACTGTAATTTTGTCTTTTTCATCATTAGCGAGTATAAATTTAATAGCGTTTAAATTTGTTAAGCCCCAATAATCTTTCTCAAATTTACTTGAAAATTTTTGGGAAAAAAAATTTAGATATACGTTTTGATATGGGTGATTTTTATAAGACCAAAATACAACAGTAATAAAATAGAAAATTAAAAATATTCTTAATACATGAATTAAATTTCTGTAATTTTGGAAAATTAAAATTTTGTAAATAAAATTAATCCCGAATAAAGAGATATAAACTAATGCAGGATATAAGAAATAGAAATGTCGCCAACCATTAAAGATCACTGGTTTAAAAATAAAGTAAGAGAGCAAAGGTAAAAAAAAGTACCCTAAAAAAAAATAGTGACCCAACTGATTCTGAGAATATTTTTCAGTAATTAAAATTTTTGCAACAAAAAAAGTTCCTAAGAAAAACATACAAATATAAACTAAAGGAGTTGAAATTAAAATCCAAACTGGAAGATAATACCAACTTACTTCAGATGCTGGAATTATTTCACCCAAAAACATTATTTTCGGATTAATAGGATTATAGGTTAGCTGTCCAAGAAACAAATCATATAAAGAAATTAAACCCCCAGACCACACTTGGGGTGTAATTAAAAACAAGCATGCGATTAAAATTATTAATTGAGTGGTCAAATGTTTTAAAAAATTTAGAAACTCTTTATCACCTTTATAGCATCTTAGTAAAAAGATAATTAAAAAAATTAAATAAATATAAATACCAATAATTCTCACATTTATTGCCAACGAAACTACAACTGGCAAAATCAAAAAATATATTAATTTTTTTTTTTTAAAAAATTTAAGTGAACAATATGAACTTAAAACTAAAAAAAAAGAAAACCATATATCATTTGGATTATATATGTAATCTGGAAAGATTTTTGGATTTAATATTAATATAGTTGACCCAATTAGCGCAAGTTCTCTAGAAAAATTTAACTTAATTAAATTATAAAAAAAAATTACCATTAAAACACTCATTGTAAAATTTACATAATGACGCATTAAATAAACATTTTTTTTTTCAGACTTTTTAAAGAACACAAATTCTATTGCTGCAAATAATGTATGATGTATTTTAAAATTATTTTTTCTATCACCCATATATTCACTTGGGGATGGATATTGTAAATTTTTTTCTCTTTTTATTTCCTCTATTTTGTCTGGAAAAAATTTATTACCTATTTCATTTAAAACAACGAAACCTTGTTGTCTATACTCGAGTTCATCATAGCTTATTCCGTAATCTTTAGTTATAGATAATCCTGTAAAAAAAAAAATTGATAAAATAACTAAATTTAATAAATTATATTTTTTTTTTAACATAGTAAATATAAATCAAAATCTTTTACTTTTAGTTTTTTCCTTAAAATTTAAAACCAATATTAATCATATGTCCTGAGTAACATTAAATACAAAATCTAAAAAATCATTTTTTTTTTAATAGCTGTATTTGCATTTATACTTTTCTTGATTTTTTTTCCTATTATCATTTTAATTTTATCTGCAGATATTTCATCACTTAAGCAAGGTCTAAGAGGTTTAATGTGCTTACGAGTTAATATTTGTCCTTTTCTTAAATTTGTAGCAGACTTAATACCTCTTTTCATTGAATAATATTGATCCCTTTCTTCGTCATAAATTTTTTTTACTGGCTTTCCAATTATTTTTTCCATCAATTTTATTTTATCAGTCATTTTTTTAAAATCGATTGGATCCATAGCAAAGCTATGATCTGGTCCTTTTAACTTTTTATTGTCTGTGAAATGTTTTTCAATCATACACCCTCCCATAGCCACTGTTCCTGTTGCAACAATATCACCTGGAGTATGATCTGAGTACCCAACTAAACAATTGAATTTTTTTCTGAACATTTTTAAAACTTTTAAATTAATATCCTTAAAAGAAGCTGGATAATTTGTAATACATTGCATAAGTATAATTTTATCATTTCCAGTTTTTTTGATTGCTTTTATGGCGTTAGAAATTTGAGTCATATTACTTGCACCAGTAGCTATTATTATTGGCTTTTTTTTTTTTGCAATATATTCGATATTTTCAATCCATGTTAAGTCTCCAGAGCCAATTTTAAAAACTTTTACTCCAAGTTTATCTAAATAATCAACAGACTCTTTATCGTAAGGAGCTGAAAAAAATTCAATTTTCTTTTTCTTACAATAATCAAATACTTCTTGATGGAATTTTTTTGGAAATTCTGCTTTTTTATAAACTTCAAATACTGATTCTTTCCATTTTGACTGATATCCAATTTTAAGTTTTTTAAAACAATTTTCATTAACTAAACCCTCAGCCGTAAAGGACTGAAACTTTACTGCGTCAGCACCCGAAGCTTTTGCTAAATCAATTAATCTTAAAGCTTTTTTAATTGAATTATCAAAGTTGGATCCAATTTCTGCGATAGAGTAAAATGGCTGGCCATCACCAACATATTTTTTTCCAATTTTTATTTTCATATAAATTTTTAATTTAAAATAATTCTTACTAGACTTTTTAAAATTTTGTAATTAGATTTAATCATTCCTCCAATTCTTGGTTCATCTTCTCTTTCTTTAACATTTATTTTAACATTTTGAATTTTACAACCTAATCTATGTGCATTAAATAAGATTTGAGATGTTAAACTGTCAATTTTGTCAAAATATCCAATTTTTTTAATAACGTCTGATTTTATAGCCTTAAACCCATTTATTGGGTCCGGTACACCTATTTTATTTTTTGAATAAAATGAAAACAAATATTCACTAAATCTAGGAAACTTTTTTCTTTGACCAATTACAATATCTGCTTTATTTAATCTCAATTTTTTCAAAAAAATTGGTATTTTTTTGTAAGGATGCTGGTCGTCAGCATCAAATGTAATAAAGAATTTATATTTTAACCTTAAAGCTTTTTTTATACCTTTTTCTGTTGATTTATCAGGACCCAAATTCATTTTATTTTTTATTACTATTGCCTTATTTTTTCTTGCTATGATTTCTGTTTTATCCCAACTAGCATCGCTCACCACAATTACCTTATGAACATATTTATATAATTTTCTTACTACATACCCAATGGTAGTTTCTTCATTAAATGCCGGAACGATAGCTATAGTTTTTTTTTTCATTTTTTAACTTTAATAAACTTTTAGATAAATTTTCTATTTTTATAAAACTAAATTTTTTTATCTTTTTATTAGAAATACTAGTATTCAAAGGTTTTTTTATTTTATCTTTTTTAAAGGAATAGTTTAAACCGACAATTATATCAGCCCTAATTTTGAATACTTTACATACCTGTTTTGCAAAATCATATCTTGAAATTTTTTTGTCCGAACTGACATTAAAAATTCCTTTAATATTTTTATCAACAAGTTTACTTATTATTTTACATAAATTATGAACACTTACGGGGGTGCTATAGACATTTTTATAACAATATATTTTTTTATTTTTTTTGGCACTTTGTAAAATTTTCTCAAAAAAATTTTTTTTAGTTATTGAAAATCCAAAAAATCTAGATCGAATAATAATATATTCTTTATGATTATTTAATATATATTTTTCACACTTAATTTTAAGTTTTGAATAATAGTTTTGGCCTGATAAGCTTGAACTTTCACTATTAAGCTTATTTGTTATATTATAAACAGAATCTGTTGAGATATGTAAAACAGGAGTATTAAAGTTTTTTGCTATTTTGGAAATCTTTTTTAACCCAAAATAAATTACCTCCTTACAAAGCTTTTTGTTTTTTTCACAAACATTAATTTCAGATATACCAGAAAAATTAAATACATAATCTGGTTTAAAAGTTTTCAGTTTTAAAATAATTTTGGAGACAGGATCAGCAATGTTCAATTTTACAAATTTTATATTATCTTTCTTAAATATTGATGGTTTATTAGAGTGATAAGTAGCAAGAATTTCATATTTTTGATTGTATTTTCTTATAAAGTTTAAACCCAACAGACCACTTCCACCAAATATTAATATTTTTTTTTTTCTATTCATTTATAATAAATTTATTATTGATATTAAAAACTTATAATTTATACAGTAGTGAATTCCGCTTTTAAATGAATAAATTAAAAAATAAAACAATATTGGTCACCGGAGGAACAGGATCTTTTGGGTCTTCATTTGTCAAACATATTTTAAATACAAAATATAAAGTAAAAAAAATTATTATTTTTAGCAGGGATGAGCTTAAACAGTTTCAGCTTAAAAATAAATTGAATGATAAAAAAAATGTACTTAGATTTTTTTTAGGTGATGTTAGAGACAAAGAGAGATTAACTTTTGCACTCAAAGATGTCGATATAGTAGTTCATGCAGCGGCATTAAAACAAGTTCCTGCAGCAGAATATAATCCAATAGAATTTGTTAAAACAAATGTTATTGGAAGTCAAAATGTCATTGAAGCGTCAATAAATGCAGAAGTGGAAAAAGTTATAGCGCTCTCTACAGACAAAGCAGTTTCACCAATAAATTTATATGGCGCTACGAAGCTTTGTTCAGATAAATTATTTGTGGCTGCAAACAACATAACTGGCAAACAAAATACAACTTTTTCTATTGTAAGATACGGTAATGTATTAGGTAGCAGAGGTTCTATTTTGGATGAATTTATCAAACAAAATAAACTTAAACAAAAATTTAAAATTACTGATTTGAAAATGACACGATTCAATATTCTGATGAAAGATGCAATAGAATTAGTTTTATGGAGTATAAATAATTTATCAGGTGGAGAGATAGTTATTCCAAAGTTAAAATCTTTATGGATAAAAGATTTAGCGAGATCGATAAACAAAAATTCTAAATTTAATGTTATTGGAATAAGACCTGGAGAAAAATTGCATGAGGAACTAATGAGTAAGTCTGATAGTTACAATGTATATGAACTCAAAGATAAGCTGTTACTAATTTCTAATCAATTAACAGGTTATAAGCGAAAAAGTAAAAATTTTAAAAAATTAAAAAATTTTACATCTTATAATTCATTAGAAAATAAATTTTTAAAGATTTCAGAAATTAAAAAACTAATAAATCAACATTTAAAAAAATAATTTGATGAAAACCCTAGCAATAGTACCTGCGCGTGGTGGAAGTAAAAGATTAAAAAATAAGAATATAAAAGTTTTTTTTGGAAAACCAATTTTAAAAAGAACATATGATATAATAAAAAAATCAAGACTTTTTGACAAAATAATATTAACCAGCGACAGTAAAAATATAAAAAATATCGGAAAAAAGATCGGATTTGATACAATACTTAATCGAAGTAAGAGGCTAGCAAACAACAAGGCTTCTACTATTGCGGCAATAAAAGATGCTATTTTAAAATATAACAATAAAGATTTTAAATACATTTGTTGTATTTATCCATGTAACCCTTTGCTTCAAACAAATGATTTAAAAAAAACTTTAAATAAGCTTAAACAAATAAAAAAAAAATTTATTTTTCCTGTTTGTGAATATACCCACCCCTTAGAAAGAGCATTTAATCTTGTTGGAAAAGAAAAATATATATCTTTTGTAAATAAAAATAATGCAAATAGAAATACTCAATCATTTAAAAAAAAATATCACGATGCCGGCCAATTTTATTGGGGTGAAAGATTAACTTGGTTAAAGTCTAAATCTATTCATAATAATTCTATTGGTTACGAAATACCAAAATATAGAGTTGTAGATATTGACGATCACCAAGATTGGATTAAAGCTATGATAATATTTAAAGGTTTAAAAAAATAAATTTTATTTTCCAATAATTTGAACTCTGTTAATATAATTTTTTATAACTATTTTTCTTTCACCAACATTTGCAACCTCATCTTTAGTTTGTCTGGGTAAATAACATCTTTTACACACTTCACTGCATTTGAAACCCTCCGGTTTATTATGCATCTCTCTCATTTTTTTAAATTTTTCACCATGCCAAATTTCATGGACTGTTTGAACTTTCACATCTCCCATTATTTCCTTATTTTCTTCATCATTTGCACATTTCATCACAAGGCCATCTGCTCCAATCACCATTCTCTGATACTGTTGAGGACAACTAAAATTAGCAATATAAGGTATTTCTTTTTGATCTTTAATATCATTCCATAAGTAATCTATTAGCGGATTAAACGCTACTTGATCCACGTATGGAGAAAATGTTTCGTAGTATTTGGTAGGATTTTCCTTTATCGCCGGCCAAATTCCTTGCACTTTTATTACTGGCCTCTTTAATTTGTTCTCATCCTTGTATTTTTTAATTGCTTTAATTTTACTTAATAAATCATCAAACTTTAGGGGTTTCCTTATGCTATTATAAGTTTCTCCAACACCATCTATTGATACTGTAATCCAATCAATACCTGCTTTTGTAATCTGTTCAAAAAAAGGAATTGTAAGTTTAAACCCATGAGTTAAAGTTGATACCTCTTTTATTCCATTTTCTTTAGCATATTTGATACAATCAACAAAATGTTTGTTTAATGTAGACTCTCCTCTGAGACTTAATCTTATTGCTGGAACTTTAAATGCAATTTCATCAATTACTTTTTTAAATAATTCAAACTCCATACGTTTTGTATTTACAAGTTTTTTAAACTCATCAGAAATAGTATAACACATCGGACATTTCAAATTACATATTGATGCTAATTCTAAATCAACAAGCAAAGGATACTCTGAAACTATTTTTTCTTTAGCGAATTTTATCCAGTTGGACCTGTACTCCTTATAGCCTTCGGGCCAATGAGAGCCCCTATTTATTTCGAAATTACGATCCCTCTCTTCTGTGTCCATTGAGTAATTTCCTTTATTAATCGGGATAAATTTTTCAGAATTTTTCATACTTAAAACATAATTTAATATAAATTATAGCTTATTCAAATTTTATGCTAGTTATATATATATTTAATAGTTATGAAAGATAATTTTTTTAAAATAAACTCAATATTTAACAAATCTGAAAAATTTAAACTTTATCTTTATTTAACTTTATCATTTTTTACACCAGTGATTGAGGCCATAGGAATAGGTAGTTTGGCGGCATTAATCATGCTTTTTTTTGATAAATTAAACTCTGGGAAAAATATATATTTAGAAAAAATAGGTCTAGATATTGAAAACATCATTTTTTTTAGTTCGATCCAAAATGTACTATTTTTAGTCATAATTATTTTTTTTTTAAGAGGAGTGTACCTTTTTTTTTTTCACTATTATGAGACTAAACTGAGAAATATTCTTGTAGCCGAGAAAAGTAAAATTATTTATGAAAAATTTATGAACTTTTCTTACCTGGAAATGAAAAATTCTTCTAAATCAGAAGTATTTAATTCTAGTGTTTTAGAGGTTGCAAGAGTTATTGATTATATTTTTGGAATTATAACAATTTCAAGAGAAACTATTTTGATATTTATTTTATTTGCATCACTATTTTTTTTTAATTCGTTGTATACAATTATATTAACTTCTTTCTTAATTGTATTTTCATTAATTTTTTTATTTATCTACAATAAAAAATTATATGCCATAGGTGAAGAATTAATAAATCTCCAAAAAGAAATGCTAAATTTAATTAATGAAAGTGTTTCGTCATTTAAAATAATTAGTCTATTAAATAAAAAAAAATTTTTCCTTAAAAAATTTTTTTTTGCAACAGATACGAGAAAAAATAATTTATTTTATCAACAATTTATAAAAAAATTACCAAAAGTAATTTTTGAAACATTTATAATTATTTTAATTTCATTAATAATAATTATTTTTTATAGTGATGACAGTATTAGTGAAACATTGTCGTTTCTTGCTATTTTAGGCCTAATTTCATCAAGAATACTGCCTTCATTTACAACACTAAATGTTTTGTATTCAACAATAAAATTTAATGAGGCAAGTTTAAATAATTATTATAAAAAATTTTTTTATAAAAAAATAATTGAAAACAAATACAATAAAAAAGACCTACCCGAATCAATTCAAAATGTTAATTCTATTAATATTCGAAATTTAACATTTTCTTATAATAAAATAAAAATTTTAGATGCAGTAAATCTAGATATCCACAAAAGTAAAATATATGGAATATTTGGAAGGTCTGGATCTGGTAAGTCTACTTTAATAGACATAATTGCAGGGTTAATTGATCCTGATAAAGGTCAAATTTTTTATAACAAAAACAATGAGATACATGAAAATATTTCTGCATGGCAATCCTCACTGGGATATGTTTCTCAAGATGCACTCCTTTTAAATGACACAATTAAAAATAATATTTGCTTAGGTATTGATGAAGATAAAATTAATTATAGTAAATTGGAAAGTATTATAAACTTAATTGGTATGGATAAATTCTATAAAAATTATATTAATAACATAGATATTAAAATTGGTGAAGGTGGATCTAGAATTTCTGGAGGTCAAAAACAAAGAATTTCAATTGCTAGAACACTCTACTTTAATCCAAAAATAATCATTTTTGACGAAGCAACATCTTCATTAGATCAACAAAGTGAACAACAAATTTTAAATTTAATTGTAAAATTAAAAAAAGATCATATAATAATCCTGATTTCTCATAATGAAAAAATCAAAAACATTTGTGATGACTTTATAGATCTTGATAATATAAATAAGCAAAATGATTGATAATAATACAAAAAATTTTTTTTATAAAAATGGATATTGTGTTTTAAAAAATATTCTAACAAATGTTGAAGTTGAAAACTTGAAACATGGTTTAGATGAAGGATTAAAAAAAAAAAATATTCAAAAATATGATTACTTTAATGAAGATGAAAAATTTTGGCCATATATTTCAAATAAAAAAATCCTTAATTCACTGAATTTTTTATTGAATGATGAGGTTTTTTTTATGGATGGTGGATTTACTAATTATAAAAAAATATCAAAAGATATCGATGAGCAAAAGATTTCGTGGCACAGAGACACGGATACAGCACCAAAGATAAAGGGAGTGGTACCCTATTGCAAAGAAAACAATTTTTATAAAGTTTTTACAGTTATGACTTATTTGAATAAAGACCTCGATAATACAATTAGCCTAATCCCTAAATCTCATAGAGTTGAGTATAAAACAACTATAAATAATATTTTAAGAATCCTACATTGGAAAACAAGAAATAAAAAGAATGTTTCATTTATCAGAAAAATAATTGAAAATATAATATCTAAAAAAATTATTATTCAAACTGGTGATTGTTTAGTATTTTTTGTTGGATTATTTCATAAAGCAGTTGCACCAAAAAATTCTGGTTATAGAAAAGCTTTAATAACAAGATATGCGCCGCGAAGTATAAACTCTGAAAATTATATTAATTATGTCTTAAAAAATTCAAGTAGAACTCATTATAGTGAAAAAGAATTTTTGAGTTTTAATCAATCATTATCTTTTATAAATTATTTAAAAAATAAAAATATATTTTATCAATAATTTTTAAATTTAAATTTATAATACGGTTTAATATCACCACCAAAGCCAAGTTTCCAAAATCCACGAGCAGGACTGTTAATGCCTTCTAAATCTAAAGAATTAACATTATCTTTTTTAAGTTTTATAATACTTGATAACATATTGAATGTTAGGGAGTAATCTTTGTTACTATCAATTGATCTTCCACCGTGTAAATATTTGGCCGTATCTAAAATTACCCCAAACAAAGTAAAAGCAACAATTTTATCATCTTTTGAGGTATAAAATAATCTTAACTCACCATTTTGCTTAAATTCATCAATATTCTTTTCATATATTGATAAATCTATTTGATTTTTTTTATTTTGTCTTTCAAAAGTATTTTTGATTATTTTCTTAGCATCTTCTAAATCGTCACTTTCAAAAAAAATGAAACCATCTTTCTTTGAATTTTTGTACTGTTGTTTTATACTCCTTGATAAAAGTGAATAATATAATGATCTCTCTAAGTTTCCATAATTAAATTTTTTATCTAAATTGTTCAAATCTATCACAGAGGTATATTTTATCTCTGAAATTTTAAATAAATCTTTTGACGAATTAAAGTTAGCCCAAATTATTGCTCTGATATCTTCTGTAAAATAATCCAGTGTTATTTCAGCAACTTTATAATTCTTTATTATAAAATTTGTATATTTTTCAAGAATTAAATATTTTTTATAATATTCGCTGGATTTATTCCGTTTATTATTTAATTTATAATTTAAAGGTGTATAAATCTGCTCACTTGATATTATATCACCAGTCTTTTCATAAATATGAAAACTTGCAACAATTTCTTGGTCTTTATAAACAAAATATTTTTTGCAATTATTACTTGAAGAATTAATTATTTTAGAAAGAGATAAGAAATTTTTATTTTCTGATTTATACAAAAATTTATCCCAATCATTATCGTTTTTACATAATTTTATATTTAGCTTTGAGTTTTTCGATTCCATTAATCAGCTTATGATTTTTTTTTCCTTTAAGTAATTATAGATTTTTTTTGTTTCTGAAAATTTAATTTTCAAAATATCTGAAATTTTCTCAAGATTATTTTTACCGTTAGAATATTGAATAAAATTCATAATATTCTTTAGAGATTTTTTTTTATGTGGTAAGCTAATTAATGGATACATCCCTCTTTTGCCCATTTGTGGCTCGCATTTAAACCTTGTTTTTGGAAATTTATATTTCAGAAGGAATTGAATAGCTTGTTTTGCTACATTAAATCCACCTGTTAAACCTTTAATAGTGACTAATTTAAAATTATCTAACGAGGTATGATACTCAGCAAAAGTTCCATATTTCGATCTAAAAATCGAACTTAATGGCAATTCTATCATTGGAGAACAAAATTGTCTTTCATCAGATCCATTTTCTAAGAAAGAATATTCTTTAAACTTAATTTTCAATTTTTTATACGTACTAAGAAGAGCATAATCTGATGCTGTATCTTTATACTTTGAGAGCATACATGAATACTTTTTTTCATCACCTACACAGGATAAAACGTATCCCCCAAAAACATTTTTTTGAAGCTTATCCAGGTTATAATAAATGTAGCCAATTGAGCCAATTGTTTCTGGTATAAATAAAAATCTAATAGATTTGTTGTTATACTTTTTTTTGAAAAAACTTATTAACGCCATTGAAACTATTGGTCCTGATAGCTCATTGTTTGCCATTGATGGATGACAGATATAAGTTGAAATTAAAATTTCTTTTTTAGATTTTCCTTTTATTAAATATTCTCCAAAATATAATTTACCTTTTTTATCGAATTTAGAATTTATATAGACCTTGAATCTATCATTATTATTATAATTATTTTTAATTTTTTTTAATGTATCATATGTGCAACAAAATCCCCAATCGAGATTATAATAGCTTGTTCTATATGGTATTGCATTTGATTTACCTTTAATAGTATGAATTTTTTTAATAAGAGCTTTTTTCGTTAAAATTTTATTTACTGGAATAGAATATCCAACCAAATGTAAATTATTTTTTTTGAAATCAATAATTTTTTTATTATTTTTATCTAAAACGTATGCCTCACTTACATTCCATTCATTTGGTACTTTCCAATCAAAAATTTTCTTTCCAGATGGGTATAATTTTATCTTAAGCCCGGGTAATTTTTTTTCAATTAATTCAAGAGTTTTTTTCGTATCTTTTCCAGTTATACTTCGATTCAATCTAAATAAATCATTTTTTGCAAAGCTGTAATATTTTTTTATGGACATAAGATATACTTATTTAATATTTTTTAATACTAGATACTAATTAAATTATGTCAAAATTAAAATAAATTCTATAGGAAAAATATTTATTGTAGACAGATAGAGAATGTTTTTATTGTCAAAAATTATTCATTAATAAAAATTCTATAAAAAAGAAACCTAATTGATAAATATATATTAAATGATCTTTAACATAATGACAAAATTTCACAATTTTATCAATACTATTTTCATAAACATGTTTTGAAAACGTGTTGAGTCTAAATATAATTTTTTACTTAACGAGAATTAAAATGATTGAGATTGTTTCTCTGCAACCATTAGCATTTCGTCACTCAATAAGTTTTTATCAACAACTTCCTGAAATTCTTGTGTTAAAGATAATAAAGCGTTCTTCAAAACTAGATTATCTAACTCTGAAGCATTTAGGGTTAGAGTTGAAAATAATTCATAAATATCTTGCCCAAAGAGCCATACGCTTTTTACTTTATAACCGTTATTCTCTATAAGATTTTTCAAAGTTAAAATTGGAAACATAAATAGATGAAGAGGAGGATGTAGCATTCTATTAATCTGATTTGGAAAAGCAATTTGTGATAAGCAACTTAAAGAAGGCCATTTTGGAACCTCAATCACTAAAAGGTCACCTTTCTCTTGAACTGCTGATGCATTGTGTAGAAGCGCTGGTGGATCAATTATATGCTCTAGTACTGAGAAAAGAGATATTACGTTACACTTGCCTGCTATCAATTCTCTGTTTTTTGCATTTAAAAACTCCCTATACACCTTAACGCCAAATTTTTTTTCCGCATACTCAGCTTCCATTTCATTTGGCTCAATTCCCCTAACTTCAAAACCTCTTTTTTTTGCAGCATATAGGGCTTCACCGACTCCACAACCAATATCAAGCCAAGTTTTATGCTTAAATTTTTCACCTAATTCGCCTACTACAAAATCTATTTTTGGTTTAAAAATTTGATTTACTCGATAATCGATTATTGCATCATTTGCCAACAACAATTCATTACTTTTAGTGTAATATTCAGATTCATAAGCTTTTTTTAATTCTAAATTATTGGGAGGGTTAGAAACGTACAATACCCCACATGAAAGGCATTCCTCATAATTAAAGCCATAAATTGTTTGCACCAACTTTTTGTTGTTACTTTGACATAATGGACAATTAAGAAGCTCCACTCCTTTAGGTATATTTTCGGAAAATTTTTTAGCAGCCTTAACACTTTTTGATTTATCTAAACTTGATTTCAGTTTGACACTGCTGATTGACTTAGAAGTCTTTACGTTTATACCAGATTTAATAAGTGCTTCTTTTTCTGCTTGTCTTTCTTGTAATGAACTTATCATCCTATTTCTCTATTATTTTTAAAACAATGCACATTCTAGTTTATAATTTGATATTATTTCATCAATACTATTATTTGAAATTAGTTGAACATTTTTATTATTAACTAATTTAATCATTTCTTGGCATTGTGCAATAATAATTATTTAGTGTTTGTTACATTTACATCATTTATATTTAATAAAAAAACTTTAAATTAAATAAGATAGAACAATCAAAAACCTTTTGCCTGATTGAAATGATTTTATTTTCAAATTAAAGAATTTTTAATTAACTTAAGAGTTTTTTTGAACTTGCTCCTGTAATACTATCTTTTAGTCAATTAAATATTTTTTGAAAATCTATAATATTTTCTTATTGACATAAGATTATTCTATTTAGATATTGTTATTTATATTTTTTTAACGAATTATATTAATTAAAGTATGCCAAAAATAACAAATTATTTGTTTGATAAAATTAAACTTGGAAAAATTAAAACACATTTAAAAGGTGAAAATGTATTGATAGTAGATAGACAAAGAATTTTTTCAGTCATAAAAAATTATTGTGCTATTAAAATTTTACAAAAAAAAAATAAGATAAATTTACGTATTTTAACAGATCTAGAACCTAGTAACGAAATCTTAAAATTTTATAGTTTTCTAGGTATTGAAAAGTCAACTAAATCTTTTAGATTAAGATATTTATTTTTATCACCTGTAATTACACTTAAAACAATAAGTCATTTAGTTTTTTTTCTCTTTTTTTATAAAAATAATAATTTAGATGATTTTATATACAAGTATTCTGTATCAAAAATAAAAGTTGGAGATATAATTTATGATAGATATATAAGAAATGACTTTAGCTTCCTAAAACCCTCAATATATAATTTTAAATTTATAAGAATTTTTCTTTTTACTATTTTCAAATTGTATTGGATAGAAAAATATATTAAGCAAAATAAAATTAAGTTAATTTTAATTAATACGCATATTTATGCAAATAACTATTCTATTGCATATAAATTAGCAAAAAAAAAATAAAATTAATTTGCTATACTTAAAAGATTTTCAAATTACGTATTTTAAAAAAGGTTTAATTTCTAAAGACACAGACCCTGGAGCAATCACTAAAAATAAATTGAAAAAAATTATTTTAACAAAAAATAAAAAAGAAAATCTAAGAATTTATATGAAAAAAAGAACTTCAGGTAAATTAGCACATTTTGATGTAAAGAATGCTTTTGGATCAAGAAAAAATCAAATGAAAATACTTTTAGCTAAGAAAAAAATAAAATTGTCTGACTATAAAAAAATAATACTCTTAGCGTCACATTCTTTATCTGATGCAAATCATTTTTATTTTGAATTAGGCAGCAAATCACCATTTAAAGATTATTATACCCAAATAATTGAAACCCTTAATTTTGCATTAAAAAATAAAGATATATTGTTTTTTGTAAGACCTCATCCCTCAAGTGATTTTTGGAAGGAGGAAGGTTTAATTAAAAATATTCTAACAAAATACAAATCCAAAAATATTATCTTACTTGATAAGAATATTAGCACAGATGATGCAATTAAAAATTCAGACACTGTTGTTACGGTTTATGGTAAAATTGGACTTGAATCCGCTTCTTTTTATAAAAAAAAACCAATACTTGCTGGAAATTCAATATATTCAAACCTGGGGTTCACTTTAGACTCAAAGACAAAAGAAGATTATTTTAATCATATTTTATCCAACAAAGAAAATTATAGTTTAAACAAAAAAGAGCAATTACAAGCTGATAAAGCACTTTATTATTATTTTTTAAAGTTTAATTTAGAGTATAGAAGTGTTATTTCCAATAAAGATAGAAATTTATCAGATAAAAGTTATTTCACAAATTTAGAAAAATTTTTAAAAAAAAATACAATAAATCAAGATATGTATTTTAAAAAGTTAAATGCAGTTATTAAAGATATTAAAATTTAAAAAATTTCTTTAAAAATTTCTTTATATTTG
>MDTE01080205.1_pt1 | contig 15262 bp, 12 predicted proteins | sample 811231 | NCBI WGS metagenome assembly MDTE01 (sample SAMN05326651, study PRJNA326480) | marine metagenome | isolation source: seawater | place: Indian Ocean: Red Sea | collected 2010 | reverse complement strand
TGGAAGGTGGCTTATGGCAGCGACATAACTGTCGTGTTCTACTGGGTCCAGGAAGTAGGGAATTGCTCCTATTATTTCTGCCAGCTCTACTATCGTTCGAACCGATCGGTCATTGGCTCCTTTGCCGGGCAGTATGCAGTATTTAGCACCGTGGAACAGAGTTTCTTCGGCGCCCTGTGGTCCGGAGATCTCTTTCCCAGCCATTGGGTGGCCTCCAACAAATTGAACATGCGCTGGAAGATGATCGCTGGCCCATTGCAACACGGCAGCTTTAGTGCTTCCAGTATCTGTGACTATGCATCCTTCTTGTAAAACAGGGGCTATCTGCTTCATTATCTCTTCAATTGTTTTTACAGGAGTAGCGATGATCACTATCATTGCACCCTCTACTGCGCTAATCAAATTCCATTCATTTCTATCAGTGGCTCCCATTTTCTGAGCCTGATTAGCGGTACCTCTTTCCCTGTCGTGCCCAACGACCTCCACATTAACTTTAGCTTTTCTGAGCGCCATTCCTATAGATGTTCCTATAAGGCCTAGCCCGATTATGGTTATTTTACTCAATTTAAAAACCTCCTAAGTATGCTCGCACCGCGTAAGTCAAAAAGTATTCCCTATAAGTAACAAGGCCACTAAATCCGCCAAAGGGCGGATAATGCCCCAGATTATATTAAGACCAGTTATCCAGTCTATCATGATCAGTGATATAAGTAATGCAGGCCCAGCTGCTTCGACTCTAGAAATATGAGCGGACATGGACAAGGGCAGCAACCCCCGAGCTATCTTAGAACCATCAAGAGGAAATAGTGGCAAGAGGTTGAATAATGCTAACATTATATTAAAAAACACAATAAAACCTACTAAATCTAGGAATAGGTTCGGTAGACTGGAATTTGATAGACCACGGAACAAGAATGGTGAGTGCCAATCCATCAACCCGAATCTTATGGGCAACCCAAGTATAAACGCCAACAACAAGTTTGATAGAGGGCCGGCTCCCGCAATCATAGTCATACCTCGGCGCTTATCCCCTCTTATGTAGTAGGGATTTACCGGTACTGGTTTGCCCCAACCGAATCCGACAAGTATTAGCAATGCCGACCCCATCGGATCAAGGTGTCTTAAGGGGCTTAGTGACAATCTTCCTAAGTTCTTGGCGGTCATGTCTCCGAGGAGATATGATACATAAGCATGACTTGCCTCGTGGATTGTGATACATATTACTAATGCTAAGCCTCCAGTAACTAGGAAGGTTGAAATTATTCTAATGAAACTTGCAGGGTCACTAAATAATATGTCTAAAGAGCCGAGCAACATGGAGCGTTATCCCAAGATATATATAGTTTCATTATATAATGACCTAGAGCCGTAAGGCTATAATGTAACATGCATGCTTGGTGTTGGAGATATTCATTTTGGCAATTAAGACAACGTAAACGATGTTGTATTTGCAGCCTCTCGATGATATAATTACCGTGAAATAGTTTACTTTAAAGTGGGTTGCGACCCACTTTTTTGTTAGACACAAGTTTTGTCATATTATGAATGTATTGGGTTAATAATAGGATTGGTATAGAGGGACAAAATGAAGAGCGATTTTATAATTGCGGTTACCCAGCTAGCTGCTGAGCGTAACCTACCAAGAGAAGCGGTTATATCTGCAATAGAGGCAGCCTTAGCGTCTGCATATAGAAAAGATAGCCTGCTGGCGGGTCAAGAGATATCTGTTTCACTGAATCCTGTGGATGGTGATGTCAAGATATTTATAAGGAAAACTGTAGTGTCGAAGGTGGCTGATAGAGAGACTGAGGTCAGCTTGACTCAGGCTAAGAAGCAAAAAAGTGATGTGGCATTAGGGGATGAGCTAGACGTTGAAATCCCGATTCAGCAGACGGGTAGGATAGCTGCGCAAACTGCGAAACAGGTCGTGTTCCAGCGCCTGAGGGAAGCTGAAAGAGAACTTGTATTTGAAGAATATTCAGACAGGTCAGGTGATGTTGTAAGCGCCACCGTTCAAAGAAACGAAGCAAGCCAGGTTGTTGTGGATTTAGGAAGGGCAGAGGCCGTCATTCCATTTGCTGAACAAGTATCTAATGAAAGGTACAGGCCTGGGCAGAAAATAAAAGTATACATAGTAGAAGTAAGTAGAACTGGTAGAGGCGCCGAAGTAATTGTTTCCAGGACACATAGGGATTTATTGAAAAGATTATTCGAAATGGAAGTCCCTGAAATTGGCAACGGGGTGGTTGAGATCAAAGGCGTTGCAAGAGAACCTGGCTCAAGAAGTAAGGTTGCTGTTTATTCTAGGCAGGAAGGCGTAGATGCCGTTGGATCATGTGTGGGTCTCAGGGGAATAAGAATACAGAATATAGTTAGTGAATTGCAAGGTGAGAAAATAGATGTTGTGCAGTGGAGTCCAGATGTTCAAACCTTCTTGGCTAATGCTTTAAGCCCATGTCCTGTAACTAGGGTTGATCTTGATAATGATGAAGGTTTGGCTACTGTAGTGGTTCCTGATAGGCAATTGTCACTGGCAATTGGGAAAGACGGCCAAAACGCTCGGTTATGTGCTAGGCTTTCCGGCCTTAAAGTGAATATAAAAAGCGTAACAGAGGTTGAAGACGAAAGGGTACATTCGGATCCAAGTAGTGCTGATGTGCAAGAAGATACTGATGTAACAGAAGAAACAGGGCAGGTAATTGAAGAGTTTGTTTCTGATGTTGAGGCGATTGTAGAAGAAAAGATCGAAAACGTCCCAGTTTCAACGACTGAGCAGCCTGTAGCTATCTTAAATGCTGATGAAGATAAAGATGATCTAGAAGTTGATGAGCAGAAAAATACGGGGATATCAATTGAGGAGCAGTTGGCTGAAGCAGAACTTGATATCGATTCATCGAATGACACAAACGATACGGAGGCAACTGAAACATTAGAGCTTACTGACGTGGTTTGGTCTGCACCGCAGATAACCCCTGAAACTCAGACTATAAGGTTTGCTGAAGACATTGTTGGCACCCGTGCGAACGCTATAGCTAACAACAAACGAAAAGGAAAACAAAGCCGAGATGATCAAGGTCGTCAAAATAGAAGGCCAAGAAGAGTCTCCTATGAGGTTGATGATGAAGACGAAGGTTTTGACCGGTGATTAAATGGAGGGTATGTGAGCCTAGGACAAGTTCCTTTAAGGTCATGTGTGTCCTGTGGGCTGAAGGCTTGCAAGGAGCAACTCCTTCGCTTTGTTATTAAAGGGCCTGGAGAAGTCAGTATAGATAGAACTGGTAAGCATCCCGGCCGAGGTGCTTATTTTTGTAATAAGCCAGCATGCTGGGAGCTTGGGTTGAAGAAAAATCGTCTAGAAAGAGCATTAAGAACAAACATTTCAACTGATCAAAAGGACAGAATTGCTCAAGAGCTTTCAGTTCATGGCTAACGATTCTAAACAGGACCACAAGGGATAATAAAATATGACTAGTAATGAAAATACGGATCCTAGTAAGGGTGGTGCTACACAAGGGAATGACAGCAGCAATGCTGTTCAAGAGCTAGTTAGTGAAGTTAGCAATTTGTCCTTACCGGATACGTTGTCCGTACATGAACTTGCAGATCTTATGGGTGAAGACCCGATAGATATTATCAAGGAACTGATTAGACAGGGGGTTATGGCCAACATAAATCAGGTTATCGATTTCGATATCGCTAGCAAGGTTACTCAGGCTTATGGGTTTTATGCCCAAAGGCAGGGTGATGATACTGACAAAGGGTGGAGGGAATTCACATTAGAAGAGCAGGATGTTGCTAATCTTATGGGAAGGCCCCCAGTAGTTACAATATTAGGGCATGTGGATCACGGTAAAACCACACTCTTAGATGCAATACGAGAGACTAATGTTACCGATAAGGAAGTTGGAGGTATTACCCAGCATATTGGAGCATATCAAGTTGACTATAACGGGCAGAAAGTCACATTCTTAGACACTCCTGGACATGAAGCTTTTACAGCGATGCGTGCACGCGGGGCTAGGGCAACTGACATTGCGGTTTTAGTAGTAGCTGCTGACGACGGCATTATGCCGCAAACCATAGAAGCAATGAACCATGCCAAAGCAGCAGAAGTACCGATTATCGTTGCGATAAACAAGATGGATGTTCCAGGTGCGGACATCGACAGAGTGAAGAGGCAGTTAGTAGAAAACGGACTAGTTATTGAGGAATGGGGTGGAGAGGTGATAACTGTGCCAGTTTCAGCTAAAGAAAAGCAAGGCATAGATGAGTTGCTTGATAATATATTGGTTGTAGCAGAAGTTGAAGAGCTTAGAGCCAACCCCGAGCGCCCTGCGGTAGGAGTTATAGTTGAGGCGCAGGTTGACAAGAGTAAGGGCCCAGTTGCTACGGTACTAGTTCAGACAGGAACTCTTCGTTCTGGTGGTGTAGTGGTTGTGGGGAGGACATGGGGAAGGGTTAGGGCATTATTTTCTGATAATGGTGCAAAGGTCGATTCAGCAGGTCCCTCAACGCCAGTTGAGTTACTAGGGCTTAGTCAGCTTCCTATGGCTGGAGATATCCTCGGTGCTGTTGAGAGTGAAAAGATCGCTAAGGATATAATCGGAGACAGAGATAGGCTTAGTCAGAATCAACAAGATTTTGCTGCCCCCACATTGGAAGACGCTGCTTCAAGGATTGGTTCAGGGGAGATAAGTGAGCTTAATCTGATAATAAAGACGGACGTACAGGGAAGCGTTGATGCAGTCCGGGGGTCGTTAAGTAAATTATCCACCGAAAAAGCAAGAGTAAGCATTGTTCATGCAGGAAGTGGAACCATTAATGAGACTGACATAATGCTGGCAACTGCTTCTCGGGCCATAGTAATTGGCTTTTCCACCAAAGTAGAGCCTGGAGCGAGGAAGCTTGCTGAGGCAGAGAAAATAGACATACGTCAATACGACATCATATATAGATTAGTAGAAGACGTTCAGCGTGCATTGAGTGGATTGGTAGCCCCAGAGACCCAAGAAATCGTTGAGGGGCACGTGGAAGTAAGGGCTGTGTTCTCCGTTGGGCGGCGGGGCAACATTGCAGGCAGTTATGTGACAGATGGCCGCATTACTAGGAATTCCATCATTCATATAATGAGAGACGGTGAATTGATCCATCGTGGATTAGTTGCCAGCCTTAAGCATTTCAAGGATGACGTTAGAGAGATGGCTACAGGATTTGAATGTGGCGTTGTTGTAGAAGGGTTCACTGATTATGCCATAGGGGATGTTCTAGAAGTATTAAGAGAACAGCAGGTTACCTAGAACTTATCTCTATATCTACGAGAGATTACTCATTACGGGGGATCTATGTCCAGAAGAACAGAACGCGTTAACGTATTATTGAAAAAGCAGATAGGAGAAATAATAGTTTCTCAGATAAATGATCCTAGGCTTACTTCTTTAATAACGATTACAAGTGTAGAGGTTTCCCCTGACTTGGGGCGTGCCAAGGTGTTTACCAGTGCTATGGGTAGCTCAGAGGATATAGGGGTAATTATAGATACGCTAAACAAGGCATCCGGATATCTAAGGCGAGAGTTAAAAGAACGTATAGTCTTGAGAAATATTCCCCTTTTACATTTTGTATTTGATGATTCTATAGAAAAAGCTCAACGAATGTTAGACTTGATAAGTGATGTAAGAGACTCAGATAATAATGGCTGAAACCGACATGTATGAACTTAGTGGAATAATCAATATGATAAAACCACTTGGCTGGACATCTATGGACGTCGTACGTTTTGTTAAAAAGATGACAGGGCAAAAGAAAATTGGCCATGCGGGTACATTGGACCCTCAGGCTACAGGAATACTGCCAGTCTGTATTGGTCAGGCAACTAGGGTTATGGAGTACATAATAGATAGCCCAAAGACATATCGAGCTAAGGTGTTTCTTGGCGAAGCCACCGATACTTACGATACTCAGGGCGAAGTAACATTTAAGGGAGATGCAAGCTGGGTTAGTACTCAGGATGTCTTAGACCAGCTGAATTCTTTCAAGGGCTCAATCTATCAAGTGCCTCCCATGTATAGTGCACTGAAGAAAGAAGGTAAGAGGCTTTATAATCTTGCTAGAGCCGGGGCAGAAATTGAGCGAGAGCCTAGGCTAGTAGAATGCTATAAAATAGAGTTACAGTCTTGTGACCTTCCTGAATTTGATATAGAGATAGTATGTGGCAAGGGTCTTTATGTAAGGTCTTTAGCTCATGACATCGGTGAATCTTTGGGATGCGGCGCTCATTTGAAGGGACTTGATCGCTCAAGTAGTGGGCCATTCAATTATGAGAACGGTGTAAATGTAGGCCAATTGGAAGAGCATTCTAAAAAAGGTGACATAGAGTCCTTATTATTTCCAATAGACTTTCCACTCCTGCATTATAAAGCAGGGATGGTAAAAAAGGAGAAATGGCAGGCGGTCGAGAAGGGCCAAGGGATATACTTGGGCTTCCCTACAGACGGTGACGAAGATCAGGTGTTTTATAGATTGTATAGCACGGACGGAGATTTTGTGGCATTGTTAAAACCAGATAATACCAGAGGGAAATGGAGAGCCCACAAGGTTTTTAGGCGTTAGGCTAGCACATTATTGATGGAGTTTAATTTTTTTGAGGGAGTTTAGGCTAGGCTATGATCAAAGCTGTCTTGTTTGATATGGATGGTGTTTTAGTCAATAGCTTTGAAGCTTGGCTAGTCCTTGTAAATGCCACTGCCAAACACTTCGGTTATCCTGAAATAACTAGAGAACGATTTGAGGCGGCATATGGTCAATCCACAGAATCAGATGTGGAGGAATTTTTCCAGAACCAAACAGCTAAAGAGGTGGATGATTATTACGAAAAACATTTCAAGGATTTTAAGTCTCTGGTGCAACCTGTGCCAGAGGCCTATGTTTTAATTGAGACACTTAAAGAAATGAAATTGGGTGTCTGTGTGATAACCAATACAGGAGGTAATCTTGCTAGAGATATCCTGGAAGAGCTTGAAATAACAGCTGACCATGTTATTGGAGGTGACGAAGTAGAAAATGCAAAACCAGCCCCAGACATTGTCTTGAAAGCATGCGAATTCTTAGATGTTAGACCAACAGAAGCTCTAGTTGTTGGGGATTCTGTTTACGACATGGGAGCAGCGAGTACATCAGGGGCGATATCCGTTGGAATCCATGGAGTTATTGGAGATTACTCTATTGACTCTTTATTAGAACTCCCAGAGATAATAAAGAACCGACAATGAGTCGTATATCGTCAGAAAGGGGATGAAGATGCCAATATATTACGAAGATGACAGGATGAGGATTTATAAGACCTCTTGTGGCCCATATGATAACAATTCATACATAATCCGGTGTCTTGAAACTTCAGAAAGTTTGATTATAGATGCCCCGATGAACCCAGATGAAATGCTGAATGAAGTCACTGGTAGCAAGGTGCAGAAAATTCTGATCACCCATAATCACCATGATCACCTATATGGACTGGAACAGATCGTTGACGTTACCCAAGCCCCTGTTCTTGTCAATGCGGCAGACATTGATAATTTTCCAACTGCGCCTGACATATTCATAGAAGATGGGGATATTATAGAAGTAGGCAAAATACAGGTTGTCGCTATTCATACACCCGGTCACACCCCTGGCTCTACATGTTTTTCTGCGGGCAATTTCTTGTTTTCTGGAGACACTCTATTTCCCGGGGGGCCAGGGCGTAGTAAATCACCGGAAGCTCTGTCCGAGATAATCAGTAGCATTACAAGTAAACTATTTTCATATCCAGATGATGTGGAAGTATTACCAGGCCATGGGGACACTACTACCTTGGGTATATCAAAGAAAGACTACTCAGTTTTCGCATCGAAACAGCATCCCGCAGATTTATCAGGTGACGTTACCTGGTTAGAAAGTTGAAGAATTATGACTACAGAAAATACTCCAATGGAAGTACAGGCACATAGAGGAAAGGACTTATCCTATCTCACAGTATATCCAGAGAACTATAAACCCGAATTGCAATATCCGGTTGTGATTATGCTGCATGGCTTTGGTGCTAACATGTATGACCTTGCCAATCTGGCAGGCGCAATACATACAAAAGGGTATATGTACGTATGCCCTAATGCCCCGATTCCTGTCCAGATTGGACCAGGGCAATTGGGATTTGCGTGGAATCTTCCTGGGAGTCCTGATGACGACCAAGCCAAGAGGAGCGACCAGAAGCTAAGTAGTTTCTTGCAAGAAGTATTAGATGACCCAAGCAGAGAAGCCAAAAATAGCCTGCTGCTAGGTTTTTCTCAGGGCGGAGGGCTTACCTACCGATTTGGCCTACCTAGACCAGATAGATTTTCCGGACTTGTGGCTCTCAGTTGCTCTCTCAGAGATCCGGATGCTGTTAGGCAATCTTTGCCTGACGTAAGGGACCAGAATATATTCATTGCTCATGGTACTCAGGATAATCCGGAAAGGGCGCAGGAGGCCGATGCTTTTTTGAAGAGCGAGGGATACTCCCCTTTGTATAAGGAATACAATATGGGGCATGAAATCACTCAAGAGGTATTGGACGATTTGATCCCCTGGATACACCAGGTATTACCACCTTTGGATATAGCCTAGGTGCTTGGACGAGGATCAGGTTTTATTAGAAAACTACCAACGGAGAGTTGTCTAGGATTATACGCGTTTCTTTGTCAAGTGTTTCCCTTAAGTATTTAGGGAGCATGAACAGGCCTTCATGGGTCTCGCCATCGTAAAATTTGAGATTTGAACAGGCTCTTTCTTGAATCCTGTCATTAACATCATGCTCACTCAGGGATTCGGGGTTAATCCCCTTCGAAACTAGGTTGAAGCCCCAGTCGCAGCTAAATGAAGGTATCATGGTCTTATACGGGATTACTATCGGGGCGACTGACTTGAGGGTGTTGTGGATTGCGCTGAATGCTTCGTAATTACCCTTCCCAGCCATAAGGCACTCAGATTGTATTGCAAGCAAACCGTCATCTGTCAAATGATCAACAACGGTGCTGTAAAATTCTTTTGTATATAAGAAAGAGGCCGGCCCTCCCTCCTGTGGGTCTGGGAGATCCAGTATCATGACATCGAATTTATCATCTGATGTTTCCAAGAATTTCCTAGCATCTTCGAATCTGAGATCAGCACGCTGATCTTTGAACGACCCTTTATGATGATTTGGTAGGAGGCGTTCACATATTTCGACCACTTCCTTATCCAGATCTACCATAACAGCATGTTTCACGGTGTTATGGGAAAGAACTTCCCGCAATGTAGCACCCTCGCCTCCTCCGGCGATAAATACTTTTTCAGGGTGAGGGTGAGAGATCATGGCCGGTTGTACCAATGCCTCGTGATATATGAATTCATCTCCCTCTGTAGACTGAGTTTTTTGGTCCAGGTATAAAGACCTGCCAAAGGATTCTGTTTCAGAGACTTCGACTTTTTGGAACGCAGTCTGACCAAGGAATAATCTCTCCTTGACGGATAGCATCTGAATCCAGTGGGGGTTTATGTATTCTTTGTACCAGATAGAATCTTCAGCATCACTCATTGTAATCTTACCTGATAGAAGTCTGAACCAGAGCTGGTAGAATACCTCGTTCTACTTCTGTAACTTTGTGGTTATTGCTGCGAACACTTTTCACTATTTGTTTCACAGCTTTGTGGGGTTTGAAGTTTTCGCCGCAGGTAAATACGTCAACCGCAGCGTACCCATATTCAGGCCACGTATGTATACAAAGGTGAGATTCGGCAATTGCGATCACACCTGTAACCCCGTGTGGGCTAAATTGGTGGAATACATCGTCGATAATAGTGGCTCCAACGTCTATCGCTGCTTGCATAAGAGAACTGCGCAGATGTTCCAGATCGTCTAGCAACCCTGGGTCACAATCATGCAATTCAAGTAGTATGTGTGTTCCTAGTGCATTCAATCACCCGCCCTCCTGAGTCTATTTTATTGTCTTAATCGTTTTGGAGTATATGCTCCAAAGGTCGCCTAAACTTTCCGATGCTGCCTGTAGTCACTTAGGCTCATTGGTATCCGGGGTGATTTGAGCTTACATTTCGTAAACTAACTATCCCCTTGGACGGCATAAGACCCGCTCTGCTTTAAATTAGCTTAGCGGGTCTGTATGAGTTTTAGTGATTAGACCTTTTTAAAACCTGCTCCTGTCCTAGGTAATTGCAGGTTTAGTGCCCTCCACAGGCACATCCTCCTCCACCTGCTCCGCAACCACATCCGCCTCCACCTGCTCCGCAACCACAACCTCCACCTGCGCCGCAACCGCCTCCGCAGCCACCCATTTGCTCTATGTTCGGGTTGTTTATTACGAAACCACTTCTCATTAGACCGTCAGCGTAGTCTATCTCGGCACCATCCATTAGGGATGCGCTGTCTGAGTCTACTACAATGCTAACTCCACCAGTTTCATAAAGAGTGTCGTCACCTTTTGGGTCGTTTTCTAATGCCAGCATGTACTGGGCGCCACCGTTGGCACCAGGCATTAAGATGACCCTTAAGGAGGAACCTTCGGCTTCCTCGTCCACTAGTATCTGCTTCAATTTCTCCGCAGCAAGCGGAGTCACGTTAATCATGGGGTCTCCTTTCTAGTATAGGGAAAGATAAATTACTACAAAATTACTACAAGTGTATAGTCGTTGAATCGTGATCCTAACATAGGCGTTAATGGCTAGTCAATAGTTAGTAGCTTGGAAATAAAGGAACGAGGCATTTTATCTAAATAAGTCTGATTCTGCTTCCCTGACGAGCTGTCTTACAGAACTGGATTCCGTTACAGTATATTCGTATCCCCTAATTATTACCACGGGGATCATATCAATTTTACCGGCTACTAATTCAGCAGCAGATGCGATTTCATCTACGACTGCTGAGATACTTACCCGTATAGGGTATCCGTAAGGGTCCACCAATCCCCTATAGTCTTTTAAGGGTTCTATACCGGAGACACCAATTGCTACATCGGTAGTTCCGTGACGCCATGGCCTGCCAAATGTATCCGTTATTACTATGGATACATTGAATCCTACTTGCTTGATAAGTTCAGCCCTAATCCTCGCCGCAGATGCATCTGGGTCTTTGGGGAGCAGGCAAAGGATATCTGAATTAGATATATTGGATGCATCTACTCCAGCGTTGGCACAAACGAAACCGTGCTTGGTTTCAGCTATCATTACGCCGTGGCCCATCCTTACAATGCGGACGGATTCATTTAAGACCACCTCTACATGTCGAGGATCCTTGTCGTACTTGAGAGCTATTTCTGTAGCATATGGGGAAGGTACAACGGTGTTCAGATCAACAGTTGCACCCTCACTCTTGGAAACGATCTTCTGGGTCACAACTAAAATGTCGTTTTCCTCTATAGGTATAGCATTGTCACTGGCAGCCTTGTTTATAATTGTAGCCAGATCATCTCCGTGGTTTATGCTTGGTATGCCAGGTATGCCTATTACCTCTATCCTATTCGACAATTGTTGCTACTCCGCCGACAAAAAATCATTGTTATATTATCATTATATGGTATCTGTTGAGACTGCGTATACTACCCGTAGGCTTTGATTGGTAATTTCCTGCGTTTTTCAACGAATTTCCCAGAATTTGGCATTTAGGTGTATTTATTGATTGACAAGCATTGGTGGCGTGGGCTATATTTTAGGTAGCAATTGTGCCTGTGTGTATAGGTGCAGTTCGGGTACTCGGCCCCTCTTCTTTGAACTGGCGGTATCCGCGGCCTGGTTGGAGAAAAAACTCTTTTTTTAAGATCAGGTGTAAAAAGCCTTGACATTACTCGTCAGGTATAGTAAAAAGAGTGAGGGTTCGACCGCTAAGAAAGGAGCGGCGTATGGTTTTTTGCCTCGCCATCTTATCTTGGGGTCTGTTTCGTATGCCCGGAGAGCACTTGCTAACGGGCCAGGGAATCAAGGGTTTCGTTAGCACATTTCAGAATAGCCCACACGGGCAGAAAGGGGTTAGAGTAATATGAAGAGTAAATTAGTCTCCATATTAGCAGTCTTAATGCTACTACTCTCGGCTTTACCAGCAGGCTTAGCTACTGCAGAGCAGGGAGAAGTGGAATTAGACGACACCGAGTATACTAACTATACTGACGGTGGTAGTCAGAACATCGTAACGATCACAGTGGAGGATGATGACCTGAATGTGGCCACAGACCTCGCAGGTGATCACGAACTTCTTGGCGTAGCGGACGGGTCAGCTGTGACCTTTACCACTGACAATGCCAATATCAATTCCGTTTCTAAGGTTTTCGACCTTTTTGATGGAATCGCTTACTTCACTGCAGTCAGTGAAGATAACACGCAGATAACCTTGAACACGGCAAGGGCCGCAGAGGTAAATGCGACGATCGCTGGAACAGTCTCAGTTGGACCAGGCGCTGCCCCCAACCCAGATGAAGCCAACGCTACAACCATAACGCCTACAGGTGATGTGGCCCCGGCAGCTTCTGCTGGAGCTGGTGCCAGTGATAACAAGAGAATATACGCAATACAGTTTGAGGTAGATGACACTGACGTTGGAGTAGCAGCTGACGGTTCCGGTGGCGCAAGCTCCGGTAACATCAACAACACTCTCACAGTTAATGTTAAGGGTGACATCGTTAACGCAACTACTGGTGCGGTAACTACAGCTCAGACCGTTGTAATGAATATTACAGCTAACAACAGTGCAGTCGTTGATACAATACTGACTAGCGGTGGTGCGCCTGTGTACTTCTCGGGCCCAGCCAAGTATTGGGTAACGAATGCAGCAGCTATTGACACTCAGAATGAAGTTGTAACAGTTAAAGTTAATCAGCTGAGAGCTATAGCAGCCCGTTATACATATGACGAAGCAAACAGCACCGACTACACAGATGATGATGGTGATACCCACCAGTCAGTAACTGTTACAAGCACAACAGATCCTGATGGATTGGAACTGACTCTAACAGAGACAGGTGCAGCCACAGGAGAATTCGATATTGATATAGCGCTGATTTCAGAAGCTACTAACGACGCTATAGAAAATCAGATTTCAGCTAGCAATTTCTCCACTGCGGATAACACCGCTGTGGACCTGGAGAACCTAACAGACGCCTTGGCAGCCACAAACACGACAGCATCCTTGGCGGCTGAAGATGACATAGACTTCATCGCTAGTGATATAACAGGCATAGACAACAACACGAAGCTTGATGATCTTCTGGCAATTTTGCTAGTAGTTTCACATGACGATGAGCTCACAGTTACTTATGACGACCAGGGCACAGGAGAGTCCGAGGCTAGTGACACTGCGGAGATTGACGCTGAGGCACCAGTCCTCTCTAACGTCTCGCCTGCAGACGGTGACTACACAAGTGACGAGACTCCTGAGTTCACAGTAACAATGGTTGACGCTGATAGCGGTGTAGATCTAACTACGCTTTCAATGATCGTCTACAAGGCCGATGACACAACGAAAGATGTTTCAGCCGACGTGTCAACAGACCCAATAACCGACGGGTACGACTTGGTATTCATAGCTGGCGCTACTGAACTTGGTGCCGATCCTGGAGACGGAGTTGGGGCAGCCGGCCAAAAGCATGACTGGAAATTCTCAGTAGCGGACGAAGTTGGTAACATAGCTACTACTGATCATGCAGATAACAGTGGTGGAGGCACACCGAAGAGGATTGAGTACACAATTGATACAAACGAGCCTGCTTTGGCATCCGCTAAAACAGGAATCGGACTAGAGTTAAAAGAAGATGAGACTGACGAGCACGTAGAAACAGCAGACGCAGCTTGGATTAGAGTGATATTCGACGAAGAATTGGATCAGGACTCACTCCAGACCAGTGACTTCGAAGTAGATGGTGAGGAACCAGTAGGAATACTGTTCAGTGACGATATTGACACTGCAGCTGGTGGCTCGCTAACCGATGATAAGAAGTACGTTTACTTGCAGATGGCTGCTGACCTAGATGCAGACGCAACTCCAGAAGTTGAAGTTGTTGATGACGTTGATGACGCAGCAGGAAACGACGTTGACGAAGACGACGTTGACGCAACAGACGGAATAGCTCCGACGCTGACTGTAACTGTTGATGTAACAGTTGGTGAGGATGAAGAAGAGGTCACGATTACTGTGACTTCAGATGAAGACCTGATTCAGTCAACTCTTAATGTGGATGTAGAGAATGCTCAAGGTGGCGCTCCTAGTGCTTCCACAGATATAACGATGACTAAGGACGGTACTAATAACAAGTGGACAGGTACATTTGAGATTGATGACTCGGCTGCCTATAATACAGAGGTCAACGCTGACGATGAAGCAGGTAACTCTGCAACAGAGAATAACGACGCTGACTTCGAGGGTGATGAAAACGCAACGATAAGCCACATCAGAGACTCAGGTGGAAACAACATGGACAATAAGACAGACGTTGAAGAAGGCGCTGTTTGGATTGTGACTACATTCGACGAAGATGATGAGTACACGGGTGACACGTCAGATGAGATAACAATCACGGCTGTATCCTTGCTAGACGAAGATGATAACGAACTAGCAGGCGATGTCTCTGCACTAATGACCGATGATGACGTAGTGTTTACACTTGCTGTAACACTGACACCAGGTGAGTACACATTCGAAATAACTGGTGAAGATGCAGTTGGTAACGAGACTACGAGCGACGCCGACTTCGAAGTGGTTGAGAAGGATCCATTCGACCTCTCACTACAACCTGGAGTAAACCTGGTATCCATACCTGGTACTCCTGCAGGTGATGGAGGTGCTTTGAGCACACTGTTCGCCGACACTGAAGTAAGTTCAGTAATCACCTACGACGCTGCTGTTAATGCAAATGGTGGCAACCCCTGGTTGACATCAACCAAAGACGCAGCAAGTGGTGACTGGAGTGGTGATATAGCTGCTCTAGAGCCTGGTAAGTCCTACTTCGTAGAGACTGCTGCATCAGCTACTGTCGAGATTCTTCTCGAGGACGCTGGAGTGGAGGTACCACCTTCAGTAGCAGTTTACGAGGGTTGGAATGCGGTTGGTTTCTGGAGCATATCCGGTGATACATACGCAGACCTGGATTCCTACCTAACCAGTATTGATTGGTCCGTAGCTTACAGTTACGACCCAACTCCTGGTGAGGGCTGGAAGACCCTGAGATCCGACGCAGTTGTAGCTGACAGCTCTGCTGACGGTGCAGGAGAT
>MDTE01035895.1_pt1 | contig 15262 bp, 7 predicted proteins | sample 811231 | NCBI WGS metagenome assembly MDTE01 (sample SAMN05326651, study PRJNA326480) | marine metagenome | isolation source: seawater | place: Indian Ocean: Red Sea | collected 2010 | reverse complement strand
TACATCATCGAATCGAGCAACAGAATCTACGACTCTGTTAAGCGAATGCCTGCTGAATACCCTGTTACCACCGCATATTACCGGAAACTATTTGCGGGAGATTTGGGATATAGGTTGGTAGCTTCCTTTGAGAATAGCCCTTCAATCTTTGGACTGGACCTCCCAACTTTAGATGTTGAAGAAACGTTTTCTGTCTATGACCACCCGACTGTTTCAATTTGGGAAAAAACATCTGATTGGGACGCTCAAGCCGCAAGAAAATCTCTCAATCCCTATACCGCGTCCATAGCCCCGAACTTAGAACCGAAATTAGGTTTGTGGAACGCTTTGCTTCTTGAGTCCTCGGCCAGCGAGAACCTACTAAATGGTCCAACTTTCACTGACCGGTTTTCACAAAAAGGTTTATCCGGGTCACTTAGCTGGCTGTGGTGGTTTCTATGGATCCAACTAGCTGCCTTTCTGGTTCTTCCTTGGTCACTAACCCTTTTCAGCTCTTTAAAAGATAACGGATATGGGTTAAGTAAAGTAATCGGTTTCATCTCTACAGGACTTTTAGTTTGGCTTGCAGTTTCTTGGAATTTCGTTAATTTCACCAAGGGTACATGTGCTATCTGCCTTCTCGCTCTTGGGGTTCTTGGGGGCTGGAATGGGTACCGAAACAGAAAACGACTTTTCCAGTTGGCAACTGCTCACCGAAAAATGTGGTTTGTGACTGAACTTATTTTCATAGGCATTTTTTTCCTCGTACTAATGCTCCGTTATATGAATCCGGATCTTTGGGATTCGTATAGTGGCGGAGAGAAACCAATGGAACTTGGCTACCTCACCGCAATAGGACGTACCAGCGAACTTCCCCCATATGACCCGTGGTTCGCTGGGGGGGTAATGAATTATTACTACTTCGGCTGGTTTCTCCTGTCCGTTCCTATGCTCACCTTAGGGATCCTCCCTGAAGTAGCTTTTCAACTAGGGATAGCAACTTTCGTAGCTTTAGCAGCTATTAGCGTTTGGACATTTGCCACAAATCTATTCGCCATTGGCAGACGAGAAAATAGCTATCTGCTGATACATCCAAAAACCCCACTATTCTTTGGCCTCTTCGCTATCTCTATTTTCGGAATTTTCGGGACATTCGATGCCATCCGCCAACACCACGACAGACTCCGAAGCGTGAACTCATGGAATTCTCTTAACGATTGGCCCATAATAGGGCCTGTCATTGAATTCCTAGGTGGCTTATGGGCATGGATCAACGGATCTTCCATACAACCTTTTGATTGGTGGGGCCCGAGCCGAGTGAACACGGGAAATTTTGACATCACAGAATTCCCATTCTTCACTTTTCTATTCGGAGATCTACATCCTCACTTGATGGGATTACCCATTTTCTTACTAGTGCTGTGTCTGGGATACACCTACGTGCTGACCTGCATGGAAGGCAAACAGAAAAAAACAAGAGGCTTAGCCGCGATGATTGGAGCAACTGTAGGCGTGGCCCGCATGACCAACACTTGGGATTTCCCAACACTTGCCCTGATTTCAATATTGGCATTGATGGTAGGAGCATACTCATATCCCAATGTCCAGACCTTACCTAGGAAACACTTCCTGACCGGTGAGCCAATTATTTGGACAGCCTTTGGAGCTAGCACGTCGCTTAGTTTCCTTGTCTCTGGCGGGGGACTTGAGGTTGCATTATGTGCATTGATAACCATCATCGGCTTCACAGCAATAATCTGCAAGCCTCATTTCCGCTACCGAATACTTATTTTTCTCCGACATTTACTAATCGCCATTGCTACACACCTAATTTTGATTATCCCTTTCGTACGGTCAAACCAGACATTTAATCTCGGATTGCACGGATCAGAGTGGGTTTCCCCATTTAGCGACTTCATCGCCCATTGGGGACTATTCCTCTTCATTGCAGGTGCATATTTCGTTACTCTTTCTGCAGAACGGCAAAGCTCATTAAAACAACATCTCCTTCTGCTCGCTGCAACCATTGGAACAATTCTTTTAGGAGCCACCGTTGGCTGGTCTTTCGCTACATGCATCACTTGGCTCGGAGCGTCATCGTATTTCATCATGACGGAAGCTCGCACTAGTAAAAGAAACATTGCTCGGTTAACCGCCCTTTTCCTTTACGCATTTGGCTTCATGGTTTTAGCAGGTCCGGAGATTATTACCATCAACAACGATGTCGCAAGGATGAACACAGTCTTTAAATTCTGGTTACAGGGGTGGACTCTACTTTCCGTAGCGTCAGCAATTGCAGCATGGGAAATCTGGCTACATGTAAAGAAAAGGGCAATGCATAGCAGGACAACTAGACGCTTCACCCAAAAGAGGATCTTTATTACCTGCTCCTCATGTATCTTAATTATCGGGCTTGTATATCCCCTTTCCTCTATTTCCCCAAGACTCAATAATCGTTTCTCTACTGAAATAAGGGGATTGAACGGACTCGAATACCTTGAGAAAGAACCTACGATTGTCCGTAACGACAACGGCGCTGATGCCGAGCCTTCAATAATTCAACTAGGTGAGGACCTCGGAATAATTAGGTGGCTTAGAGGCTCGGTTAAAGGAAGCCCAACGATAGTGGAGTGGACTGGGGACAGTTACGACTGGAATGGAAGGATTTCAATCCATACCGGCTTGCCCACTGTTCTAGGCTGGTCTTCTCACCAACGGCAACAGCGCTTAGGTTATCAAAATATGATTAGCCAGCGAAAGTTAGATGTCCAGAGGCTTTATCAAATCGCTGATTCGGATTTTGTCACAGAATTCTTTTTAACTTACGGTGTGAAATATCTTATTGTCGGAACACAGGAAAAGCGTTTCGGCAATGAAGATGCTTTACGCTCTTTTCAAACACACCCAGGGCTGAACCTAATTTTCGACGATGGCAACGGAAAGGTATACCTCGCGGATCTGAATATTTTATGGGCCCTGCAGGAAACCTCTGAAGAGGCTAGATCCAAACAGTTAACTGACGGATAAAATTACCGAAAAGTAGAAAGCTCTTCGCACTTATTGGAGTATCTCGGTAGGGATACCTGATGAGGGTCATCCCAAACACCGAACTTCTTTAACTCGTCAAGTATTGATTTCCGGATATATACCATGCCCGATAACGATGCGGGGCATTGAGGCGAACCTTCTTCAGCCCCGTACCATGGTTCCCGATTCCACAACCACTGACCCCAAGAGGAGAGGAAATCTGGAAATTCACTGATGCTAGAAATCCCTACATCAAATTCGGGGACCCACCACCACCGGTGATGATAAGGGAACGCTTCGTACATATCCTGATTTCCCTCCATAAGGCTTATATCCCAATACGGGAGGAATACTATGTCAGGATTTAGTTTTGGGCTCTGGTCAACCTGAAGCACAGCGTAGGTCCCTGTCGGGAAATCCCTCAGATACCAGCCATAGGGCCAGTACAACTCGCTATCTATCTGAACGTTCAAATGGCTTCCAGTTTGAGCAAAATATAACTGGTCTGATTTGTACAGTTGATCAGCCCATGCCTTCACTTGCGGAGTTGCTTGCCCAGCCTGAACGAAAAGTTCCTGTGGCTCGCCGGCCCTAGCGTAATTGGTTTGGAAACTTTGTGCAGAGACGAAGACTAGACAAATCATGAGAACTGCAGCTAAAGGGCGTCGGACATGACTTCTACTGAATTTGTTCCAAAGGAACTGACAGCCTAAACCTGCAAGTAAATGGAGCGGGAAAAGAGGATGTATCACTAGCCACGGCATTCTTTCCGAAGCCCATGAATATATGATCAGAGTCCCACCAGCCCACCAAAACATCACTTCTCCAAAGAGAGTTGGTCTGCGAAGAATCCCCCAAATTCCAAAAATAGCAAGAATGAGAACCACCCATTCATAAGCGGAAAGAAGTGTCAAGTAATAGTGCCAGCGAGAATCTCCTCTTGAACCTGATTCCTGCTGACTTGCCCAATAATTGAAACCAGCTGTTAGTCCATTTCTAAGAGCTCCATGAGGAGCTGATGTAGTTTTTGGACCTAGGAAAGAAGTAAAAAATTGGCTGAACAAACCGACAAAAACCACAGCTGGAATGACCAAAGACAATACCCATTGCTTTCTTGTTGGGGTTCGAAGACCCTTAGCAAAATTTGAAGAAGCTAATAGATTTCCTTTTCGGTGCGCAAGGATGAAGCTACCTATAACAAGAACCATCAGGAGGGCCCCGTAGGCTAGCAATTTGCTTATTGTTGCTTCCCCATCAGCGGCTCCGATCCAGAGAAATACAAGCAGTATCGATACCATCCCAGTTATTAAGATCCACCGCTGAATACTGAAAGTCATACCAGTCCGATCTTTTTGATTTTTCGGCAAAGCGTAGATGAGGCTTTCTTTCAGTAAGAGGAGGAGGTACAGGACACCAAAAAGAAAAATTAGTAGTAAGACTGACTCTTTTACCGCCATTCCCACAATGAGTGAAGTAAGGATAGCTGCCGGATGCCATCCCTTCGGTTTCTCAACGTACGCGAGAAACACTGAAACGAAAATTATTGTGATGAAGAGAAAGAGCATGTCCTCTCTCCCAAACCTTGAGAAATAAATCATGCTTGGGCTTATCACTAGCAAACCCATAGCTGATGCTGCACCGACAAAGCCCAAATGTTTCCGCCAAATCCAGGGGATGCAAACAATGAAAACTCCGGAGATTGCTGGAAGTAACCGTGCGGTTATGTCTGATTCACCCAACAACCAGAAAAGCCCTGCTACGAGGTAAAACCTAAGTGGACCGTGATAGACCGGATCATAGCCTCCATACGTTCCTTCAAGAAAGCGGAGGGAGAACCATGCATCTAGGCTTTCATCATGATGCAGTGGGCGGCTACCTAAGTTAATTAGTCGCGTGAGTAAGCCTACGGAAGCAAAAACTATAACAATACGTTTCAGCCACCTGTCGTCCGCACCATTTGAACCTCGCTGATTCATATTGCTGGAGAAGTATGATGCGATCCTCACCGGACTCCCTTAACATCGTAAATCTGGTAGTCTCCAAGGTCGTAAACGATCTTGATACCCTCTGGCATATCATCATTTGCTAACCATCGGATGCCCGCATCACCAGCATTGTATAGTTCTCTCTCTCGCGGACCGAAAATAACGTAGTCTGTCGAGTACTTCGTGAGGGCACTCTCGTAATTAGGAGCCTTTCCATAAATCAGTTTCAGATCCGTATCTCTTTCATACCAATTCACGCCAAGATCGTTTAACCTCCCAGGGAAGCCTGATATAACCGTTCTGCCTGCTATTACACGCACCGGGTGGGTATTGGTATTAGCGCTAGCAAATACTGAATCTTTCGCTGTATTTTCCCGGATCCACTCTCCTACTAGGACATCTGCCCCTGACAGGTAACCAACAGGATAAGGGTCGGTCTTCTGATCAATCGCTCTCCAAAGGTCCAGAACGCCCGTAAGCGTTAACGATATGACCAAACCAATGGCTATTACCGCTCTCCCCCCTCCTGACGACAGTAGGTTGTCTATTACTTGGCCGACGAATGGAGAAGCCAACAGAAGGAAAAGGATTACATATTTTGCATTGTTCCCAGGCCAGAAGTGCCAAATAGCTATATTTGGAATCACTAGAAAAATAAACAGAGGAAGATTTTTACCTTGAAATTTCTTTTGTGATGTAACAATTCCCCAAATAGCTAAGGGGATGAAAAATCCCGTATTTAGAAACCAGAACCAAAAGAAATCCCATGGATTGCGACCCCACGATGACTTTCCGAGAACCCAGAGAAAGTGCCAGGTCTTACCATCACGGTCAGGTAATTGCCAGATAACAATTGGGGTCCCGATAAGCAATGAAGGCGAAAGGAAATAAAACCAATATTTCCGCCGGCGCATCAGCCACCAACTGAACGTCAGAAGCATTAACGCGCCAAATGCAAAGACGTGGAAGATCGGCAGTAATCCGGTCATCAGCCCTGCAAAAATATATGTGCGAGGATCCCTTGTTTTCGTATTCTCTAAGAGAAGTACGATGACGAGAATCAATGCGGAAAAACCGATGAGTGTGGGGCGCTGCGGGTACAGAAATCCAGTCACAGCATTGTCAACCCAGTTCCTATCAAACCCGTCAAATGCATAACTGCGCGGGAGGTTCCTCAACACATTAAATCCATGGTCAGGCAAATCAACGAAAATAAATCGGTAAATAGCCCCTGTCCCACCCGAAAGCAAGAACACCGTTACAGCCAGAATTGCTGCACGAATGCTTGAGGTGAATCGCCGGCACCCGCAGTAAAGAACACATGGAAAAAACGCAGCAAGAAGGAAAGTCGATATTTGCATCGCCGCGAAGACATCCGTACCTAATGGAATAAACATGGCAGAGAACCAATCAACTCCGAAATGGTACGAGAAACTCTCCCCTGCTGCGGTTGGGAGTTTCGGAGGAAAATTATCACCGTATGCGAAGGACGCTGCATAGCTAAGGTGAGCTGACCAGTCACCGTAGATTGAAAGATGCGCGGCGGTTACTCCACCATCAGGTGCTCTACCATATGAAATTGACAGGATTCGTGCCGAAACGATAGAGCTTAAACCCAACAGGAAAAGCAACGTTTTGGGACTTGCAGGGTCTCTCCATCTAGCTCGAAACCGGATACAAAAACTTTCAAAATCTGCTCTAACGCTATCTCTACGTTTCAATACGATTACCGAATAAATCAGCAGCAAAACTCCAAGGGTGATAAGGATCATTTGCCAATTTACAGCCGTTAACCAAGCGATAAGGAACCCCATACAGGACACTTGTACCGCCCCGAGCGTAGCTCCGAAAACTACCCGCTCTTCAAATAACAAAGGAGTTCGCAGAACATACGTGCTCGCAAATCCAATGAGAATGATGCTGCAAAGGAATAGAAATACAGGCAAATTCACTTGCTCCTTTTCCGCTGTGAAGCCATAAAGTCAAGGCTAAAACCCAATCTTACAGGCCTAGAGCTAGGCCAAGTAACAAAATCTTACCCTTAGAATGTCCGTTAAGTTTTGTGATCGAGAGGGTAAGCGTTCTCAATAGTCCTTTAAGTTCATGCTTTCCTGTAGCAAGCATTCCGGATCGACGCTAGCGTTCAGGATTGTGCCAGAGGGACACACAATCCACCGTTTAGCCGCTGACCTTAGAAAGGATTTCGTAGGTCAAGTTGTCTCTGTTGATTCTCCCCAAGGACGGTTCACCGATGGAGCTTCATTGATCAACGGAGAAGAAATGATCAAGTCTGAAGCATGGGGCAAACACCTCTTCTGCTATTGGTCGAGTGGGAATATATTGCATGTCCATCTCGGTTTAATCGGAAAATTCCGTAGAGCTAGTCTCGAAACACTTCCTCCCGAAACTGTGAGATTACGGCTCACAAACAAAACAAAAGCATGGCACCTTACTGGACCTCAAACATGCGCCATAATTTTTGAACAAGAGATGAAAGAGGTCGTTTCAAAATTGGGTCCTGACCCTTTACGTATTGGCGTAAGAGGGTCTTCAAGATTTATAAGGGGTTTAGCTTCAAGAACAAAGCCCATCGGAGCAGCGTTACTTGACCAAAGTCTTTTAGCTGGAATTGGGAATGTATACCGTTCCGAACTCCTTTTCCTGTGTGGAATTCACCCTGAGACCCCCTGCAATAGGATCTCTGAGAAGCAGGGAGAAGATCTCTGGAACTTGATTGTTACCTTGCTTCGAAAGGGCAAGAAACAAAATAGAATCGTGACTCTTGGGGATACCGATTCCCATGACATTCCTGCCACTCGGAATAAGAAAGAAGACTCCCTCTATGCGTATAAGCGATCAGGCCTTGATTGCCGCAGGTGCGTGAACGAAATTGAGGTATCTTCAATAGGAGGGAGGTCCATTTGGTATTGCCCGAATTGCCAGAAGAAGCAGTGACAGAGTTTGACGCGATACTACTTACCTCGTTTGGTGGTCCAGAAGGTAGTGCTGAGGTTGAACCCTTCCTTAGAAACGTAGCGTCTGGAAGAGAGATTCCAGAAGAGCGACTAATTCAGGTCAAAGAACAATACGGGTTGTTCGGAGGGATAAGTCCGATAAACCAGCAAAACAGAGAATTGATTGAAGCTCTCAGGGAGGAACTAGACAAGAATGGAATTCCACTTCCAATTTACTTCGGAAACAGAAACTGGAAGCCTTTTCTAAAAGACACCATAGAGGTCTTGCACAAAGAAGGTAAACGAAATGTACTAGCACTTGTGACAAGTGCTTTCGGTTCCTACTCGGGGTGCCGTCAATACCAAGAGGACTTACAAAACGCAATCAGTGAGGCAGGTGCCCATGATCTGAAAATGCAGAAAATTCGACTTTATTGGAATCACCCCGGATTCTTCGCCGCTATGCAAAGTATTCTTTCATCAGCTCTTCTCTCACTAGACGATGACATCAAAAAGAGCACTAGATTGGTCTTTACTGCACATTCAATCCCCTCAGCATGGGAGGAATTCTCCCCCTACAAATCACAGCTTTTGGATTTCGCAGAATCACTATCTGCAAGCGTCGCATCAGACCTAAGATGGGACCTTGCTTTCCAAAGCCGAAGTGGTCCCCCTACAATCCCTTGGCTAGAGCCAGATATCCTTGACCACCTAGAAACTTTAGACCCAGCGACCACCAGTCAAGTCGTATTAATCCCAATTGGTTTTCTTTCGGACCATATGGAAGTTATCTATGACCTGGACAATCAGGCATTACCGCACGCCGAAACATTGGGATTTAAAGCACTGAGAACACCAACGGTTGGGACACACCCTGAATTCGTAACCGGACTCCGCCAACTCATCGAAGAGAAAGTAGGGGGCAAAGAGCCACTCGTTGCATTTGGTGAGATTTGGGAGTGCTCCGCCAAGTGCTGCTCTATCCCCTCACATCACTTATCTGCGCCATCAAAGGATTAAGCATGGATGCCACCCATCTAGATTTAGCCGTGGTTATCCCAGTTTTTAACGAAGAGGAAAGCATCACAACCTGTATAGATAGTTGGGTTGAAACACTTTCTTCTATGCAACTCAGTTACCTACTCATCATCATTGACGATGGCTCTTGGGACAAGACACCAGTTATTCTCTCGCAGATAGATTCCTCCGAAGAGATACGCGTTATTTCAAAACACAACGAAGGTCATGGGCCGACGATACTGCACGGCTACCGAGAAGCATGCGAAATAGCTGACTGGGTTCTCCAAGTAGATAGCGACAACGAGATTCCGACCAGTGCTTTCACAGACATGTGGGCATTACGGTTAAACAACGATGCAGTTCTGGGATGCAGAGAGAACAGAACACAAACGATTGTGAGAAAAACTATTTCAAAGATCGCCGCTTTCATGAATCTAATACTGTTCAATTGCCGATTTGCAGACCCAAATGTCCCTTTCCGTTTATTGAATTCAGAAACTCTCAGCCTAATAATCTCTAGGATTCCTCGGAAGACCTTTGCTCCCAACATCATCATCAGTGGGGCCCTCTCACAGTTAGAGAAAAAAGTAGTAGAGCATCCTGTTCCATTCACAAGTCGTTCACACGGGAAATCATCATTGAGCGACTCAAAAGCGTTCATACATAGTTGCAGGGCCGCAATACAGATCACCCGTATTTCTCGGTTATTCCCATGAGAAAAACTGAGGTATTGATTCTCGGAGGAGGTCCAACTGGGTTAGGGGCCGCCCATCGACTTGAAGAGTTGAACTTCAAAGACTGGATCCTCCTTGAACAAACGCAACAACTTGGAGGACTTGCTTCATCAGAAATTGATGATCAGGGGTTCGTTTGGGATCTTGGTGGGCACGTTTTGTTCTCTCATTACGACTATTTTGACCGCCTCCTAGACGACCTGCTTGGAGGGAAATGGATCAACCATGAACGTGAAGCATGGATCCTGATGCGAGATCGGTGGATCCCATACCCATTCCAGAACAATCTGTGGCGGCTACCGAAAGAGGACCTGGATACATGCATTAAGGGTCTTGAATTGATCAGCGAAGAAAATGGAAGCTCAAATACTCAAAACTTTGATGAATGGATCATTAATTCCTTTGGTCCAGGAATCGCAGGTGTGTTTATGAGACCATACAACTTCAAAGTATGGGCATACCCGACTAATGAACTTACTTCAAGTTGGATAGGTGAACGAGTCGCTCAAGTCAGTACAGATAAAATCATTTCAAACGTGCAATCGAAATCTGACGATATAGGTTGGGGCCCCAACGCAACTTTTCGGTTTCCTGAGTCAGGCGGGACAGGAAGTATTTGGAGGGAGTTAGGGAACCGTCTTCCTCCCGGGAACATACTGACTGAACGGAGAGTTATTGAAATTGACCCAAATCATAAGACCGTCAAATGCGACAATGGAGAAGTATTCGGCTACGGGAAACTTATTTCATCTATCCCTTTAACTACTACCTTAAGGAGTCTTACCGGTCATCGTGATCTGAAATCAGCTGCGACATCATTCAAATGGTCAAGTACCCATATCGTAGGTATAGGAATTGAAGGTACTGTGCCTGAGATTTTGAAGTCGAAATGCTGGATTTACTTTCCCGAAGAGACAGTCCCCTTCTATCGCGCCACAGTATTCTCCAACTACGCACCTTCCAATGTCCCTCATCCAGGAAAACAATGGTCTTTGATGTGTGAAATTTCTGAATCACCTATGAAACCAGTTAACCATAAGACGGTTCTTAACGATTCAATTGAAGGGTTAACGAAAATCGGTTTGCTCAACCACGACTCTCGAATTGTAAGCACATGGAGCAAATTCTTACCTTTCGGATACCCCACACCATTCATAGGCCGAGATGAGATACTCAAGCCGGTTATCTCTGACTTGCAAGATATGGAAATATTCTCACGTGGTCGATTTGGAGGCTGGAAGTACGAAGTATCTAATCAGGATCATTCTCTAATGCAAGGCGTTGAATGTGTGAATCATCTTCTCCTTGGTGAAGATGAATTGACGTACTTTTTTCCTTCAAAAATAAATTCACAGGGCAAAACCGCCTGATTACCCAAGTACTGAACAAGCTCTTCAGATTCCATGACCCCGCATATCTGGGATTGCCACGATTACTAGGCAGTATTGCATTATTTTCGTATTAGGAGGGTACTGCTTTCCCGTCCTATCAAAACAGTACGATCAAGCAAACCAATAGAAAGGCAAAATGGCTCGCCAACAGAAACTTCCGTTGCAATCGTTCGCCAGAGATATTCTTGAAGTTCCCGTAGCTGAAGAGATGTCAGAATCATTTTTAGCTTATTCTCTTTCGGTTATAACAGCCCGTGCTATCCCTGATATTCGCGACGGTTTAAAACCAGTTCAACGAAGAATTCTCTATTCAATGCTTGGCATGGGTCTACGCCCAACAAGCCCGCACCGTAAATGCGCAAGGGTTGTCGGTGATACTATGGGGAAGTATCACCCGCATGGTGACATGGCTATCTACGAGGCCCTCGTACGCTTGGGCCAGGATTTCGCACGAATGGTGACACTCGTTGATCCACATGGAAATTTCGGCAGCTTGGATGATCCCCCCGCGGCCGCTAGATACACAGAATGCAGATTAACAGAAGCAGCAATGGAGATGGTCCGAGAGATAGAGGAAGAAACCGTTGATTTCCGGCCTACTTACGACGGAGAAGGAACTGAGCCTCTTTGCTTACCTGGACTTCTTCCAAACCTCCTAGTCAATGGGACCTCCGGCATCGCTGTCGGGATGGCAACAAATATGCCAACACATAATCTTGAAGAGGTCTTCGCTGCAATTAAGTTAGTGATGAAGAAGAGACGCCCTAAGCCAACGATCGATGAACTACTCGCTGCGCTCCCTGGCCCTGACTTCCCCTCAGGTGGAATCATTATCAATGAAGATCTTCGGGAGGCATACAAAACCGGAAGGGGAACTTTCAGGATTCGCGCCCGAGTCGAATTTGAAAAAATAACACGCTCACGCCAAGGAATCGTGGTCACTGAATTGCCTTACATGGTTGGGCCAGAAAAGGTAGTTAAGAAAATTAACGAACTCGTCGTAGCTGACAAACTCGTTGGGATTGCCGATGCGAAAAACCTTTCAGATAGAAAATCTGGGCTCAAACTCCTGATAACCCTCAAGCCAAACGTAAATCCTGAAGCAGTCCTCTCTGAGCTTTACCGCCAAACACCGCTTGAGGAGACCTTCGGGATAAACAATGTAGTACTCGTGAACGGAATACCTGAGACGCTCGGTGTTTACGATTTGTGCCGGCACTACGTCGACCACCGGTTAGACGTTGTCGTGCGACGCACCCAATTCAGACTTGACCGAGCCCAAGACCGCCTGCACATCGTTAAAGGTCTAATCATCGCCCTTGAAAACATTGATCAAGTAGTTTCCATAATAAAGGGATCTGAAGACGCTGAATCAGCGAAAGCAACGTTGCGCAAAGAACTCAAATTGTCCGAAATCCAAGCTACCCACATCCTCGACATGCAACTACGAAGACTCACCGCTTTAGAAATGCAGAAAATACTTGACGAGCGAGCAGAACTAGCTGCACGAATAAGTGAATATAAAAAAATTCTCAACTCAGAACAGAGACAACGCACCACCGTTCTGAAGGAACTTGAAGAAATCGTTGAGATTTACGGTATTGAGAGAAAAACCGAGATTATTGCTTCTGAAGATATCCCCGTCTATGAGGATGTCCCACTGATTGATGTGAAAGACGTTCCAGATGAGCCATGCATGATTACGCTCTCTACATCTGGAAAAGTTGGAAGAGCGCCCACCGAGGGAAATCGTAGGTCAACACCTGGTCAACATGATGTCCTTACTGCATCAACTTTGAGCACCACCCATGGAACTGTCTTCGCAATAACATCAGAAGGCCGTGCGTTGTCACTTAAAGCAATGGAACTTGCCGAAGTTAAAGGGAGAAGCCGAGGAAGCAACGCCGACAAAGTCTTTAACACAGGCAAGGGAGAGCAAATCTTAACTGTTGTGTCACCAGGCGAAGAGAATATCGTTCTTATCACAAGCAACGGAGTCGCTAAGAGGATCTCACCTTCTGAACTTGAAGGAACAACTAATGGCAAGCACGTAATCAAACTTAAACCGAATGACAAATTAGCTGCTGCTTTCTCATGCCCGGACGGTGTAGACATCATTATGGTTTCTTCCGATGCGCAGACACTCAGGACGCCTGTTGACAAGATAAGTATCCAGGGAAGAAACGCCGCAGGGGTTCTAGGAATGAAACTCCGCGATGGGGTGAAAATTGTTGGGGCTGGGGCGGGTCTCGGCGATGGAGCTGTGGTTACTATTACCGACATTGGCACTGCTAAAGTAACACCTTTTGAGGAATTGACTCCAAAGGGACGAGGGGGATCCGGTACTCGCATTACGAAATTCAATAAGGAAAAGAACTTGATTCTTGCACGAATAGTCGGGCCGGAAGTACCTCTAGCTGTAATGGCCACAGATGATGACCCCAAGAAAGCAGACCCTGTGCCTGTTGACCTTACTATTGAACCTACAAAACGTGATCTCGTAAGTACTAAAACTGAGCGCAGAATCCTTGATATTGGGCTGTCTAGATGGTGAGAGGGCGTAAAGGGTAATGGCTACTAAAACTGATTCGAAGACGAACACGAACAAGGTCAAATACGACGCCGATGCTATCCAAACCCTTGAGGGTCTCGAAGCTGTCCGGAAGCGACCGGGAATGTACATTGGCGGTACTGGAAGCGATGGGCTAATGCATCTGCTATGGGAGCTTATTGATAATGCTGTCGATGAAGCTGCAGCGGGGTTCTGCGACAAGATCGATGTAGTGCTTCACAGAGACGGATCCATGGAAGTACTTGACAATGGACGAGGCATACCTGTCGGAAAGCACAAAAAACGAAGCGTCTCTGCATTAGAAGTTGTTTTGACAGAACTTCACGCAGGCGGGAAATTTGGTGGTGGTGCATATTCATCTTCCGGGGGTCTTCATGGAGTAGGGGCATCAGTTGTCAATGCCTTATCTTCTAAACTCATAGCAGAGGTAGACCGGAACGGAAACACTCATAAACTTTGCTTTCAAGACCGAGTAGCTGGTCAATTCAACACAAATGGGAAATTCAGAGCAAGCCATACTCTCGCAAAAACGAAAAAAACTAAGAAAACTGGATCGAGGATCCGATTCTGGCCAGACCTTGAGGTATTTGATCCAGATGCTTCTATTGATTTTGACTTAGTTTGTGAACGTGTTGCCAGAACATGCTTCATCGTTCCTGGTCTCAAGGTACGCGTAGAGGACAAACGCACTGGGAACAAGAATGAACCGTTTGAGTATCTGAGTCGTGGAGGGCTTTCTGATCTCGTTGATTCACTAAGTAACAGCGAATCTGTGTGCGAGATCATCAAAATCAGTGGCATTGACACTTTTGAAGAAAAGGTGCCAATTGATGGGAAAATGACTGTCGTTGAACGCGAATGCACCGTTGAAGTCTCTCTCAGGTGGGTTGAAGGCTACGAATCCCAAATAGTCTCTTTTGTCAATACCATCCCCACGCCTGAAGGCGGAACACATCTAGCTGGTCTTGAGAGAGCGATGACACGTGCGGTAAATGATGTACTTCTCCCTGGAACAAAGAAGCTAAGTAAGCTGACAAAATCCGGAAATGACCGTGCTTCTAAAGAAGACGTTCAGGAAGGGCTGATAGCAGGGCTTAAAGTAACTTTCCCTGAACCACAATTTCGGGGTCAGACGAAGCAGGAATTGGGTACCCCCGCTATTCAGGGCATCGTTTATGAAATAACCAAACAAAGCCTTTCTGATTGGTTTGATGGCGCTGGAAAGAAAACACACATAAACGCAGTTCGTGAGAAGATCGCAAATGCTATTCTAAACCGCGTTGCCTCCAAGGAAGTCCTTGATGCTAAGAGGAAGGCGGCCAACTTAGGAAGCACGGGGATGCCTGACAAATTGGCTGATTGCAGAACTCACGGAGAAGACAGTGAGTTGTTAATCGTTGAAGGAGATTCAGCTGCAGGACCAGCAAAAGCTGGAAGAGACGCTGAATACATGGCGATACTCCCTTTGCGTGGGAAAGTCGTTAACGCTGGCAAAGCAACAATGAAGCAGGTGATTGACAACGCTGAAGCCCAAGCTTTGATAACTGCGATTGGAGCTGGCAGCGGGAAGGATTTCAAAATTGAAGATTCTAGATACGGC
>MDTE01096147.1_pt1 | contig 15263 bp, 11 predicted proteins | sample 811231 | NCBI WGS metagenome assembly MDTE01 (sample SAMN05326651, study PRJNA326480) | marine metagenome | isolation source: seawater | place: Indian Ocean: Red Sea | collected 2010 | reverse complement strand
GAAACGCAGGAGCCCAAGATCGCGCTGGGCCAAGAATGCAACAATGTTTGAACAAATTTTCCGATTTACTAAACTCATCATTAAATCGCTCTAAAGTGATACCAGAACTGTATTCTTGGGAAGGTAGGATGGGAGGAGATTGGATTAACAATGATTATCAATCCATAGGCAAAACACCTCATATAACTGATGCAGAAGATACTGGAGGGTTAGTAAAACAATTAATCGCGTTAGAAATCGACGTAATATTGTATGCTGGAGGCGACGGCACAACAAGAGATATCGTAAACGCACTTGGTGAAGTTAAAATTCCATTAATCGGAGTTCCAGGTGGTGTAAAGATGCACTCTGGGTGCTTTGCTACAACACCCAATGCAGCCGCAGAAGTATTATTCTCATTTGTTATTGGGGACTTAACTTCATCAATTACTGAGGTTATGGACTTAGATGAAGAAGTGTATCTTACTGGTCAATGGAAAGTTAGAATGTATGGTGAAGCACTAACTCCAGCAAGCCCGAGATACATACAAGGGGCTAAGCAACAGGTTGAACGCTCATCTGAAGAAGAGATAATCGAAGGATTGGCCAATCATCTTGATGAATTAATCAACAATAACCCAGATTTAATGGTCGTTTGGGGAAGCGGAGGAACCTTGACTTTAATTGGGCAATTAATCGGCTATGAGCTAACATTACTGGGTATCGATATTCAACATCAGAATCAGATACATAAAGATCTCAACGAGCAAAAATTAATTCAAATTCTTTCATCCCACCAAGGTGAAAAATTACTGCTTTTATCTCCTATGGGCGGTCAAGGATTTTTGATAGGCAGGGGTAACTTACAATTATCCCCGCAAGTGCTACGATTGATCGGTATTGAATCGATATTAGGCGTTGCAACACCGGCCAAATTAATCGGGTTGTCAAATGTTAGAATTGATACTGGTGAAGAGTCATTAGATGAAGAATTTAGAGCGAAAAAATTTGTCAAAATGCTGCAAGGTTATAGGACAACTAGAGTGATTAGAGTCTCAGACATTTAATTACAGATCCATCCCCGAAGCAGCCATTAGTAATCCAAGGAATGGAGGGCTCGGCTTTCCAGGACGTGATTTAAATTCAGGATGGTATTGAACGCCCACATAATATGGATGACCATCTAACTCGAAGATTTCACATCGTTGACCAGTCTCATCTTTTCCAACAAATTTTAATCCAGCAGACTCGATTTCTTCAATTATATCTGGATTTACCTCATATCTGTGGCGATGTCGCTCATCTACAGAATCTCCATCACCATACAAGCGTTTAATCTTACAATCATCAACTTGCCATATTGTTGGCCTACTACCCAATCTCATAGTACCACCTAAGTGAGTTTTAGAAATTTCAGGCATAAAAATAACTGCAGGATATTCTACATTTTCATCAAACTCTGTTGAATTTGCCCCCGAGATTCCCAGTACATTTCGGCAAAATTCGATTGTAGCAACTTGTAACCCTAAGCAAATACCAAGATAAGGAACATTATTCTCTCTTGAGTATTGAGCAGCAACGACCTTTCCTTCTATCCCCCTGTCACCAAAACCACCAGGTACTAAAACTCCATCAGACGCTCTCAAAATATCCCATGCTGCTGTAAAATCATCTGCATTTTTGGCTTTCCAACTACTTTCTAAATGGCTTGCCTCAATCCAATTGATCGTTAACTTACGCCTAACTTTCATTGCAGCATGCTGCAAACTCTTAATCACGGACAGATAAGCATCCGATAAATCGGTATATTTTCCAACCATAGCGATTGAAACTTCTTCGGTTAACGTATCTAAATCATAAGCCATAGCACGCCATTCTTTCAACATACTAGTGCTGTTACAATCAATATCAAGGATATTACACAAACCCTGTTCTTCAAGCATTAATGGGACATGATAGATATTTGGAACGTCATGAGTGGACATTACAGCATCTGGCGATACGTGACAAAAAGCAGCCAATTTTTCGTTTGTCTCTTCAGTCATCGGTTCAGTCGAGCGGCAAACCAAGATATCAGGTGTTATACCCAACCCTCTTAATTCTTTAACAGAATGTTGAGTCGGCTTGGTTTTTTGTTCTCCAACAGGTCCCATTACTGGAACTAAAGAAACATGAACAAAGGTCACATTTTCTCTCCCAACTCTAAATTGAAATTGTCTTAAAGCCTCAATATATGGTGCAGATTCTATATCGCCAACAGTTCCACCCAACTCAATGATACATGCATCAGGGGTTCCTTCCATACCATCTGCAGGCATATGTGCAACTCGCTCTATCCAATTTTGGATTTCATCAGTAATATGAGGAATTACTTGTACGGTTTTTCCAAGATAATCCCCTCTTCTTTCTGCTTCGATGACTTTGGAGTAAATTTTTCCAGTAGTTAAGTTGTTATCTTTACCCAAATTCAAATCAAGAAACCGTTCATAATTTCCTAGATCTAAGTCCACTTCTCCTCCATCATCTAAAACAAAAACCTCACCATGTTCAAAGGGCGACATTGTTCCTGCATCACTATTTAGATAAGGATCAATTTTAATCGAAGTAGTTCTAAGGCCGGCACTTTTCAATAATACGCCAATACTACTCGCAGTAACGCCTTTTCCAAGCCCAGATAAGACCCCGCCGCTGACAATTACGTATTTCATCATGTACCAACGGGATTTTTACCACCGATGCCTCCTTAATCAAGATATCCGAGAAATCGATACTTTGGCATTTTATTTTCATACTTTTATAGCGAATTATCAATAGGTGTCTATTTTGTCATTATATTGAGCAACATGGAAAGCATACCTAAAACCATGATGGCTTGGAAAAAAACCAAGCCTGAATTCGGCGGGTTTGAACTCCTTGAATCACAAGTTCCCAAACCAAAACAAGGGGAAGTTTTGGTGAAAACCCATTCCACATCGATTTGCGGTACCGATTTACATATTTGGAAATGGGATGATTGGGCTGCAGAAAACGTCCCTCCTGGAACAATTACTGGACATGAGACATGCGGTACTGTAGTTGGAATAGGAGAAGGAGTGTCAACTCATGAAATTGGTGATAAAATAGCTGTTGAATGTCATTTGGCTTGCTGGAATTGCGACAGATGTGATGAGGGCAATGCACATATTTGTGAAGAGGGCGAAATTTTTGGAGTGCATTCAGATGGTGCTTTTGCTCAATATTTTACAATCCCCGCAGTAAATGCACGCCACTTACCAAAAAATCTACCCTTAGAATTAGCATCTATTCAAGATCCTCTTGGTAACGCTATTCACACTTTGACCGGAGGACCGGTTAAAGATGCAACAGTTGCAATTCATGGTCTTGGACCAATTGGTTTGTTTGCGGTAAATGCGGCAAAAGCAATGGGTGCGAAATTAGTAATTGCAATAGATTGGGATAATCAAACAAGAATGAATTTAGCGAGAGAACTTGGTGCAGATATTGTGCTTGGTAAAGAAGATGATATTATTGATACAATTTTATCACATACTAATGGCAAAGGAGTGGATAATAGCTGTGAATTTTCTGGCTCACCAACCGCTTTATCCAACACAATTTATTCAACCAGAATGGGCGGTTATGTCAACATTTTATCAGTATACGGCAATAAACTAACAGAAGTTCCAATGAATGATATAGTGTTCCGCTATTTACATGTCAAAGGCATTAATGGTCGTAAGATGTGGTCAACATGGGATAAGATGCATGAGCTATTAAGTGCAAATAAAATTGATATAAACACATTAGTGACTCACAGGATAAACTACCAAGAATATCCAAAAGGCATTGAATTAGCCATGAGTGGAGATTGCGGCAAAATCATAATGGATTTCTAAGCATCTACCCATTTGTATTTTCTTGCACCTTCTAAGACTCCAGAATCACCAATTTCCACTAAGGCAAATTCACCTTCTGGTGCAATTACACTACCATTTTGCAGACCTTTGTGCAGGTTCTCATAGGTTATGTGATCGATTGCAATTCTGCCTGCCAATCTTTCAAACAAATGCCATCTTGAGACGACTTCACGCCATCTTGGTGAGACCTTTCCTTCGAAAACCTTAGCCTTAGCACCCGAACCATAACCGCACAAACCGAACAACATATTGTCTAGATTGACATTTTCTTCTAAGTCTGACTCAAAAGTAGACATAAGTGCTAGGAAAATCGAACCGGTGTATTGATTTCCAATCAAACTACTTGCACGTTGACCTTTTTCAATACGGCTTGCGTGAAATTCCATGTATTGTGGAGTCTTTGAAATTGCTCTGCGATAGCCATCCATTGCCTTTTCCCATATTTCGATGATCACTGGGTCATCAGAGTTGTGAGGTTCAGGAGCTGGGCCTAATTGTTTAGCAACATCTGCCCACATTTCGGTATCTTCTCTATCATGTCTAAACACATCAGGGAACATTCTTTTGGCTTGATAAGCATATGGTAAATGCATGATTATTCTCCCCCATTGTTCTGTGAATCTTTCATCTTCTTCAGGATTATATCTTCCTGAGCGTTCAGCCTTTTGGCTAAAGTTATGGAAAGCCTGCCTTACCGCTTGTTGATAACAACGGTTGGAGAATTGACCATCAAAAACCGGCTCATCACGATGAACGCTAACCTTTTCTTCACCATGTGCGAAAATACCTAATTTTCTAACAGTTGAAGCCGGCAGATGTCGAATCATTCGCTCAACTATTCCCTTCTTAATTGATTGACCCGCCTCTTGAGCAAGGGTCATTACATTACTGATAATCGATTTAACAGAAACCTCTCTTCGAGGTTTGAAGAAATCATGGACCGGTGTTGTCGATACGCCAATTATGTCAGGAATTTCTAACAAACGAGGGTTTCTTCGGATTAAAATGGCTCCACCGCCGGCGCCTTGAGTATATTCCCCTGCAGATTCAAGAGCATACTTTGCATTATCCGAGAAAATAACAATACCAATTCTTTCATCTTCATCAGTTGAGCGAGCAACCCAGTCAAGGGTATTGTGCATGGCATCAACAGCTCCAATACAAGCAAAAGTCATGTCAACAACGTCGCAATTTCTAAAACAATCAGCACCATATCTTTCAGAATATCTTTGAGTCAACATATCAACAATGTATGTTGCAGTAGGTTTAGCACCATCAAGAGCGGATTCTGTACCAAGATACATACGACCGATATTATTTGGGTCCAAACCGTTTCTATCAATTAGATTCATTACAGCATTAGCACCCATCGTTGCAGTGTCTTCGTGAACATCTGGTATTGACATTGCTTTTAGGCCCAGTCCTTTGTTTAACTTGCCATAATCCTCTCCTCGAAGATCAGCAAAATCCTTCATATCCATGTACAATCTTGGAAAATGAATTGCCACGTCATCAATGCCTACGCATACAGAGTTATCGGCTCCCATCAAATTTTGGCGAGATTTCCGAGTATTTGAATGCCTATCTAATAATTAAGTCGTAAATCAGTATTTCTTTACATCTCGTCTTCAGGCAATACCGGCATTTCTAAATCTTGTTTAGCCCATAATACATCATCTATTCTAAGAATGGAAATTGCAACTTCAGTAGCACCAATCAATGCCTGTTTAACAATACCCTGAGGCTCTAAAACTCCCAAATCTAACATATTCCCTGGTTTGCCAGTTGTCAAATTAATTCCGAATTGGTCAGAATTAGAGTTAGTTTGCTCAGCAACAACGTCTAATAAAGCAGATATTGGATCAATTCCAGCATTTTCAGCAAGCACTCTAACAATTACCTCAATAGCATCCGCATAAGCCTCTATCGCTAATTGTTCGCGACCAGGAATTGTTTCAGCGTAACGCCTTAATCTACGAGCTAGAGCAACATATGAAGCACCACCCCCACACACAACAAAACCATCTTCAATTAATTGTACACTTACTCCAAGAGAATCATCAAAACAACGTTCTACCTCGCCAAGAATATCTACAGTACTTCCCTTAGCAACGATAGTTGCAGCCTTACCATTGCTTTCAACAACCCAAAAATCCTTGCCGTCAATGTTGATATTTTTACTTGAAATCAAATCTCCTAAATCACTAGCCAGACTTGTTTGAATTGAATTTACCAATTTAGCGTCACAGGCTCTTGCAAGCATATTCAAATCACTTCTTGCCACTCTACGAAATGCTTGAATGCCTTTTTCAGTCAGATAATTTTTCACATCATCATCGATACTTTCACGGCATGCTAATACATCAACACCATACTCAACCATTTTGTCAACTTGCTGCATTAGCATCTTTCGCTCTTCCTGTCTAAAAGATTCAAGAACGCCAACACTTCCGACATTTAATTTCAATTCAGTAGAGACATTTTTCTTTTCAAGTCCCCCATCGACTAGTAGGATTTTACCACCAAAAATTTCCTTTTTCATATCACTGGAGATTCGTTTTTTTGGTAACATCAGGCCCTTAAACACCTTGGAATCTTCTACTCTACCTCCAGTCTGAGAGATCAATTTTATTTTTGACATATCGACTGAGTTGTTCTCATCTACTACCATTTCAACAGCATTGAGAGATACTTTGGCGATGACTTCCTGCATCGAATGATATCCTTTTCCGGCGAGCGAAGTTTTGACAACAGTTTCGTTTATTTCTTCATTTGAATTCAATTTAATTTCAGGAATACATTGTAAAATATATTGCTCAGCCTTCCGATAACCCCTCGCTATAGTCGAAGGGTGGATGCCCTGGAGGACTAATTGCCAAGCATTTTGTAACATCTCTCCTGCTAAAATCACAGTACTTGTCGTTCCGTCTTTAGCAATTCTATCTTGAGTTGATGACGCATTAATCATCATCTTTGCCACAGGATGTTCAACCTTAGCAGTTTCAAGAACAGTAACCCCATCATTAGTTACCAATGTCCTTCCTTCATCATCGATCAATAACTTATCCAACCCCTTTGGGCCAAGAGTAGACCTAATCGCTTCAGAAAGAGCCAATGCTGCTTGGATATTTTTCTGTAAAGCCTCTCTGCCATTTGAGCGAACCGTATCTCTAAGGATTGGGGCTTCGCTCATAGCAACCCCACAACCATCTAAGAAATAAGTGCGCCTCAATCTTCATCGACGACTTCAAAATCAGCATCGACGACTTCATCGCCACCAACATCGATATTTCCATCATCTTCAGAACCGTCTTGCTCAGCCATTTCAGCTGATGCAGCCTCGTAAAGTTTAGCAGATACACCATGCATTGCCTCTTCGATTTCCTTGACTTTCGCTTGAATTGCAGCCTCATCGACAGCGTCGATATCTAGCGGTTTACCGTCTTCATCTTGAACCAATTTTTCCAATTCATCCAACCGCTCCTTAACAGGATTGACATCATCATCCTCTAGTTTATCAGAAGATTCATCTAAGGTTCTCCTTGTTTGATACAGTACTTGATCAGCCATATTCCTCAATTCAACCTTAGCCTTTCTTTGCTTGTCTTCTTCAGCGAAATTTTCTGCTTCAGCAATCTTAGCTTGAATTTCATCCTCAGAAAGCGAGGTTTGTGCTTCAATCTTTACAGATTGTTCCTTACCAGTCCCCATATCTTTGGCACTAACATTAACAATACCATTTGCATCGATATCAAAGGTAACTTCGATTTGTGGAACTCCTCTTGGTGCAGCAGGGATACCCATCAAAGTGAACTCTCCCAGCGTTACATTGTCCTTAGCGAACTCTCTTTCTCCTTGTAGTACATGAATAGTAACAGCAGGTTGGTTGTCAGAAGCAGTTGAGTAAATTTCAGAACGTCGAGCAGGAATAGTCGTATTTCTCTCAATCATAGTAGTCATCACTCCACCAAGAGTTTCAATTCCAAGAGTAAGTGGAGTAACATCGAGCAGCAAAATTTCAGATACGCCTTCATCACCAGCAATAATGCCAGCTTGAAGTGCAGCGCCCATAGCCACAGCCTCATCAGGGTTGATGCCTTTGTATGGCGCTTTACCAGCTTCCTTTTCTACCGCTGTTTGAACTGCAGGAACTCTAGTTGAGCCACCCACTAAAATCACTTTATCAACATCACCTTTCTTAACACCCGCATCTTTCATTGCTTGCCTAGTTGGAGCCATAGTTTTCTCAACTAATTTAGCGATCAAACTTTCGAACTTTGCTCTAGTTAAGGCCATGTCCAAATGTTCTGGTTGACCATCAACCATGGTGATAAATGGCAGATTTATTTGGGTTTGCTGAGTTCCAGATAATTCGATTTTAGCCTTCTCTGCAGCCTCTTTTAATCTTGACATAGCAGTCAAATCCTTTGACAAATCAATTCCAGTATCTTTCTTGAATTCTTTTACTAGCCAGTCAATGATTTGCTCATCGAAATCATCGCCACCAAGTTTGTTATTACCAGCAGTAGCCTTTACCTCGATTTGAGGCTGACCATCAACCTGATAGATTTCGAGAATTGATACGTCAAAAGTACCGCCCCCAAGATCATAGACAAGAATAGTTTGATCATCTTCTTTATCCACGCCATATGCTAATGCAGCTGCAGTTGGCTCGTTGATAATACGTAAAACTTCCAAACCAGCAATACGCCCGGCATCCTTAGTTGCAGTTCTTTGAGCATCGGTAAAGTATGCAGGACATGTGATTACCGCTTGTTTTACTTCAGAACCCAAATACGCTTCTGCATCAGCCTTCAATTTTTGAAGAATGAATGCCGAAATTTCTTGAGGAGTATACTCTTTATCATCAATTTTAGAATTCCAATCAGTACCCATATGACGCTTTACAGATAGTAGAGTTCTCTGTGAATTTGTTACTGCTTGTCTCTTTGCAGTTACACCGATCAACCTCTCTCCACCATCCTTTGCAAATGCAACTACAGAAGGGGTCGTTCTAGCCCCTTCAGCATTGGCGATCACTACTGCTTCACCATTTTCGATTGTTGCAACACAACTGTTTGTCGTTCCCAAATCTATTCCTATTACTTTACCCATTTTTTCACTTCCTTTTTATTTTCAAAATATTGGAATTCCACCATCATCTTCATCATCGTCATCGTCACCAAAATCCAAACTCACTTCGGCAGAAGGAGACTCATCATCTACCTCATCTAAAGCAGAGCCCTGAGGTGTTAATTTCAACGTAATATCAAGAATTCCATTATTCAATGACCAACCTACAACATCTTCACAAGGGTGTGGTAATTTGATCCTGGCCATTGGTTTAGTTTGTGTTTGCTTCATAATTTCTAACATAGAACCGCCCTTTGATAGGTTCATTTCCATTTGCATTTCCTTAACATCACCCTTTAGCGTGAAGTCAATGGTAATGGACATATTCCAACCATCAAGATAAAAGTCATCACTTGGCAATTTCAATACCTCGTCACCATCGTCTTTTATTTCTGAAGTTTCAACTTCAACTGGTGCAGCATCAACCTTTACATCCATGCCAAGATTACCAAGAATATCTTCGATCGATTGACCCGATTGGAACATTTTACTTAGATTGGAGAGGTCAAAGTTGAAATTTACATCTCCACTGTTTAATTTATCAGCATCAAGACCCATTTTTTCAAATTGAGATTTGAATTGTTTCATCAAGCCTTTAATTTGTTCTTTATTCAGCGACATACCCATGTTTCTAAACATCTCAACCAAGCGGTCAATCATTTGTTCTTCCCAGTCATCACCTTCAATCATAAGACCACTACTTAACCATCGGTTACATAGTGGCCAAAAAGTCCACATATATCAATATCACGAAAAATTTCAGGCAAAATCTACTCTGATTTACGTATCTTCAAAACACCAATAATTATTATCGCAATAACACTTAGCGTCAAAATATTAGCAAAAATCATGGCAGTTGACTTTATTGCAATACCATAAATCAACCATAATGACAATGAGAATGCTACGATAGAAAAAGTTGGTATTGAAATCCCATCATGGCGTTTATGCTTCCAAACTTCCATAATTTGTGGCCCCCATGCTAGAACGCCAATTATCCCTGCAGCAATACCGATGCCTTCGATTAACCATGAAGTCATCCAATCACCCATTTCGATTCCATTTAGCTGCTGGCTTTGACAAGACAATCTTGTCTATACAAGCCCATGGTATGTCTCTGGGTTTGCTTTCACCGACCACATGCATGTGGAGATTTGCTCCATGACCGATCGTTAACTCAGCATTTTTACTTCCAATTTTTATCGATGCAGAAGAAGGCTGTTTGTCGAAAACTGAGAAAAGACCGCGTTTATGAATAGTATTTCCAGTAACTTCACAATCACGCTGTTCAAAAATTTCTGCTATTTGTTCACCAAGTCCGAGCGATAAAACATCTCCTTTATTCATTAAACCACCATGCATGTGGACTTCATCCCATGTGTTGAAACCATTCATTGTCTCGACCAATTCTTGGTTTGCATCACCAGGATTATTCGCTTTTAGAATATCGAGAAAACCCTTCTCATTCACCATTTCAGCCGCCAAATCTTTGGGTATTTTTGGCCACTCAAGTTTTTGATGAGTCATTGCAACAATAACTCTTGAATCAGGCATATCATCATCGGATAACCCCAACCTATTCTTGTGTAATTCTAACAATAATCTTGCTTTTCTAGCAATTCTATCTGCTACTCCATCATGACTATGCTCTTGTCCATTTTTCCTTTTTTGAATAAAGTGATGTTCTTTATTGATTCGAAAAGACCCAGCCCAATGCTTCTGCTCAACAACTAATATCGTGTTACCGCCAATGATTACCATATCTATTTCTCTTCTACCCCCATCAGGATCAGGAATTCTCACCGATTCGTAAACCTGCCAACCATTACCCTTTCCGGCAGCCCTCGACAGTTTGACAAGGCGCATCTCGGCTAATTCCCCAGCCCTATGTATGTCATCATGAGGGAATTTTTTTCTGCGTTGTAAGAGCCACGATAGACGTTTGAAAAAACCCATGAAGACACCTTACAATAATTCTGCCACACTATTGACAATAATAGTTGGCATTTGTTCAGCACCCTCGTTAAGTTTGGCAACATCGTCCATGGTAGCCTCGCCTGAGAGAACTAATACACCGATACAACCAGCACGATTTGCCATAGCAATGTCTGTGTACAATCTATCCCCTACCATTGCACATCTTTCTGGAAGCAAGCCCAATTCCTCGATTTTGTGCATTATCATTCCAGCATTTGGTTTACCAGTTATGTGTTCAGGATCAACTCCTGTGGTTACTTTTAACATTGCCAAATATGCTCCAACATCAGGTAATCCCCCATCTGGGGATGGGCAAACCATGTCTGGATGGCTAGCTACAAGAGGTACTCCTGCATGCATGTGGATACTTCCAGTAGCGATTTTTTCATAATTAATTTCGGTATCATAGCCAAGCACAACATATTCAGGCTTTTCACTGTCAGTAGTAATCCCCCGCTCTTCTAACATTTCTCTCATCCCTTCAGTGCCAATTAACCAAGTTTGAGTGATGTTCTTCTTCGCTAACCATGACAGTAAATCATGTGTTGATAGCAATACATCTTCTTCTTCAGCAGGAATTCCAAAATTATGCAACTTCTTGAGATATTGTTTAACCGAGCGACTTGAATTATTTGATAAGAAAAATCGTTTAACCCCTTTTTCATTACATCGCTCGAGGAATTCAAGCGCACCAGGAATTAACTCCCCGCCTAGGTATATTGTGCCGTCAAGGTCTAGAAACACCGCATCAATTTCTTCAAGTCGCTTAGCTCGATCGAGTACACCATCCATATTATCACCTAAAACATCAATGTCTTGAACATAAACCATGGCGAATGCAGGTTTTCTTGGGCTTCCTTAGAAGCAATCATTTCGGTCATCATTTCTTGAATCTGGGGCTTCTTACTTGCTTTACCGACAAACCAATTTAATAACCATTTTTTCCTACTTAATTTCTGCATACGATATGAATTAGTCAATTCAGGCCCTAAAATATTCCACATTTCTTCTTGGTATTCTTGAGGAGATTTTCCTGCAAGGATATGATTAGCAGCCAACTCGCCAGTGACCAAGGCATTGCCAACCCCTTCACCAGAAAACGGGTCAACAAGAGATGCAGAATCGCCAACCAATCTAATCCCATTCATACTTGCTCTTCGCGGCTGATTTTTCTCTTTTTTACGTGGGGAGCCAAATGGCAATTGCCACCCCTTACCACTCCCATCAATCATTTCTGCATCGGCAAATCTTTCTTTGAATAGTGGATGATTTTCAATAACATCCTTCTGCAGCGCTTTCAATTTCTTCTTTTCTTTTTTGAGTAACCCAATAACCATCCCAATTCCAACGTTTGCTACTTCATCATTAACCGGAAAGATCCAGAAATATCCAGGGACAACAGAATCTACGAAGTGTATTTCGATATCCCCCACTCCTCCTTCGCATCCCTTGACATTACGCCAATATTCTCGATATCCGCCACAATAATGCATATTATCCACCATTTCTTCATTGAATGAATCTTTGACTACTGCTTTTGCTACAGGACATTGATATCCACCAGCCCCGACAATTTCTTTCGAAAAAAATACCCTTTCCTCACCTTTGCGCCCACCGATTTTTACAACCACGCCTTTGGCATGTCGTAAATCACCAGCGCCCTGGCCGGGGTCTTCCCCTCCACTACCGTTATCGAATAGGACTTCAGTAACGGCACAATCTTGAATTACCATTCCGCCGTTTTCTCTAACCAATTGTTGACACCTATCAAACAGCAAATGGTCAAATTGCATTCTTGGTAAAGAATAACCAGCCTCAAGTTTTTGAACATCTTCTTCAGGTAATGCAACTCGAACAGTTTTTCCTTTCGGAGAAGAAAATTTGATTCCAGTAACTCTAAAATGAGGAGTTTTTTCTAAAATATCTTTTACCCCTAAAGCTTTGACATGGCCCAAGGATTTCCCTCCAACTGCATCCCCACAAATTTTGTCTCTTGGCCATAACCCCTTTTCCAATAATAGAACCGACTTTCCAGCCATTGCCAAATAACCTGCGGCGGCTGAACCACCCGGTCCGCCACCAACTACAATTGCATCAAATTCACTGTTGCCAGAAGGGATTTCCCCAGTATCTATTGGCAACTCCCATGAATTTGCAGACTGAGCCATATGAGTAACGAATTGAAAGCACTCTTTGAGACTTATCTTTGAATTCGCATTATACTAATGATTTAACCATCATCATAATGCACTCGAATTATTTGGCAATATCATGTCCGATGGTCAGTTAGTAAGCGCATCGGCAACTCTTGATGGCACAGATAAACAGAGGCAGATTGCAATATTAGCATTATTGGCGGTCACTTTGGTTTGGGGTGCCACATTTATTTGGATGAAGCAAGCTTTAGACGAACTTGATACAGAAAAAGCAGCACTTGGAACAAATGGCGTAGTTGCCACATTAGTCTTCGCTCGCTTTGCTATAGCTGCAATTATGATGCTATTATTTTTCAAAAAAGCCAGAGCATCTCTCGGTGATAAACAGATTTGGCAAGACGGATTTATTTTAGGAATCTTGATGTTTATTGCATATCTTTCACAAATGATTGGACTTGACGATATAGATCCATCAGTTTCAGCATTTTTAACCTCCTTATATGTTGTCTTTACAGCCTTAATCTCCTCCATATACAACCTTAGATTACCAACAAAAATCATGATTCTAGGGGTTGGATTAGCAACCTTCGGAGCCGGGTTTATCCAAGGCCCCCCTCATCTCACATGGGGCGTTGCAGAATTCATCACCGTGTTTTGTGCCTTACTCTTTGCACTCCATATTCTATTTACTCAACATATCACAACAAGAAGAGATCCAATTTCGGTATCGACTACATCATTTATTGTGGTAACACTTTGTTCAGCAATAACGGTATTTTTCCTTGGTGACGGGACAAATATGGAGCAATGGAATCTAATATTTTCCGACGGTGTATTGGTTCCAGTGTTGCTTCTAGGAGTGGGGGGCTCATTCTTTTGCTTACTATTTTTGAACATGTATCAAAGGTATTTACATCCTATTCAGGCAGCGATAATTTATGCTTTAGAACCAGTTTGGGCAACAATATATGGGCTTCAATTGGATATGGTAGATTGGAGTATTTGGATTCTAATTGGCGGTGGAGCATTATTCATTGGTAATATCATTGTAGAATTGTTATCAAACGAAGAAAGCCCACAATTAAGCGAGGAATAATGTGGCGTATTGTTCAAAGCCCTCTTAGTGTTGGAGGAAACGAGGGAGTACTTTGACAAAAGATTCAACACCGAAATTCAATCGCTTTGCAAGTAAAGCAGTGCATTCAGGCACCAATCATGTAGGCGATGCCGTCAACACACCAATTTTCCAATCCTCTACTTACAAATTAACCGACGAACGATATGCAGGATGGGCTGCAGGAGCCCATCATGCCTTGCTTTATACCAGAATTACTTCAGTGAATGCAGAAGCAGTAATCGACAAAATATGTGCTCTTGAAGGAGCGGAAGATGGAGAAGTATTTTCTTCAGGAATGGCGGCTATATCTTCGACATTGATGGCTTTACTGTCCGCAGGAGACCATATCGTGGCATCAGCAGATGTTTATGGTGGAACTTATGGATTGATGACCGAAGAATTCCCACGGTTTGGGATAGAGGTCACTATGGCAGATATGACTGATGTTACTTCTTATGAGGCAGCGATTCAGGCAAATACTAAGATTTTGTATATTGAAACATTAACCAATCCAGTACTCAAAGTCTGCGATGTTGAAGCCATGGCTGCTTTGGCCAAAAAGCACGGTTTGATCTGCGTTATCGACAACACATTCGCATCACCCTGGGCTTGTAATCCACTTTCAATGGGCGCAGATTTAGTAATTCATTCAACAACAAAATATCTTGGAGGGCATTCAGATATTATCGGCGGTGCTGTTGTTGGTTCTAAAGAACACATTGAGAATATTTTCCATCGCAAGGTCCACTTTGGAGGTAATGCCGATCCTAACTCTTGTTTTTTATTAGAGCGAGGAATGCGCACACTCCATGTTAGAATGCCACAAATCTGTGACAATGCAGCAGAATTGGCTAGACGCCTAGATGCCCATCCAATGATTGAACGAGTAAATCATCCATCACTCTCGTCTCATCCTCAGTATGAAATTGCTCAAAGAATCATGCCCAAAGGCACAGGAATGATTGGCTTTGTCGTTAAAGGAGG
>MDTE01028094.1_pt1 | contig 15263 bp, 19 predicted proteins | sample 811231 | NCBI WGS metagenome assembly MDTE01 (sample SAMN05326651, study PRJNA326480) | marine metagenome | isolation source: seawater | place: Indian Ocean: Red Sea | collected 2010 | reverse complement strand
AACAAAAATGAAGACGGTGAAGTAATTCACAGAGGTATATCTCAAAGACAATTTGCTAGATCGTTTACAATTGCAGATGATGTGAAAGTAAATGGTGCTGAGTTAAAAGATGGTCTTTTGACAGTAGCTTGTGAAAGAATTTTACCAGATCATAGGAAAAAAAGACTTATTGATATTAAATAAGTATTAAACCTTGCTTGTGGGGATTTTCCCCACAAGTTAAATGCATCCACTAGACGAAAATTTTACAACTGTTCCATTTGAATTAATCTCAAATTTTCTTTCACAAGGGATTCCATATTTTTTTGTTTTATAAACTAATATCTCATTGCCATTTTCGCTTATATAATCAGAAGATGGTGCCCCAATTTCCATTCTTAGTTCGCTAACTGGCTTGCCAACGAATAATCCAAATTTTTCATTTTCTTTTTCAACCACCTTGTCGGACTTCTCTTTTATAGTTTGACATCCAGAGGCAAAAAGGAAAATAATTATTGATAATTTAAAAATTTTTGATCTCATTTGAGCTTTCTATCAACTAATTGTGTCATAAATAAAATTAAATTAATGGTTGAAAATATATCATTATTAGTCACATTTTGGAGTTAAACTCACTTATTTATTGGGATTTTTCAAAACGAATCAATTACTGTCAAAAACTAAATATGGAGGTCTAATGTTAGATAACTACTTCGAATATAAAAAACACAAGACTGATTTTAAAACTGAGGTAACTGCTGGAGTTTCTACTTTTTTGACAATGGCATATATTATGTTTTTAAATCCAGTCATATTATCTGACGGTGGCTTTGACTTTGGTGGTGTTTTTACTGCTACAGCATGTGCGACGGCACTTGCGTGTTTCATTGCTGCCTTCTATGCTAAAACTTGGCCAGTTGGGTTGGCGCCTGGAATGGGAATAAATGCATTTGTTGCCTATGGCGTTTGTCTAGGAATGCAATACACACCCGAACAAGCTTTAGGGGCTGTGCTAGTTGCCGGTGTAGTGTTCTTAATAATTTCACTAACACCAATCAGAGCTTGGCTTATTAACTCAATTCCAAAAAGTTTAAAACTTGGTATTGGAGCAGGAATAGGTTTATTCCTCGCGATAATTGGGTTCGAGATTATGGGTTTAACAGCTGATAACCCAGTAACTCTTGTTCAATTAGGCGATCTATCCAATCCACTTTTACTTTTAGGTGCCGGAGCTTTTATTTCTATGATCGTAATGGAAAAAAAAGGTATCAAAGGAAACATTATAATTGGAATTTTAGTTTTTAGTGCTATTGCTTGGATCACTGGATATGGTAAATTTAATGGAGTTGTTTCTCCACCACCGCCAATGACACATCTTTTAGCGTTTGACTTAGGTGCCGCTCTTTCAGCATCTATGGTGACTGTAATTTTTACTTTATTTTTTATTGACTTTTTTGATACTGCTGGAACTTTAACCAGTGTAGCAAATGTTGCAGGTAAAATTGGGAAAGATGGAAAAATCCAAGATATAGATAAAGCTATGTTGTCAGACAGTGTTTCAACAGTTGCAGGCGCATTAATGGGAACTTCTACTGTTACCACTTATGTTGAGTCTGCTGCGGGAGTTAAAGCTGGTGGAAGAACGGGCATGACGTCTTTAGTAATTGGAATCTTATTCCTTTTATGTCTTTTCTTTAGTCCGCTCGCTACAAGTTTACCAAAAGAAATTGATGGGGCAGCACTAATTTATATTGCAACACTATTTGTAAGAAATATTACAGATATTGAGTGGGATGATATTGCTGAATCTGGTCCTGCTGTATTAGCAATGATAGCTATGCCATTTACTTATTCAATTTCTCATGGAATTGCTTTAGCATTTATATCATATGCAGCTGTTAAAATTTTAACAGGCAAATTTAATATAAGCCCAGCAATTTGGGTTATAGCTGCACTAAGCGTATTAAGTTTTGCGGTTGCTTAAAAGATAATTCTATACATTTAAAAGGCGATCAATATAGATCGCCTTTTTTATTTAAGATGTTTTTTTTTAATCTCTTCTATTCTTTTTTCCTCATAAATTTCAAATGGTTGAACTATCCATGGGTCAGAGTCCAATTTTACTGCACAAAAGTCTGGTTCGAAGGTAGATTTTTTCTTTTTCCACAAAGTTGCTGTTTTAATATTTTCAATTTTTCCTTTGATAGGATTATATTGCTTGAGCCAATCTATACTTTTAGTAAAAGTAATTCCTGTATCAGATAAATCATCACATAAAAGTATCCTACCACCCATATTTGGTGCTATGGAACTCATCTCTCTAGAAAATACAATGTCACCTTGTTCATCTTCAATTCCTTTTCCACTGTAAGACTCAACAGCTAGATATGCACATTTAAGTTTAAATATTCTGCTTAATACATCAATCATTGGGGCAGCACCTCTCATTATACCAACTAAAATTGTTGGCTTATAATTGCTATCAAATATCTGAATTGCTAACTTTTCAACAGTTCTGTTGTATTCTTCCCAATTAATTAATAATTTTTCTGACATAAGTTAAATAACAATTAATTTATTTTAAAAAATATATTAAAACAATAAATCTTATGCAAATATATGATTGTTTTATGTATTTTGATGAGGAAATAGTCCTAGAAACTAGGCTAAACTACCTAGATCAATATGTAGATTATTTCGTAATAATTGAGTCTTGCTATACTCATAGAGGTGATAAGCGCGATTTAAAATTTAATATAAACAAATTTCAAAAATTCAAAGACAAAATAATTTATAAGATTTACGACAAGATCCCAAGTACAGTCGAGAAAGTTAATGATAATGACGATGAAGGTACAAAATCAAAAAAATATATTATGAATGCTATTTACAGAGAAAATGGCCAAAGAAATTATATAAGTGAAGGAGTTAAAGAAGCAAAAAATGAAGATTTAATTCTAGTATCTGATGTTGATGAAATACCAAGTCTATCAAAAATTGATATTAAAAAAGTTAAGGAAAAAATTATCCTATTTAAACAAGATATGTTCTATTACAAATTCGACTTAAAATTACCAAATATCAAATGGACAGGTACTAAAGGATGCCAAAAAAAGAATTTTGTTAGCGCACAATGGCTCCGAAATATTAAAGATAGAAAATATCCATTTTATAGAATAGATACTTTGTTTTCCGATAAAAAGTTTATTAGTGTGAAGATAATTAAAAATGGTGGCTGGCATTTTTCTAATATTAAAAGTGCCGAAGAGATTGAACACAAGTTAAAATCATATCTACATCATAGAGAATTTGATTTAAAACCACTTGATACTGAAGGAATAAAGAAAATTATGAATAATAAAGAGGCTATTTATGATCTAAGAGTAGATAAAACCATAAATAAAATTGGAGGAGGTGAAAAACTTGAAAAGTATGATTTAGATAATTTGCCAGATACAATTAAATTAAATTTAAATAAATATAAGAAATGGTTGGATTAATATGAAAAAGGGATATTGGGTGAGTTTATATTATAATGTGGAAAATCAGGAAAATTTAAAAAAATATGCAGAGACTGTTACACCTATTATTAAAAGTTTTGGAGGTATACCACTAATAAGAGGTGGGGATCATAAAACATTTGAAGGTGATGATTTTGTTAGAACTGTTGTTTGGGAGTTTCCCAGCTATAAAAAAGCTTTGGAATGTAAAAATTCAAAAGAGTATAAAGATGGATGGGATATTGCTAAAAAGACAACAAAAAGGCACATGCAAGTTATAGAAGGATTTAATACTGAATAGGTTCAGGATCAATACTTCTCCATAGATACCATGTTGCTACAGAGCAATAAGGGGAATATCTTTTCTTAAGTAAATTAACAAACTTTTCAGGTGGCAAATATTTTTTTTTATAATTTTTTGAAATTGCTCTTAATAGTCCAATATCCTGAATGGGCCAAATATTTGATCTATTAAAAGTGAAAAGTAGAATCATTTCTGCTGACCATCTTCCAATCTGTTTTAAATTAGATAAATAATTAATTGCCTCTTCATCATTCATTTTATTTATCAATCTAGGATTAAAAGATTTATTAATCATTTGTTTTGCTAGATTTTTAATTCCTAAAACTTTTTGACGACTCAGGCCACAAGTTTTTAATTGATTAAAGGTTAATTTGGAAACAGTTTTTGCATTTATTTTGTTATTACATTTTTTTTTAAATTTTAAAAAGACTGAATTTGCTGCAGCAACACTAATTTGCTGGCCAATGATACTTTTACACAACGAGAAAAAAACATCTTTACGAGAAGTCAGGCTTGCATCTGAATATTTTTTAATTAAATTTTTCATAACCTTATCTTTTTTTGATAAATATTTCTTTGCCTCGCTCCAATAAGATGGTTGTTTACTCATGTCTGGCAATAGAAAACTGTCTTTTTAAATACATTTCTCTTCTGAAAATTATAAAAGAAGATGCAATTACGAGTATTGCACCTATTAGAGTTTTGATTGAAGGTATCTCATCCCATATAAAGTATCCAAAAATTATTGCAAAAACTAATGCTAGATATTTTAAAGGAGTAACTAAACTTACTTCAGAGAATTTGTATGATTGCGTTAGCCATAAATTTGCTAAACCACCTAAAATTCCAATCATTGACAGCAAGGTTAAATCTATGAGGCTTGGCATTATCCAACCCTGATAAAAAGTAAAAAAACTTAATATCATTATCGAAAAAGAAAAGAAAAAACCTATTAACCAAACTGGCTCTGTTGTAGACAATTTTCTGATTGCAATCGCAACGTAAGATAGTCCAAGGCAAAAAATAATTGGATATAAGTAGTAAACATTTAAAGAGGTAAATCCTGGCTCAGAAATTATTATAACTCCTATAAATCCTACAATTACTGCAAGCCAACGATATAATCGAACTTTCTCGTTTAATAAGAAAATAGAAAAAATTGTTGTAAATATTGGGGCAGCAAAAGTAATACTAACGACTGTCGCCAACGGTAGGTTACGAAGGGCAATAAATATTGATATTAAAGCTACCAATCCAGCTAAACATCTTTTTAAATGTAAAAAAGGTCTGTCAGTTTTGTAAAAATCTACAAATCGATCTCGAGGAATTAGAAATAATATAGGGATTATTCCACAGAAACCTCTAAAAAATAGCACCTGACCGACTGGATAGTTATCAGACCATTTTACAATTACGTCCATTAAGGAAAATGCACACACTGAAATGAACATGTAGAAAAAACCTAATTGATTTTTGGAAAGCATAATATTATCTTTAATTTAAATTAAGGAATAATCAATGGAAATAGCAGTTCTTGCATTAGGATGTTTTTGGGGTCCAGAAAAAAAATTTAGTAAAATTGAAGGTATAGTTGAAACAGAAGTTGGGTACTGTGGAGGAAAAGTGCCGGGAGTAACATATAAAGAAGTATGTTCTGGAGAGACTGAACATGCTGAGGTGGTAAAATTAACTTTTGACGCTGAAAAGATATCTTACGAAAAAATAATAGAATATTTTTTTGATTTCCATGATCCAACAACTTTAAACAGGCAAGGTCCTGATATTGGCAGTCAATATAGAAGTGAAATATTTTTTTATAATGAAGAGCAAAAAAGAATATCTCTTTCTATAATTGAAAAAATTAGCAAAAAATTTGATAAAAAAATTGTTACACAAGTTTCGGGAATCAAAAATTATACTAAAGCAGAGGAATATCACCAAAAGTATTTAGAGAAAAATCAATTTTGATGACTTTGGTTACTACTGATTGGTTATTAAAAAATATAAATACCGTCAAAATAATTGATAGTTCTTGGCACCTGCCAAACCAAAACAGAGATCCATTTAAAGAATACTCAAAAGAGCATATCATAAATTCTATTTTTTTTGACATAGATAAAAATTCTGATCAAGCTTCAAACTTACCTCATATGCTTCCTAAGGTAGATATATGGGAAAAAATAGTTTCAGATTTAGGTATTTCTAACAAAGACAAAATAGTAATCTATGATAACTCAGATTTAATTAGTTCATGCAGATGCTGGTATACATTTATTTATTTTGGTCACAATCCATCATTAATTTTTGTTTTAAATGGAGGTTTAAAAAAATGGAAATTAGAAAATAAACCACTAGTAAACACTAAAACAACTATACACAAAACTAATTACGTCGCAAAGGAAAATAAGAAAATGGTAAAAACTAAATTTGAGATTGACAAGAATATATCTTTTAAAGAATTTGATGTAATAGATGCTAGAAGTTTAGAAAGATTTGAGGGCAGAGTCCCTGAACCAAGATCTAATCTCAAAAGTGGATCAATAGAGGGATCGAGCTGTATACCATTTAATCAGCTAATAAATAAAAACAATAATACATTCAAAAGCAAAGCTGAAATTGATCGAATTTTTAAAAAAAAAATTAATGTTAATAACAATAATATTGTTTTTAGTTGTGGTTCAGGTGTCACTGCCTCTGTTTTAGCTCTTGCATATTCTTTGATAAATACTAAATATACACCTACGATTTACGATGGTTCATGGAGTGAATACGGATTAATAAAATGAAAAGATCAACAAAAATTTTATCAGTTGTCATTATTTTTTTTCTTATAATTGCATCTGTTATCATTGCTAGAACCATGATTGGAAATCATTTTAAAAAAAAATTTAGTAAGATGCCTCCTCCTGGAATTATTATCACTGAGGTAATGGAACATAGATTCTTTGAAAAAATTGAAACATTTGGCACTGCAGTTTCAAATAGAAATGACTCTTTCAGAATTAAAAAAGATGATCTTTTAGGCGAGATAGCGATAAATAATTATATAAATAAAGGAGAGGTTATAGTTAAATTGAAAAGTGGAGATATAATTGCTCCTTTCAGTGGAGTCTTAGGTTATACAGGTTTGACCGAGGATATATTTGTTTCTGATAAGACTATAATAATTACTTTAGATGACACAAAAATAATTTATTCGGATATAAAAATTCCTGAAAATTATGCATCAATAATTAAAAAGGGACTGCCAATTAAGGCAAAAGTATCAAGTGTTAAAAATGAGATCTTTGATGGCGAAGTAGATTTTATTTCAAGTAGAATTAATGCAGACACAAGAAGCTTATTGACTAGAGTAAAAATTGATAATTCAGATTTAAAATTAATATCAGGATCTCTTTTAGAAGTAAGTATTTTATTTAATTCGAGAGACTCCTTGGGGGTTCCTGACACAAGTATTATTATGGAAGGCGAGAAATCATTTGTTTATAAAGTATCGCCTGAAAATATAGCTAATAAAATAGAAGTCCAAATCGGTAATAGAAATAATGGAAAAATTGAAATTTTATCAGGACTAAATCTAGGCGATGTGATTGTTGCCGAAGGATTAAAAAAAGTTTACCCACGAGCAGAAATCAACCCAATAAAAGAAGGTGAAAAAAAAAGTGGGTCTGATTGGAAAAAAGAAGAGAATAAAAATTAATTAGATGTTTATAACTGACGTTAGTATAAGAAGACCGGTTGTTTCATGGGTTATGTCTTTAATTCTTATAACATTTGGTATTTTTGTATTTTGGAAATTACCCGTAAGAGAATTACCAGCTGGAATACAACCACCTGTGGTACAAGTACAAGTGGATTATTCATCTGCTGCTGCACCAATAATTGATCAAGAAGTTACACAAGTAATTGAGGATGTTATTGGAGGTGCAGAAGGGATTAAAAATATTGATTCAAAATCTGAAAATGGAAGAAGTACTATAAGTGTAGAATTTGACACAAGTATAGATCTAGATAACGCAGCTAACGATATAAGAGAGAGAGTGGCAAGAGTAGTTGACAATCTTCCAAGTGAGTCAGATCCACCTCAAATATTAAAAAGAGCTGCAGGATTTACAACCACTATGTGGCTCGCTCTATCTTCTCCCACCTGGAGTGATTTAGAGCTTGGAGATTATGCCGAAAGATATTTGGTTGACACCTTTTCAAGTGTAAAAAGTGTTGGAAGAATTCTAGTAGGTGGTCTAAGAGAACTAAGTATTAGAGTTTGGATAGATCCAATTAAATTAGCAGCAAATGATTTAACTATTCAGGAGGTAGAAAGTGCTTTAAGAGGTGAAAATATAAGGCTTCCTGCCGGTACGTTAGAAGCAGATAATATAGATCTAACTCTTAATTTAGATAAGTCATACAATAGTATTGAGACTATTAATCAATTACCAATTAAAAAAACCAGTAAGCGTACAATTGTACTTTCAGATATTGCAAATATTGAATTTGGACCGGTCTCTGAGAAAACTTTATTTAAGGCACAAAGAAAAGATCAATTAAATTTAAAAACAGTTGGAATAGGCATATATGCTAAAAGTGGAGCATCTACTGTAGAACTTTCAAAAGAAATAAAAAAAAAAATTAAAGAAGTAAAAAAAACACTTCCAGAAGAATTAGATCTTGAAATAGCATTTAATAGAGCAACTTATGTGGGTGCTGCTATAAATGAGGTTTATAAAACGTTAGTTATAGCGTTTGTATTAGTTGTATTAATTATTTATTTATTCTTAGGAAATTTAAAAGCTGTAATTGTTCCCGCTATAGCTTTGCCAGTAAGTTTAATTGCTTCGTTTCTTGGAATTTATATATTTGGACTGTCTATAAATATATTTGTTCTCCTTAGTTTTATACTTGCTATAGGAATTATTACCGATGATTCGGTTATTATGACGGATGCAATTTACAGAAGAATAGAAAATGGTGAAACACCCTTAGTTGCAGCGTACAAAGGATCTAAACAAATAACTTTTGCAATAATAGCAACAACTTTGATATTAATTGCGGTATTTTTACCATTAATTTTTATTGAAGGGATCTCTGGAACTTTATTTAGGGAAACAGCAATAGCACTGTCTTTTTCAATAGTTGTGTCATCTTTTGTAGCCTTGACGCTTTCTCCAATGCTAGGAAGTAAGTTCTTAACTAAAAAGACTAAAAAGAATTTTGTAATTAAAAAATTTGAAAGCTGGTTTTTAAACTTTTCAAAATTTTATCAAGAGACATTATCTGTAACTTTGAATAAAACAAAGACAATTACCTTTTTTATTCTATTTGTAATTATTTCATCAATTTTACTATTCAATTTTTCAAAAAAAGAATTACTTCCAATGGAGGATAGAGGTGCATATTTAGTAATTGGTTTCACAGACGAAGGTAGCTCGTTCGAATATACAGAGGAAAAAGCTCAAATAATCGAGCAAAGATTAATACCTCTACTTCAAGCAGAAGACAGTCCTTATGAAAGATTTATAATGAGAGTCCCTGGTTTCGGTAGTTCAGCGAATTCATTCAACAGTTTTATAATAATTGCGCTTCTAGACCATTGGAAAAATAGAGATCAAGATTCTCAAACAGTAATGAGACAAGCAATTGGAAAGATAGTAACTGTGCCACAAGCAGTTGCATTTCCAATTTCTCCTCAATCTATTAGGGTTTCTAACTATAACAAGCCAGTACAGATGGTAATATATGGAACAACTTACGAAGAGCTTGAAAAAATACAAACAGAAGTAATAGGAAAATTAAGAGGAAATTCGAACCTATCAAGAATTGAGTCAGATTATTCTAGAAATAAACCAGAGGTGAAACTTGTTATAAATAAAAATAAGGCAAAAGATCTTGGAGTTTCTGCTCAATCAATTGGTAGAACTTTAGAAACATTGTATGGTGGAAAAAGAGTTACAACATTTAATAAACTAGGTAAAGAATACCCTATAATACTTCAACAATATTTATCTGATAGAAGGAATAAAGAGGGAATTTCAAAAATATTTGTTAGATCTGAGACTAATGGAAAGTTAGTCTCATTGGTAAATTTAGTTGATTTTAAAGAGGAGGGAGCCGCAAAAGAACTTGCAAGATATAATCGCCAAAGAGCAGTAACTATTTCAGCAAACATTTCTGAAAACTATTCGCTTACTGAAGCTATTAAATTTTTAGAAGATGCAATGGCAGAAGTTGCTCCACAAAATCAAATTACTTGGAAAGGTAAATCTGAGGAGGTAAAAGAGACAAGTAATGAGTTATTTATTATTTTTACTCTTGCGCTGTTGACTGCTTATTTAGTGATGGCAGCGACATTTAACTCATTTGTACATCCATTCATTATTATTTTAACTGTTCCTTTGGCTATATTAGGTGGGTTAATATTTATTTTGTTTTTAAATAGTTCAATAAATATATTCTCTCAAATAGCTTTGATTATCTTGATCGGTATTTCAACAAAAAATAGCATCCTAATTGTTGATTATGCAAATCAAATTAGAACAACAGGCAAAAATATTGAAAGTTCAATTAAAGAGGCATGTAATATTAGATTTAGACCCATAATAATGACGTCCCTGAGTACAATGATTGCAATGTTGCCTTTAGTGATAGGTAATATAGGTCCTGGTGCAGGTGAAGGATCAAGACTTGCAGTTGGTTCGACAATCCTTGGGGGTATGATTATTTCTACATTCTTTACACTTTATGTAACTCCAACCATGTATCTATCTTTAGCTAAAAACACTAAAAGAATTGATGCAATTGATATAGAATTAAAAAAAGAAATAAATTAAAAAACAATATACCTATTTCTATTAAGCTTTTCTTTACACTCCGAAAGTTGCTTTCTATATTTATTTGTTTGTTTTTCTACTTTCTTAGCTAAAGAAATTATTTTGGCATTTTTTTTATAATTTTTGTAATTACCCCAGCCTTCGTGATAAGCAATATATTGCCTGAACGAGTCCTTTTTTGAAATTTTCAATATTTTTTCAGTTTTATTTGTATACCAGCCAATAAAATCAACACTATCTCTAAATCTTACCCTAGTTGCTAAAGGATTATTTGTTTCATTTTTATATTGCTCCCATGTTCCCTTAACTGCTTGAGAGTAACCTAAGGAACTTGAAGGTCTTTTATAAGGAATAACTTTAAATAATCTATTACGTGGTGGCTTTGCAAGCCAGTCAAAATCAGACTCCATTTTAATTATTGCTAACTGTAAGCTAATAGGTGTTCCCCATTTTTTCTCAGTTTTTTTTGCATGTTTATACCATAGGTACCTCTCAGAAAATATAGAACAACCATCTGCTGTATTCTTTGGAATTGATGTACAAGCTGAGATAAGTATAAAGATAAACAATAATAATTTATTTCGAATCACTTTATACTTTATAAATTATTTATTTTTCTTTCTCCATTCCCAAGGCATTAAAAATTTACCAGACCAAATGCCAGACTTATTATTTTTTGCAATTTCTTCATATTTTATGTAATCTTTCGAATATTTAGTAAATGCAACAGCGTATCCATTCTCTACGAGCCATTGATTTATATTTGTGTTATTTTTAAAACAAGTACCTAGGTGTCTACCAAAAAAATCTTTTTTAACTTTAACCTTACATTCTATAATAAATTCACTATCTATAAATTCTTTCAATTTATTTGTTGCAAATTCACCACATAAATAATCTTCATATAAAGAAAAAATACCAAGGTTAAAATAAGGTTTTTGGCAAAGTTGTTTTTTCTCAGGGGCATCTATACCATGTAATCTTATTTTATAATTTGAGATTTTGATGGTATCTGCGTCTGAGACATTTGCATAGCCTATTATGAATATTTCTGCGTTAACAGTATTAAAAAATAAAAATAAAATAAAAAAAGACTTAAGAAAAATCTTTTTTTGCCAATTCCATTGTTTCATTCATTTTTTTTCTTATCTCTTCTTCAGATACATTATGTTTTTTTAAGTCTTCATATATTTTTTTAAATACATCCTCATCACCCGATTCTGCAAAGTCAGCTTTTATTACAGATTGTATATAATCTTTCTCTTGTTTTTCATCATAACCAAGTAATTTAGAAGCCCATTGTCCTAAATATTTATTTCTTCTTGCATTAACTTTAAATTGAAGTTCTTCATCATGTGCAAATTTTTTTTCAAAACCTTTTTGTCTTTCATCAAATGAACTCATTTTTTCTCCACTTTGTTATAAATTTTAATTATTAAAATCGATATTAAAACACCTAAAATATTACCAAATAAGTCACTAAATTGAAACGACCTGTTTGGTATCACTAAATGAGATAGTTCTAAAAAAATTGACATAAATATAAAATAAATAATAATATTCTTTTTATTCATATGACTTATCAAGCCAAATAAGGTTAATAGGATGAAGGTGTATACGTGATTGGACGAAAAATAAAAATCAGGAGTAATTTGTGGCTGTTTACTAAGATTACCATATAATAAAAAACCAAATATACTTCCTGGATATAGGTAAAATATTAAAAAAATAAAGTTTATTAAATGAAAAAAAATTTTTGTTATTTTCATATAAATCTTATAAATAAAAATCAGGGATGAGTCATTTAATTTTAGTAAGACATGGACAAAGTGAATGGAATTTACAAAATAGATTTACTGGATGGGTAGATGTTGACCTCACAGCTAATGGAAAATTAGAGGCTTGCAAAGCAGGTGAACTAATTAAAGATTTAAATATTGAGATTACTTATTTTTATTCTTCTTATCAAATAAGGGCCATTAATACTTTGAAATTAATTTTAAATACTATCAGAGTTAAAAATGATAAAATTTTAAAAGCTTGGGAACTTAACGAAAGACATTATGGTCAACTTACAGGATTAAACAAGGATGAGATGAAAAAAAAATATGGAGAAGACAAAATTTTTAAGTTTAGAAGATCATGGGATTCACCTCCTGACCCATTAAGTAAAAATAACCCATACCATCCTATAAACATTGAGACATATAAAGATGTTCCAAGAGAAAAATTGCCGGATACTGAGTCTTTGAAAGATACTTATGAAAGAGTTATTAAATACTATTTTAATAATATAAAAAAAAAATTGGATAAAAATATTTTAATTGCAGCCCATGGAAATTCTATCAGGGCATTATGTAAATATTTATTTGAAATAGATAATGATGAAATTTCAAAATTAGAAATTCCAACTGGTAATCCTCTTTTAATCACCTTTAGTAATAATAAAATTAAACATGCAAAGTATCTGGATAGTTCGAGAGCCAAAGATTTGATTAAATTTTAGATATTTTATTATAAATTTCAATATCAGTTAAATGAGTGAATTCTTGCTCACTTTTGAAACCAAAAAGTATATTGTTTGATATCATTTTATTCCAAATTTTATTAATGGAAAATGGTTCAATTTTACAATTATCAAAAATACTTTTGTTTAAAATCTGACAACCTGTGAATATAAAGTTTTTATTAGATGAATTACCTAAAATATTATTTTTTATCGAAAAATCTCCACTCATTCTTTGATCGAAGCACTTAGATTTTTCTACAACTAATAAAATATTTTTTACTTTATTTTGAAAATAAAAACTTTCCATATTTTTAATTTCTGAAAGATAGTTTTCATTCCAAATTGTATCTGGATTAAAAACAAAAAAATCATTTTGTAATGAATTGTTAGTTAAATTAAATATGCCCCCACCTGTATTTAAAATATTTGATCCGTCTTTTACAATTGTTAATTTTATATTTTCACTTCTGATATATTTTTCAATCTGATCACTCAAATAAAATGTATTGATTAAAATATTTTTAATTCCAAGTAAATTGATTAGGTCCAAAGTATTTTTTAAGAGTGAAATATTATTTATTTCAATTAAAGGTTTTGGTTTATTTAAAGTAATTGGATTTAATCTTTTTCCATATCCCGCGCATAGAATTAAGGCTGTATTTATAACCATTTTTTTGATCTTACTTTCTCACTAAAATATTTATTTAAGTTAAATTCTAAATCTTTAAAAAGCGAATTTTTTGACATTCTATATTCGATCATTTTCCATGCATAAGGTATCATTATCCTGTAGTTTTTTTTTTTATCTCGTACAGCCAATCTTGTAAATATACCTATAATTTTTAAATTTCTTAGAACTGATAAAATTTCAAAGTCGTTTTTAAGCTTATTTTTATCAATCTTGTTGTTTAATTTTAAATACATTTCAAATATATTATCTTTAATTTCTTGTGAAGTTTTAAACCTTACGTCATCTATCAACGAAGCTAGATCATAAGCAATATTGCCGTAAATTGCATCCTGATTGTCAATCAAATATATTTTTTTTTTATATAACATCATATTTGAAACATGGAAATCTCTATGAACAAATACTTTTTTATGTAATTTTAATTTTTTATATAAACTTTCTAAACATTTTTTAATTTCTTTCTTTGACTGTTTGATTTTAATTTTTTCAACTACTTGGGGTAAATACCAGTCTACAAATAAACTTGATTCCTTCAACAATTCAGTTTTTGTATATTGTGGTATTTTATACTTTTCTTTTTTAAAAGTTACTAATTTTTTAACTTTAATTTTTTGAATTAATTTTAATATTTTAATTATATTAAAATAAATTTTTTTTTTATTTTTTCTTTTTTGTAATAGTTTAAATAGAGTCTTATTACCAAGATCTTCAATTAATATATAATTTTTTGAATAAAATTCTTTTTTTAATTTGGGGGCACTGACACCATTTTTATTAAAACAGTTATTTATTGCATCATAGACTTGCAAGTTTTTATATTTATTTTTTTTTGAATAAACAACTATCGTATTTCCTTTTGACCTATAGAATTTTCTAAATGATGCATCACCAGCCAACAATTTAATGTTCTTTAAATTCATCAATAATCTTATTTTTATAATTGGAAGAAATAATTAAATTTCTATTTTCATAGTTTGGAGAATAAGAAAAATGAAATTTAATACTTTTAATTTTGTAAGATTTAAGTATTTCCGGCCATTCAATGATATTTATAATATCTTTTTCTTCAAATAATCCTAAGTTGTTAAGCTCCTCTTCTTGATTAATTCTATACATATCATAGTGTTTTACTTTTAAGTTGTTAATTTGATATTCATTTAAGATGTTAAATGTAGGACTTAAAATTTCAGTTGTTTCGATATTATTTTTTAATTGTAAATAATTTATTATTGATTTTGTGAAAGTAGTTTTTCCAACACCAAGTTCCCCATATAATAAAAGATTATCGCCTTTATGAATTAAATTTGAAATTTTTTTAGTAATTTCTGATACTTTTTTTAAATTTGAAATATCAATGTTATTACTTTTAATAACGATATGCTTCTGGTTTGTATGGTCCTTGTTCTGATACACCTATATACTCTGCTTGATCTTTTGAAAGTTTTGTAAGTTT
>MDTE01059811.1_pt1 | contig 15264 bp, 17 predicted proteins | sample 811231 | NCBI WGS metagenome assembly MDTE01 (sample SAMN05326651, study PRJNA326480) | marine metagenome | isolation source: seawater | place: Indian Ocean: Red Sea | collected 2010 | reverse complement strand
TGCCACTTTAATTATGTACCCCTTTGAGGTTTATCAAATTTATGTTGCGTTGAAAACGCACTTTAGTCGTAGGACATATGATTACTTTCAATACCAAGGTAGTATTAAAGTATCAAGAGAAAAATTCATGGAGAGGAATGACGTTTACTTCTTTGAGAAACTCTCCAAAAAATACAAAGCAGAAGAAGTAGAAGAATACTTTGTATCTAACTTTCTAGTTAACTCAAACTTCCATATCATCCAGATGAATGAGAAGAACTACATGGACTGGAAGAGGAAGATGCAGAGTATTACTTATTTGTTTGGACAGGATATCGAGAACCTATCTACTCTGTCAAGCAATTTTAATGATGTATTTACATGTAATCGTGGTCACTCCCAGTTGCTGAAAGCATACCTTGGTGGTAGAGTAATGCTGGAAACTCTGATCATGTTAAATAAGATTACACATTTCGTTAGCAGGTATGATACTCTGTTAAAAGAAGATGTAATCTGGAAGCAACTGTCGTTGCTCCTTCATAAGTATGATCCTTTCATAGAGGAAGACCCCAGCAAAATTAGGCAACTAGTATTACAAAAGTTATGAACGACAAAGGAATGTTTGCATCTGAGATCGTCCGAAAGGAGATCGAAGCAATGCATGAGTTGTATAAAGAAATCTATATGGCAGCACCTGTCATGGATCAACAAACCAGAGAAGACAAGGAGAAAATCCTTGATAAAATGGAGAGGTTGGTCGAAATGCAGGAAGTCCTGTACACTAGGATCAATCTCAGTGATGATGAGGACAGTGCTATTGTCAAAGAGAACTTCAGGATAGCAGCAAAGCAGATGGGTCTTCCAACGTCCCAGATCGGTCCTGAGGTCTTCAAGGTTGCTCGTCAAGGAATTGAAGGTCTTCGCAAACAGGTACTTGACAATCAGATCTAGACCTGCTATCATAATTTCAATGGGCAGATGGGACAGGGCGACTTGTTCGTACGTAAGACCCATTCACACACAAAATCCAATCAATCTTTTCAATACGGAGAATACAAATGTCTTTTAAATCCCTTAAAGCCCAAGGTTCCCTTCTTGAGAAACTTAATAAGGAAATCAATAAAGTAGAAGGTGTTTCTGGTTACGTCGATGAGCGACTCTGGAAACCTACCATGGGTAAAGAAGGTGTCGGCAGTGCCGTCATTCGATTCCTGCCCCCAACCGAAGGTTGTGACATGCCTTGGGCAAAGGTCTGGAGTCATGCCTTCCAGGGTCCTGGTGGATGGTATATTGAGAACTCTTTGACCACTCTTGGTCAACAAGATCCTGTCAGTGAAGCAAACCGTCTGTTGTGGAACAGTGGTCTGGATAGCGACAAGGAAGTTGCACGTAAGCAGAAGCGTAAACTGTCTTACTACAGCAACATCTATGTGATCAAGGATCCTGCTAATCCTCAGAACGAAGGTCGTGTCTTCCTCTACAAGTATGGTAAGAAGATTCATGACAAGATCATTGAACTGATGCAACCTGAGTTTGAAGGTCAAGAACCAGTCAATCCTTTTGACTTCTGGGCAGGTGCTGATTTCAATCTTCGTATTAAGAAGGTTGCTGGTTTCTGGAACTATGATTCTTCTGGTTTTGGTAACCCTGGCACTCTTGGTCGCTTTGAAGATGACAAACTGGAAGCGATCTACAACAAGATGTATGATTTGAATGAGTTTACTGATGCCAAGAACTTCAAGTCCTATGATGAACTGAAGACCCGTCTTGACACTGTGCTCAAGGGTCGTGCTCCTGCACCTGAGGTTCGTGATGAAGAGCGTGGTTACGATCATGCAAGTGATAGTTTCAATGCACCTGACATCACAATGACTCGTCCTACACCTGCACCAGAACCTGCTGCTTCAGCACCTGCTGCATCGGAGGATAACTATTCTTACTTCGACTCCCTTGCTAACGAGGACTTCTAATGGACCTTGTTCATGCATGGAACACCATGGGGTATGGAGAGGGTTTCCTCTTCTCCCTGTGGGTTATCGGGATGTATTACATCAAGCTTCGCATGGATAAGTACATCCGATAATTTTTCCCAAAACGAAAATCACTTTTTAGTTACAAAAAAGTCGGGAAAAAAATCCCGCCAAAAATTTGCCCAAAAGGGTCGATGTAAAATTTACTTATGAAACTCACTTATTATGCACTACAAACCTTATTCTCCAGAGTGGCATAGATACAGGTATCTAAAGGAAGCACTCGATAAATATATTGAGGACTACATCGACAACGATGTGATCGTGAATGATATCCTAGACATTATCTGTGAACGTCAAGAACGAGCACATGCTGAATATCACAAACTTGAAGATTTAGAACTTAAACTACGGGAGTGACATGCTTTCTACCAAATATCGCCTCAGATTGGAGTTTATCTGTAAGAAGATTGCTAATAAGGAGGAAGTACAACTAGATGATATGATTTGGGCAGAGAAACTTGCCAAATCACACACTACTGCCAGAGAGTGGTTACGTAAAGCACGTCGTCAGGCAGCACAAGACATCCAGGAGGGCAGCATGGATGATTTTATGAATAAGATGGGATTAGGTGATCCCGACCCATCTAATTATAAAACGGGATTCGAGGGTGCTGATGAAATCGTAGATTGGTTCAAACAGGACAAACCTGATGATTGGAGGCAACGTGACTGATCCCAGAGAGGAAAATGAAGAGAAATGGCGTATAGCGACCAATAAGGTTATTGCTGAAAATTTAGTTGAAAACCTTGAAAAGTTGCTAAATGGAAAAGCACACTACGTTGAGTGTTCTGACCGTACTACGTATCACAATAAAATTGTAATCGAGTACAATCACCAAAAAAAGAAAAAGTGAATAAACCTACTGAAAACTACGAACAACTAATTATACGCTTCACTAAGCGTACAATGCAATTAACTGCAAGAAAGCAAGAATTGCAAGAATCCTATGATGAGTATCTTAAAATTACTAAAGATCTCACCAGATTAGAAGGATCTATGCAAGCAGTACAATACCTTGCATACGGTAAATTGCCTGGTGATGGCAATCACGATGGTATGAAAGATCACACTCCAGATTAATTTCTAGAGATTTTAAGAGTTTCACTAAGATACTCTGTACTAGGAGTAAATCTCATTTCTTTTGTAAAAATTTCAACAAACTCATCAACTAACGCGGGTCTTAACACTAAGATCTCGCGTTTTTTGTCGTTTTTACGTAATTCGTAAACATAGTTATCTACTGGACCTCGGGACTCTTCAGCAGTTAACGTATTTCCGTCTGGAGTAACGAATCTGTATGCTTCACCCACTTCAAGACCTCCTGGAAGGATAATCTCTCCGTCATATTTCTGCTCAACGGTCTCATAGTGATGAATACTTGAATAATCATCATATTGTGCTTTCAAATACTCAGTAAAAACAGGTTGTGTCATTGGCCAGTCATTATATAGATTTTTGATATTATTGATAATCATAATGATCCAATCTAATCCTGGATCGGAGTAAAAGTCCATTGCAATAGTATCAGGTCTTTCGCCATCTTTGACAAAGTAATCTTCAAAGAGTGTTGATCCTGGAACAATGTTGTCAATTAATTTAATACGAGCAAAAATATTCCTAATGGCAATATATGTACCATCTTCAGGGTTTTTGTCGTATTTAAGATAGAGGATTTCTGGAACTTTGTCGAAATATGCCATTTTTATTTCTCGTCGATACGTGTAAGATCTTCAAAATTTTCAATATCTTGTCTAACCAGAGTAGTGAGTTCTGCAAACTGTAAAGATAACCTAATCGCCTGTACATAACCATTTTTAGTCAATGCAATGACATTATCTGGAGTGTAGTCAACATTCATAGCAGTCAAAGCACAATATTTTGTGTTTGGTAAGAAATCACTGACTTGAGGAGTTTCTGCATCTACATCAGTAACAACTCCATTAGATTTTACCTTAAATTTACTCTTAAGACCACTAGGAATAATTCTCCAAATATGTGGATAACCCAAAAACAGAGAGTTGCTTCTACCCTGCTGTTTTGACGATGGGTGCATACTTATTTTAAATTGTTTAATAATTTTGCGGATTTCTAACTCCTCAGTAGTATCTCTTGCTAAGAATAAGTAATCAAAACTAAATGATCTTGTCTGCATCTTATTGAAGGTTTGCAGAGTGTTGTCATTAAAGGTTTGACCAAATGCAGCACCAATTACTGAATCTAGGGTTATACCTTCAATTTTTGGTATATCACTAAAACCAGCAGTACCTTGTAGAGTGTTAAGGAATGTGTTTCCAGCAGTTGCTAGAGCGCCTTTTCCGCCAGCGGCAAGAAATCCACCAACACTACCTGTTCCCATCATGGAACCTAAAGCACCAAATGACACTTTCTTCCATTCTGCACCATATTGATACTCAATCTTTGGTGGAAGATATAGTGAAATATTTGCTACCCCAGTATTAGATGCATCACTTTGTGCATTACCTCCACTTGTAGAGTTTACTCCAGGAGTGCCATCTTCCGAATTTTGACCACCAAAAACATTTTGTAAATTTGCATTAATATTTTCTGCAGTAAGATCTGCTTTTCTGTTACTGCCAGAAATGATGTTTTGGATATCTGCTAATGCACCAGGTGGTGTAGGTGCATTGGAATAATCATATGCCCTGAATGTAAGGAACAGTCCAGTGTTCTTTACACTCTCCTTTGGGTACATTAATCTTGTTGCTGTCATTATTTACGCTTACCTTGTTGAACTTTTTTCTTGCTGACAAATCTATTTTGACTATCATAAAATTGCTCTATCGGCAAAGCGGCAAATTCAACTAGTTCCGATTCTGGAACTTCAAAAAATAAATTATCTGCTCGACTTATAATATATCTATGTAGCAATTTGAGGGGGATCCTAACATTCCTATTTAGAAACTTTTTAGCAAGGATCATTCTTTGTTTTTCAGTGGTATAATGGAAGTTTGCCCCCATAAACCCATCTTCATAGATATTGGTCACCAGAACTAAAGGATATCTATCCCAACGTGCTAACTGTAACTTTGTTTTGGGGTCATATTCAAATAGGTAAAATTTACCCACTGTGACATCATCTTTAGCATTATTAAACAGATAGTTAAATGCTACAGAACGTTGTTTACTGACTGTATTTGCGTTTTCATCTTTTAGTTCTTGGATAATGCTCATATCCTTAATTCCTTTTCTGTTAGGATTTTAAATTGCCATCTCCTGTCCTTGCAGTATTCAGTTGCTGCCTTCCATTTAGCATCATTGACAGCATATGTGGTGACTTCAGTTATATACCTCTTTGTACGACGGCGTTGTTTTTGGGGAGGCGTTGTTTGCTTAAGCGGTTTGATCTCGATAATAAACTTCTGCGTCCCCCCAGTTTTAGTTCTGGCACGGACGTAGAAATCTGGGAAGTAACGATGCATCCGATTATCAAGAGGAGAGATGTAAGGTATAACGATCTCTTCACTCCCCCATTCCAAAACGTTTTCATTGTTATCACACCAAACCATGAATTTTCTTTCCCATAAAGACCTGTAAATGACATTAGTCGGATCTCCCTTATATTTTTTGGGATGGGAAGGTTTATATTTACCACTATATGCCATACTAAATATAAATATACTTCCTAGTCCTATTTAGATGAACATCGACAGAATTAGAAAAAATATTGTGGGTGACTATGGATTGGCATCATCAAACCAGTATCATATCTCTTTCGAGATACCAGTAGGTATCAATAGTAGCGGTGATGGAACTCTTACGGAGTTTATGGCGAATAGAGGATTTGATATTAGTGGACATTCAAATCCTGAAGTTTTTGGGAGAAATGATATTGTTGTAGATAATATGGTAAAATTGAGTTTTTTGGCAGATGAAGTTAATATCCCAGGATTTAGTGTTGCAACTGGGGATTTTAAGGGATCAGTTCCAGGTATCAACCTCAGATATGCACATACTAGAAATTTCACCGAAATGAACGTTGCGTTCTTAATGGATATGGATCATACTCCATTGAAATTTTTGAGATTGTGGTCTGATTTTATATTTGGATTTGAGGAGTCCTACGGTGTCTCAGCATCGGCACCTACTGTATTTTCTCAAATGCAATACTATAACAATTATGCCCATGACATTATCATTGACAAACTAGAACCAAATACTAGTTCTAGAACAAAGAGTAAGGCAAAGAGTAGTTATGAAACCCATAATGTTGTAACTAGAACACGACTTCACAAAGCATTCCCATATATGATTAATGATGTTACTGTTAGTAATGCTCCAAATCAACCCATGAGATTGCAATCTACCTTTTATTATGAATATTATACAACAGAAACCTTGAAGAGGAATACCGTTAATACTCTCAGAGTATGACACTAAATAAAAATATGATATGGAGTTTAATTAATGTCTTTACCTACACTGAATACACCAACCTATAACCTTACTGTACCATCAACAAAGCAAAGGATTAAATATAGACCTTTTGTTGTTAAAGAAGAGAAAATTCTTCTGATGGCACTTGAATCTGAAGATGATACTCAAATTGCAGAAGCACTGAAATCAATTATCACCTGTTGTGTAACTACAAAGGATTTTAAATTTGATAAGTTAGCAACTTTTGATATTGAGTATATTTTCTTAAATATCAGAGCTAAATCTGTTGGTGAAATGGTTGATCTTATTCTTGTTGCTCCAGATGATGGAGAAACCGAAGTGAGAGTTAGTATTAACATTGAAAATGTTAAAGTTCAATTTGACAAAGAACATACTAACAAAATTGCAATTGATGACACTCTTTGGGTAGAAATGAAATATCCTGGTCTTGATAGTTTTACTAATTCTCAAGAGGATATTGATGATACATTCAAATTTGTTGCAAATTCAATTGATAAGATTTACAATGAAGAAGATGTTTGGGACAGTACGACAACAACCCCTGAGGAATTCGTACAGTTTCTTGAGAACATGAGTAGTAAACAATTTAATAGTGTTCAGAAATTCTTTGAGACAATGCCTTCTCTAAAGCATGAAGTTAAATTCACCAACCCAAATACTAAGGTTGAATCAACTTATGTTGTTGAAGGACTTGCTAATTTTTTCGGATAAGCCTCTTCCATAATTCCCTAGAGAATTATTACAGAACAAATTTTTCATTAATGCAGCACCATAAGTACAGTTTGACTGAACTTGATGGTCTTATTCCTTGGGAGAAAGACATTTATATTGCATTATTGAAAAACTATCTGGAAGAGGAAAAGCAAAGGATCGAACAGCAAAAGCATAGTCAATGAAGTCAAAGCAATTAGGATTAACAGAATATAACGACGCCATACTTTCAATCTATGGTGCAAATCCTGTTGCAAATTTAAAAGAAGCAAAGGGTAAAACAACTGCCCCAGACCTTAAGAAAGATCCTAAGAAAGAGAAGTCAAAACCTAAAACTGGAACTCTTTTAAAAGAAACGCTCCGTCTTAGAAATACTGCAGTTTTAAATTTAAAACTTGCGAAGAAGATACAGAAGTATGAAAAAGAGAGGTTATCTCAATTAAAGGCAGTTTTAAGTAAAGACGCCACTTCTGAAGAAAAAGCAGTTATTCGTAAATCGAAGAAAGACGAAGAAGATCTTAAAAAACCAAAGAGTTTTCCTCTAAGATTCTTAAAAGCAATCAAAGACCTTATAAAGTTAGGTCTAAAAAATCTTTGGAAGAAAATCATTCCAAAGGCGATACGATCACGTCTTAGATTACTGCGAAAAAGAGTTGCAAGATTTAGAAAAGCAGTAAAAATTAATCTTAAAAGGAAGTGGAGAAATTTTACTAAACCACTTAGGCAACTTAGAAGAAAGTTTATTGACCCTATCAAGCGTAAGTTTCAAAACTTACAGAGAAGATATAATGTTTTATCAAAAAGGTTTAAAAATAATTTAACAAGACCTTTTAGACAAGCAACTAGATTTCTTGAAGAGGCAGTTAAAGACCCTGGTAAGCAATTTAGGATTGCTAAAGAAGCAGTTCAAGGTAAGGTTACAAAAGCACAAGAAGTTGTTGGCACTAAGTTCCAACAGGGTAAAAAAGCTGTAACTGAGGGATTTGGAGCACTTAGAGAGGGAGCGAATAAACTATTCAATCAAGGCACTAGTGGTGCTAATAAGTTTAAGGATCGACTTTTTGGTGGATTTAGACGTGCTGTAGATGCTGTTACACCTATTGCACAAAAAACTAGAGATGTAGTTACAAAGGCAATTAATGTTGCTAAGGATCCAGAAACTTACAAAAAGATAGCAAATCAATTCCAAGAGAAAGTTGGTAAACCAATTGCTGAACTTAGTGGTAAGGCAAAGGGTGTGTTGACTGATGCCTTAGAAAAGGTATGGATGCATCCTAAAGTTCAAAAAATAGCAAAGAGTCAAATCTCCCAAAAAGTTCTTAAGAAGTTAGGAACAAAAGGCGGTGGTAAATTGCTTATGAAGTTAGTACCAGGTCTGAATATTGGTATTGCACTTTGGGACATGGTTAATTATGTTATCAAAGGTGACATGGAAGGTGCAATTATCGCACTGGGTGAAGCGATTCCTTTTGCAGGATGGGGATTTGTTGCTCTTAATTTAACTAGAGAATTATTCCCAGAATGGTACGCTCAAAATATTCGTAAGAACCTCACTGGTGTTGAGAGTAAAGAACAATTAAATAATCAATTCATTGAGGGTATGACTGCCGTACAAGGTGAGTATGGTGCAGCAGCATTCTCTGAAGGTGGAATCATTCCTGCAAAACCTCAACTTGTTATTGTTGGTGAGGGTGGAGAAAAAGAGTACATTGTTCCTGAGAGTAAACTTGCTTATTTCTTAGGATCTGATGCTGCAATTGACTTCTTAAATCTTGGAGGAAGTTCAGTTGTCAGTACGGTTTCAGAATACTTAGGAAAACTAGGTATTGCTGGTGAAACTAAATCAAAAATTTCTGAATTTAAAGATGCTCAAGATTTACCTCAAAAGAGCACTAGTAATGTAAAGAATATCAAACCATTTGGTAGTGCAATTAAAGATATTAGTGGTAAGATTATAGAATTTGTAAGTTCAGGATTTGAGGGACTTTTAGAACCACTTACAAAAGTTGTAGAATGGATCAAGAAAAATATTTTGGAGAACCCATTAGTTAAAGGTATTGGTGGAATAGTTAGTAGTTTCTTTGGTGCTCCTGCCTCTGCAGCGACAATGGATATGAGTGGACGAAATCCTGGAAGAACTAATCTTAATATTGATCCATCAAAATTCTCTCCAGATGGAGCATTCAATACTGGATTGAAAACTGGTAAATCTGCATATATTGGTGGATCTTCTGATTATCACATTGACACTAAATTTAGTAGTTCTCTCTCTATGGAGGAGAAGGTTAGAATGATGGATCAACTTGCAGCAGGATATGCTGCTCAAGGTAGAAATATTGAATTTTCTAATTCTGCTATTGCTAACACCATTTATGATCCTAACGCCTCTTTTGAAGAAAAGAGTGCATTGTTGCAAAAGGCATTTGAAGCACATAATCTTCCTAGAGGACGTGCTATTGATCAAGGTGGTTTTAACAGTATTGATTACTATGCTCCTCTTATTGAGGATTCTCAAGCTACTGGAGGTAAAGGTAGATTTAGAAGTAGTGTAGAAGGTCAAGACATTCTTATTCCAACGGTTGGGGGTGCTGATGTAAATTATTCACAAGGTGGAGCGTATGGTGCATTTGTTACACTGACAGATGATCAAGGAAATGTTCTCTTAAAAACAGGTCATGGTGATGTTAGAACTGCAAAATCAGGAAGTGTTGATGTATCAGCACTAAATAAAGATACCACAGTAGGTGAAGATCCCAACATTGAAGCGGAAGAGAATATGTTCGTTCAAGCACTTAACCAAAGAATTGCACAGCAACAGGGAACACCAGCACCATCTATTGTTCCAATGCCAATTCCACTTACTTCTCCATCTAGTGGATCAATACTTTTCAACACTCCAGCATGGGGTCATGCAAGCGTATTAGGTAACTGATAATGGCAATGGATCCACAGAAGTTAAGAAAGGCATACGAATTTAAAATCGGAAAAGAAAGGACTAGACAACTTTCCGATGAGCAGATTACCCTGCTTTCTAAGTATTACAACTCTCTTAGTGAAAAAGAACAATCAGCAGTTGATAATGCTCTTGCACAAGGTAAAACCAATGATCTCACTGATATGGCAGATGCTTTTATTAGTGAGAATGATCAAGAACCATATGAACCTAGTGATATTGTCAAACAGTATGATGCTAAATTTGATGAGGCAGTAGAGGAATATAATAAAAAAGTAGAAAAATTTAAAGCAAAGGAAGAAAAAAGAATTGCTGGAATGTTCCAGTACAATAAACCAGTTGGTCCTGAACCTATGCAGGGACCAAAGGAACCTCCTAAACAAACATATTCACCTGAGAATGATGAAGATTGGGAAAGTGAAACTAATGATCAATTAGGTACTAAACTTGATGAGGTTCTTGAGCAAATTAGAAATGAACCACTTCCACAACCCACTAAAACTAAAAGAAGAAAAACTAAAGGCAAGAAGGCACTTCAAAGAAAAAGTGCTAGAATGGATGCCAAAGAGATGGGAGTAGGTGCATCTCTTACTGAGATTATGACAAATGTAGTTGAAACGAGAGAAGCACTCTTTGATCTTTATAAAGTCAATAAAGAAAGATTTCAATTTAAGAAAAAAATTGATAAGCAGTTAACTGCAGCACTTAGTGCAAAACTGAGAGAAAGAGCAATTGAAAAGGGTGATCCTGCAGATGATGCAACTGGATTGAAACCTGTAGATGAGGAGGGTAAGAAAAAGAAACCAGGTTTACTCAAAAAGAGTTTAATTAGTGGTTTAGTTGGCGGTGCTATCCTGACAACAATGCCTCTGTTAATTGAGGGATTGAGACCTTTCTTTGAAAGGGATAGAGAGAATGAGGGTGAAAATCAGTGGTGGGATTTCTTGGATGTATTTCCTAATGAAATTAAGAAAGACCTCGATGAAGAACCTGCACTTGAACCAATACCAGAAGAACCAACCAGCATTGCTGATCAATCTGGTGGATTAGGAACTCCAGATCCTGAACCCATGCAGCAACCTGCTGCAGAACCTATGCAGCAACCTGCTCCAGCAGCAAAAACACCTACTGTTGCTCCAATGCCACTGAGGAATACTAATATTCCTGGTGATCCTGGTTATCAAAGACCACAACCAATGCCTTTAAGGGCAGCAGCAGAAGGTGGTAAATTTGTTGGTGGTGAGCATGAACCACTTAGACCTATTTCTAAACCACCCATAGCAAATACAAAAGTAAGGAAATTAACTAAACCACTATCATCAGTAATATCCTTACCACAAAAAGCAGCAGCGGCAGGTGTATTGTCGTTTGCAAATAGTATTATTTCACCATTTGCAGCATTCTTACCAGATAGTGGAAAGCAGTTTATTAAAAACATCTACAGAAGTGTTGCTGACTCTTCAGGTTTAAGTGGGATGAAACTTGATATGGGTGAAGATCAAAATGTTATTGAAAAGATTCAGAAGAAACTTGGTGATATCTTAAATTCTTTACTTGGAATATCACCTGCAGCAGCAGGAACTTTACCCCCAAGTACTGGACCAACACCACCACCTCCAGTAAATGACCCAGTAGAATCTCAAGGACAAGCAGGTGGTGCGGTAGAGGCAGATGAATTGTATAAGAGTATGGGATTCTCTAAAGAGGATTGGGATACTTACAGAAATACAGTTGCACAAATTGAATCTAGTGGTAGATATGATATTAAGGGTGGTTCAGACGATCATTACGATGGTAGGTATCAACTTGGTGCTGCCGCTAAAACAGACGGTGCTAGATATGCTGGTATACAAGACCCTGGTCACAGTGCAGCAGCACGAGAGGCATTTAGGAAAGATCCTGCACTACAAGAACAATTGATGGCAGGATTTACTAAGGCAAATCATACTTATTTGATGAATAATCCTGAATATGCAAATGCAACACCACAGAGAAAACTTCAAATCCTTGGTTATGCACATAATCAGGGTATGGGTGGTGCAGAAAATTGGATGAAGACGGGGCAGGTTGGTTCTGATGGATTTGGAACTAAAGGTACAAAATATACTGATGCTCTTGCTGAAGAGTTTAGAAAACAGAAAGTAGAACAACCGAAAGTAAGAAGTGGAATGGAACAACAACCACCAGAGGCATCACCAAAAAGAAATTTATTGCAACAGATGCTGCCAGGATTGTTCCCAGCACCAGCACCAGTTGTAAAACCAGAAATGGGACCATTATCAGTACCATCAGGTAGAAGAGCACCACAACAACCAGGGAGTTAATTATGACAACACCATATCAAATTAGAAATTTTAGAGTTGACTCCGTTGGAGTGATGTTTCAAGACGGTACTACCGTTACAATTGATAAAGGAGCAGTTCTACAATTAGAGTACAGAGAGGGTTTATTTGATAAATTCCTGACTGTTACTCTACAACTTATGGATACCACAAGTAAATTTTCAAATGCACTTGTTGGTATGGAAATGTTTGAGGTTATTTTCACTGACACTCAAAATGGTGTGAGGTATGAGTTTACTACCGATTCAAAGAATGGTCCATTATATGCATATAATGTTCACAGCAAGCAAATTATTGACACAGGTAAATCACTTACTGTTGAATTGTGTAGACAAGATGCAATTCTTTCTATGCAGAAAAGAGTTTGTAAAAAATATGAAAATCAAACTGCAGATCAATTAGCTGGAGATATCATTGTTAATGAACTTGGTCAAACAAAGAAAGGAATATTTACACAGAAGAGTATCAATAAGATTAGTTTCATTCCACCTAACTCAAGACCTCTTGATGTGTTAATTTGGGCAAGAAATAAATTTATTGGTGATGATCAAAAATCCACGGCGGCAGGTGGAAATTATACTAGTGCTGGATTCTTATTCTATGAGACATATGATCAGTATAATTACGTTTCTGTAGATAAATTATCTGGGCAAACGGGTCATAAATGTGTGTTCACTACTGGCACTGGAACTAGCACCACACAAGATGCATTTAGAATAGAAAATCCTGAATTTGTCAATACTATTGATATGGTTCAAAATTTTGATAAAGGATTCTACTCAGGTCAAATTGAGTTCTTTGATATTACTGAATGTACAATGTCAACTGAAAAGTATACATTGCAAGATTTATACCCAACATGGAATAAAATTGGTAGTAGTAATTACTTACCATCAATGAATAGTCCTGCTATGAAAGAGGATCTAAAACCAGTCGCTCCTGAATCTCCAGCAGTTCATAGTAAATATGCTACTAGAAACATGATGGTTTCTTTTAACAAGGAATTATTTGCTGGATCAACAGAAGATAAAAGTGAGGATGCTGAGATTTTTAGACAAACTGTGTTGCAATCAGTATCTAGATTGGGCATCTTTATGAATCAGGTGTTGACAGTTACGTGTAATATTGGTAATATGGATCTACATGCAGGCGATCCTGTGCTGATAGAATTTTTTGATTCACAGGGCAACATTGACACGCAGCACTCAGGTCGCTACATTATCGCTGACCTCACTCACCTATATACAAAGAGCGAGGACAAGTTAAAAACGTACCTTACACTTACACGAGATTCATTCGGACTCTAAAATGGAAAACATCGAAACCCATATTGCGAAGGACAAAGAGATTCTTCAGAATCCCATGACCTCTCCGCAACAGCGTCGTCACATCGAAGAAGAATTGCACGACCTAGAGGAATATGTCGAGCATCATAAAGCAGAAATCGAAGCAGGTGACCATCACGATCCAACAGCATTAGAACTTTATTGCGATCAAGAACCAGGGGCACCTGAATGTAAAATTCACGATAATTAATTAACTATGTTAGGGGGAGCACCAACACTAGAATCTAACTATTGGTTCGGAGCACAAGGTAATCGTCTCTGGGTGGGACAAGTTGAAGGTGATGGGGAAACTCTCATTGATGGAACTGAACTTCCAGATAAAGACGAGTCATATCGTGTGAAGATTAGAATCATGGGATATCATACTAGGAGTAGAAAGAATCTACCTCCTAAAGATCTCCCATGGGCATCTGTTATGATGCCTACAACTGAATCGATCACCAGAGATAGTGCTGGATCTACACATGGTCTGGAAAACGGCATGTGGGTTCTTGGCACTTTTATGGATGGTGAGAGTGCTCAACAACCATTGGTTATGGGATCTCTTGGTATTGTTGATAAGAATCAACCATATGAAGATAGATTGGATGATATTGGTGGTACAAATCACTTCCCCTCAGTAGAAAAAGTATTAAAGACCAGAGACCAAAACAAATCACCTCAAGGTCATGGTGCATCAAATAGAGGTTCCAATACAGGAACTCCTAGTAACGCTGATCAACGCCAATCTGAGAATGAAAAGGTTGTAATTGCTGTTGCAAATGGAAAGTGTGGACCAAGACCTGAAAATGAAATTTCTAGAATTCTAGGAGATTTATTTAAATTCTTACAGCAGAATGAATCTGTTGGTGGTGTTGTAGTTGATAAGTTGACTGGTAATATCACTAGAACTGCTGATATTATTTCAGGATATTTTGGTAGATTGGCAAACTCTGTTAATGGGATGCTTGGTGATATCAAAGCTCTTGTGGTTGCTGAACTTAAGAAATTATTTGAGACCACTTTACTCCCAATTATTTCAGGACTTACTGCCACTCCAACAGGTAGAGGTGCAGCAATTACTGCTGGAATGACATTTGCTGATGTATTATTTGAGATTATTAAGTGTATTTTCCAAACAGTACTTGAAAAAGTATATGGTCTTATCCTTGATATTCTTACTTCATTGGTAGAAGATGTTCTTAACACTGCATTCTGTCAGGTCAGCAACATTCTTAAAGGTATCGTAGCAGAAATTCAAAACGGAATTGGTGATGCTTTAAGTGCTCTTGGTGAGATTACTTCACTTATCGGGGGATTGGGTGGATTTAATGGAGGTTTCCTTACCCAGATTGGTAATTTGATTAGCATGTTCTGTGATGGAAATCTTGCTTGTATTCTGGGTATTGGTGATTACACCACTGGTGTTGGTGATAGACCAGACAATTCTGTTAATGCTTTCTTCAATAGATTAGAGACATTTGGTGGATTGCCAAATGAAGTT
>MDTE01112248.1_pt1 | contig 15266 bp, 16 predicted proteins | sample 811231 | NCBI WGS metagenome assembly MDTE01 (sample SAMN05326651, study PRJNA326480) | marine metagenome | isolation source: seawater | place: Indian Ocean: Red Sea | collected 2010 | reverse complement strand
TAGAAAAAACTTTATTGAAAATAAAATTATTCTTGTCAAAAATTAAAAAAAAGAATTAGAATTTAAGTATGAATTGGATAACAAACTTTGTAAGACCTAAACTGCAAGCATTTGTAGGAAGAAAAGAAGTTCCTGATAATTTATGGGAAACTTGTCCTAAATGTTCACAAATGCTTTTGAAGCGTGAATTAGAAAATAATTTTTATGTATGTAAGCATTGCGATTTTCATTTTAGAATTAATGCAAGGACTAGATTAGAACTCTTTTTGAGTAATAATTATATTATTATGGATACACCTAAAGTGGAATCAGATCCATTAAAATTTAAAGATACAAAAAAATATTCTGATAGACTAAAAGATGCCCAAAAGAAAAATGAGACTAACGATTCGGTAATTGTTGCCTCCGGAACTTTAGGAACTAAAAAAATAGTTGTTGCAATTTTTGATTTTAATTTTATGGGCGGATCTATGGGAATGGCGGCAGGAGAGGCTATAATTCATGCATGTACACATGCAAAAAAGAATTTTTTGCCGTTAATAATTTTTAGTTCATCTGGCGGTGCAAGGATGCAAGAAGGTATTTTGTCATTGATGCAAATGCCGAGGACTATTATTGCAATTAATGCTTTAGATAAAGAAAAAATTCCTTTCATTTCTGTTTTAACAGACCCAACAACTGGAGGGGTTTCAGCCTCATTTGCAATGCTAGGTGACATATTAATTGCAGAGAAAAATGCAACCATAGGATTTGCTGGAAGTAGAGTTATTGAAGAGACTATAAAAGAAAAACTTCCAAAAAATTTTCAGAAATCAGAATATTTATTAGAAAAAGGAATGATTGATATAGTATCTCATAGAAAAGACTTAAATAAGAAAATTAAAGATATTTTAGATTACCTTCAAGAAAAAAATTAGTTAAAAGAGTGAACAATTCAAATGATATTCTAAAGAGGTTAGAGTTACTTCATCCGAAGAAAATTGATTTGTCATTAAATAGGCTTTATGTTCTTCTAGAAAAGCTTAATAACCCTCATCTAAATTTACCTCCAGTAATCCATATCGCTGGAACAAATGGAAAGGGTTCAGTTACTTCTTTTTTGAGATCAATTTTTGAAAATGCAAATTTAACTGTTAATGTATATACATCACCACATCTTATTAGATTTAATGAGAGAATAAGACTCAATTCTAAGCTAATTTCTACGCAATTTTTAAAAAATTTATTGATAGAATGTGAGAAAGCAAATGGAGGCAAACAAATTACTTTTTTTGAAATTACTACAGCTGCAGCCTTTTTAGCTTTTAGCAGAAGAAAGTCTGATATCTTAATAATTGAAACAGGTTTAGGTGGAAGGTTTGATGCCACAAATGTAATAGAAAAGCCTATTTGTTCTGTATTAACGCCAATTTCCATAGATCATACAAATTTGTTGGGTAACTCAATTGATAAAATTACAAATGAAAAATTAGGAATTTTGAAAGATGAGTCAATAGCTGTAATTTCAAAACAAACAAAAAAAGTAAATAATCAGATTTCAGATTATTCTCAAAAAAGAAAAATAAAGCTTTATCAAGAAGGTAAGCAATGGAAAGTAATAAATAATGATTTAGAAAGAAAAACTTTCTCTCTTAAATATTTAGATAAAATTTATAATTTTAGATATCCAAATTTATATGGAGAACATCAAATTGAAAATGCAGCAACAGCAATAGCGACAGTGCTTTCTCAAAATATTTTTGAATTGGATACAAATTGTATATCTGATGGTTTGCAAAAGACTAGATGGCCAGCTAGAATGCAGAATCTCCAAAATGGAAAATTGTCAAAGCTTTTAGGCAATAATTTTGAAATTTGGTTAGATGGGGGGCACAATTTACATGCAAGTAATGCAGTTTTTAAAGTTTTTGAGAACTGGAATGAGAAAAATATTTTTTTGATTTTGGGGATGGTTGAGGGAAAAGATCCAATAAATTTCATTTCCAATCTCGCAAAAAAAATTAAATCTGTAACACTTTTACCTATAAAAGATCATCAGTATATCCATCCAAATCAAATTAAGAATAAACTTTATGAAAAATTTAATAATCTCTTCAAAGTTAATTGTTCCACTGACTTGATTGAGGCTTTAGAAAATATAAAAAAAAAGTATTCTGGAGGAAAAGTAATAATATGTGGTTCATTATATCTAGCGGGAGAGGTTTTAAAAAAAGATGGGTTTAGAATTAACTAATTTGAGAATTAATCCAATCACTTAACTCACTCTTCGGAGAAAGCCCTACCTTTGTATCAATAAGTTTGCCGCTTTTAAATAATAAAAGTGTTGGTATGCTTCGAATTGAAAATTTCATTGCAAGATCTTGATTTTCATCTAGATTAACTTTTGCAATTAATAATTTATGACTCATTTCTGAAGAAAGCTCTTCTAAAATTGGTGTAAGCGTTTTACAAGGACCACACCACTCAGCCCAGAAATCTATAAGAACTGGTAAATTAGAGTTAGAAACTTCCTCGTCAAAATTCTCTAAATTCAGATTTTTTATATTACTCATTTAAAACTCCTAACTAGAAACACCAAACAAAATTTTGGATAAATTATGGTCAAAACGCTGTGGTTTAGCATTAGTATTATTATAATAGTCATTTAAGAAGTTTATGTAAATATTATATTGATCAAGTTGTTCTTTAAAGAAATCCTGGTTATTAAGTTCCTCTATTTCCAAAGAAAAATTATCAGCTTCTTCCATTGCTTGTGGTATTGTAAAATATGGTTCTTTTTTTAATGAATTTAATCTATCCGAAATTTTATTATGAAGATGTTTAAAAACTTTATTTGGCAAACATTCTGGAGAGTTTCTATAAATATGTTTTGCTGCAAAAAACCTTAACCTGTTATCATTAAATTTTTCAGCATAAAGCCATTTTTCTTCCCATTTCTCACTATGAAATCGATTCATAATAATAGAATCCTTGTAGTTTAAGTTTTTAGAATATATTGTTTCTTCTTCCTGCTGCAATTCTTGTGATTGATTTTCAATTTTTTCAAGTGCTTCTAATTCAAGTAAACTTCTTAAATTCTCACAAAAATTAGAATTACTTAATTGATTATTTTTAAGATTAATTTCATCTTCAGACATATCAGAATATGGAGGGACATTTCTTGCAAACGATTTATCGAGGATACTAGGTTGTTTGTTAATTCTAATTTTTCGGAAAAAACTTTTATTTTTATAAATTTCTTTTAATTCATCTATAGTACAATCAATTAATTCACTACAATCGTATTTCAAGTCAAATCCAACTAATTGATTGTTATATACTGGGTGTTTAATTAAATGCTTAACAAGATAAATTCTATGCGAATTGAACATGTAATTATGTAGCGTAAATATCTGATTACTAATAATTTTTTTTTCAACATTTTTTGAAGTAGAATTTTCAATAAATAATTCCAAAAAATCTCTATTTTTTTTTATGAGAAGTTCCATCAATAACATAGTTGCTTGAACATCAGCAATGGCTTCATGTGAATCTTTTATATCAAAACAATTAGCTTTTGCTAAACTTTCAAGTTTAAAAGTCAACTTACCCTGATCATTTTTTTCTACACGAACATTATCTTTTCTAAAAGCATGAACCATCGTAACAAAATTTAATAAATCTCCTCTTATATTTCCTTGAGTATTGGTTAAATATGGAAAAAAAAAGTGTTCCCAAAATGCTTGCCTAAAGAACTCTTCATCAAAATTAATTGAATTGAAACCAAGATAAAAAGAATTTTTGTATTTTTTAACAAACTTCTCAATTTCTAATATCATTTGGTAATAACTTATTCCTTGACACAAAACATCACTTATTTTTAGTCTATTAACTTTAAGAGCCCCTAAAGAAGGTACAATGTCGCTATTAATTCTAGATCTTATATTTAATTCCTCTATTTGATTAAACTGTTTATCATATACTATAAATCCTGCTTGAAGTATTTGATCAAACCTTGCTGATCTTCCAGATGTTTCAAAATCATATATAATGTATGTCATTTATTAAGATCCTTAGATATTTTATAATAATCTTTAGGTGAAGTGAAATGAAACCACTGGTTAGTATCAGGAAATCCAAATATTTTTTTTTTTTTAATTAACGGTAAAAAAAGTTCACGAATAGAAAATTTTTCCTTTTTAATATCAGAGATTAAATTTGAGTTGATAATTTGTAATCCGGTAAAAACATATTTTGGTGATAACGAATTCTGTATTACCAGTGATGGGCATTGATTTTCATTTTGAATATTAAAATCTCCATTTCCATGATACCCAACAAATTCTTTTTTATCTTTTAAACATAATAAAATTTCCATCTGTGCTGGATTCCATTGTTTTAGTATTATAGTTATGGGTGAAATCTTGTGGTCAATCCAAAAAATGTCACTATTCAACAATAGGATTGGAAGAGGTTTAATAACTTCTTTTTTAAGTGCATTTAAAACTCCCCCACCTGTTTCTAACAGTTCTTCCTCAATGATTACTTTTACTCTTGCGTCATATTTGTTTATTATTTTCACAATTTCATTTTTTAGATAAAATGCGTTAACCACAATTTTTTTAAAATTTAGATCAATTAAGGTATCTAATTGATGTTCCAAAAGTGTTTTATTTTTTATTGTTAATAGAGCCTTGGGCAATGATTTTGTGATTGGAAGCATTCTTTTTCCATACCCTGCTGCAAATATCATTGCTTGTTTTATCGACATATTTAGACCAGTGACTTCAGTAATCTATTTAAATCATAAAATTCTACTATATCTAGGTTTTTTTTTAATAATTTTTTTACCCTAGGAATATGTTTTAAATACGAAGGTTTTTTATCTCTTTTTGAAAGCCTTGCAAATATTCCCAAAACTTTTAGATGCCTTTGTATTGCTATTAAGTAATATGAATAGAAAAATTTTTTTTGTGAAAGCTTTTTAAATTTATTTAAATAATATTCAACTATAAAACTTTCCAAATTTTCGGAAACATCAATCCTAGCATCTTGTGTTAACGACACTACATCATAAACGCATGGTCCTAAAACTGCATCTTGATAATCAATCCAACCGCATTTAAAGTGTTTTTTTCTTTCTTCTAAAAAAAAAAGATTATCGATGTGATAATCTTTATGTACAAAAACCTCTGGTACTGAAAGAGCTTTATCTAACAATGAATTCATTAAAAGTTCAAATTCATTTATTATTACAGGATCTTTTTTTTTTAAATTTAAAGGTAAATACCATTCAAAGAAAAGCTTTGACTCATTTATGAAATCTATTTTTTTATAACTTGGTAGGTTCGTTTTGAATTTTGAAATTTGTAAATTTATAATGGCCTCAATAGCAATAGTGTAAAGTTTTTTGCTATTATTTTTATTCAATAATTGAGAATATTTTAAATTTCCAAAATTTTCTAAGATCAAAAAGTTTGAATTATCAAAAATATCATAAATCTGAGGAACTGAAACTTTATCCTTCAATAAATTAGATATTTTTATAAAGCTATTAAAACTTTTTTTATTATCATCAAACATGATTAGTAAATTTTCATAATTATTTTTTTTTAATGTGAAATATTTTCTATTAGATGCATCACCGGTTAAGAATTCAATCTTTGAAAAAACAATTTTTTTTTTCTGTAATTTTTTTTTGATGAAATCTTTAATATTCATTCTCAATATATTTAAGTTTTTTAAATTTATGTCCAAAAATTTTAATCTTAACATTTTTTTGATAGTTTCTATCATCATAGAAAAACATTTCTATTCTTTCTGTTGGAAGAAAATCTTCAATAATTTTTGGCCATTCTACAATTACGCATTCGTCAAGAGCAATTTCTAAATCTAAATTGAATAACTCATTTTTATCATTGAGTCTGAAAAGATCAAAATGCCAGACCTTTATTTTTGGAAGATCATAAATTTGAACTATTGGAAAAGTAGGACTAGGTACTTTAATTTTCTTATTAGCTAATGAATTTATTAAAAACCTTGCAAAAGTTGTTTTACCCGAGCCAAGTTCTCCACTTAAACCTATAAAAGTCGGTTTTGATACAAACTTTGAAATTTTTATAGCTAAATTTTGAGTTACTTCTATATTCTTTAGATATATGTTAAATTCATCTTTCATTTTATTATTATATTCTAATATAAATATAAGTTATTTTATTATAGTAATTTGTGATTTGTAAGTTATGAAAAAAATTCCAACAGATGTATTAATTATTGGCGCAGGACCAGTAGGCCTCTTTACAGTCTTTCAGTTAGGTCAACTAGGTATCAGGTCCTGTCTAGTGGATTGTTTAGGTGAAATTGGAGGGCAATGTTCAGCACTTTACCCTGAAAAACCAATTTATGACATTCCTGCTTACCCCAATATTAAGGCAATTGAGTTAGTAAAAAATCTTGAAAAACAGATAAAACCTTTCAAGCCTAAAATTCTACTTGATCAAAAGGTAGAAAAAATTGATGAGATCAATAAATCTTTTGAAATTGCAACCTCTAATCAAAACTTAATTCAAGCTAAATGCATTATAATCGCTGCAGGAAACGGAGCTTTTGGCCCTAACAAACCACCAATTGAAGGTATAGATCAATTTGAAGAAAAAACTATCTTCTATAATGTAAAAAATAAACAACTTTTTGATGGAAAGAAGTTAGCCATTGCAGGTGGAGGAGACTCTGCAGCAGATTGGGCGATTGAATTATCTAAAACGGCTGAAAAAATTTTTTTCATTCATAGACGTAACAAACTCAGAGCAGCTCCAAATAGTGTTAAAAAATTATTTGATTTGGAGAAAGAAAAAAAAATTGAAATGGTTATTCCTTATCAACTTGACTCTGTGATCGGTATTAATGGGAAAATTAATTGTATAAATCTTAGAGATCTTGATGGTCAATTAAAAAAAATTGAAGTTGATTATTTTCTACCTTTTTATGGTTTATCTTCAGACCTCGGCCCAATAAAAAAGTGGGAATTGCAAATTGAAAAAAACTTACTAAAAGTAGATCAATCAACTTGTATGACATCACGAGAGGGTATTTTTGCTATTGGTGATATTTGTAATTATCCGGGAAAATTAAAGTTAATTCTTACTGGTTTTTCTGAAGCTGCAATCGCCTCACACGCTTGTTATAACAAAGTTTTTCCAGAAAAAGTGTTACATTTTGAATATTCTACTACAAAGGGTATTACAAATTTAAACTAATCTTTAAAATTATTTTTTTATTGATTTCATATCAATCACAAATCTATATTTTACGTCTGATTTTATAATTCTTTGAAATGCTTTATTTATTTGATTGATATCAATTATTTCGACGTCACAAACTATATTATTTTTAGCACAGAAGTTAAGCATGTCTTGAGTTTCCTTAATACCTCCAATTAAAGAACCGCTAATAGACTTTCTCCCAAAAATAAGATTTCTTATATTTACATTTTTGAAAGGTTCAATGGCGCCAACTATAACCATTGTTTTATCTATCTTTAATAAAGATAGATATATATTGAGATCATGACTATTAGGAATTGTATTTAAAAGAAAATCAAAGGAATTATGATTTTTTTGCATAGCAATATTATCTTTTGACAGAATTACTTCACTTGCACCTAAATTTTTAGCATCATTTATCTTTTTTTTTGATGATGTAATAACGGTTACCTGGGCTTCCATTGCTTTTGCAAACTTAATTGCTATGTGTCCTAGCCCACCCATACCAATTATACCAACTTTATCATTTTTTCCAATTTTCCACTTTTTTAAAGGAGAATATGTAGTAATTCCTGCACATAAAAGTGGAGCTACTGATTTAATATCCAAATTAACAGGTATCTTCAAAACAAATTTTTCATTAACAATTATTGTTTCAGAATATCCTCCAAATGTTCTTCCGCCCAAGATTGCATCAGGCGCATTGTATGTAAATACTGCACCTTCATTACAATATTGTTCTAAACTCGATTTGCATGAATAACATTTTTGACAAGAATCAATTAAAACCCCTACCCCAACAATATCTCCTTTCTTAAATTTTTTTACGTTTTTACCAGTATTTAAAACCTTACCTATTATTTCATGGCCAGGAACTAAAGGATAGGACGTAATACCCCAGTCATTTTTCCAATAATGAATATCTGTATGGCAAACACCACAATACATAATAGAAATTTTAACATCAAAATTTTGAACTTTTCTACGTTGTATTTTTAATGGTTTCAAAATGTCTTCAGGTGAAAATGAAGCATAGGCTGAAACATTTTTTTGCATAAATTTATTTTAATTAAAGTTTATTATAATTGTATAGGTTTCTTTTTAGGTACCACAAAATGTATTAATTACAACTTCATTTGGATTTGGGGGAATTGAGTATTTTTGAGAGTTTTTTTTTTCGGTATACGGTTTTCTTACAAGTGATAGTAATTTTTTAAAATCAGAATAATCACTTTTTTCAATGATATTTTTGATAGCTGTTTCTATTAAATGATTTCTTGCAATATATATTGGGTTAACTCTCTGCATTTTTTTTGATATTTTCTGTGGAGAAGCCTTTTCTTTTAAAATTCTTTTTTTCCAGTTATTTAACCAATCCTCTATTTTGGTTTTGTTTTTAAAATTTGAGAGAAATTCTTTATCCCAACTTTCTTTTGTTAAATTATTTGATAGTTTTCTAAAGCAAATTGTAAAATCAGGACTTTCTTCTTCTAATAAAGAAATGAAAGTACTTATAATTTTGTCGTCTTTCTTAAGAGTTTGATGAAGTCCCATTTTTTCTCGAAAGCCTTTCAACAAAAAATTATTAAATCTTTCAGGAAACATTTCTAAAATACTATTAATTTTCATTGCAGCATTTTTAATATTTTCATCTATAAGTGTAGCAATACATTCACCAAATTTTGAGAGATTCCAGAGGATAATTTTTGGTTGATTACCATACGAATATCTTCCAAAAGTATCAATATAACTATAAACAGTTTTACTGTTAAAAAAATCCATGAAAGCGCATGGCCCATAATCAATTGTTTCTCCGCCAATTGATGTATTATCAGTATTCATCACACCGTGAATAAAGCCAACATTCATCCAACTAGACACTAGTTTAGCTTGTAATAACATTACATTTTTAAATAATTTTAAATATTTATTCTTCCCTTCTTTTATTTCTGGAAAATGCCTTTCTATTGTGTAATCAGCTAATATTTTAATTGATTTATAATTCTTTAAGTAAGCAAAATACTCAAATGTTCCAATTCTTATATGGCTGGAAGCAATTCTTGTTAAAATTCCTCCAGGAACAATATTTTCCCTTTGTAAGAATTCCCCTGTTTTAGAAATAGAAAGGACTCTTGTACTTGGAACTTTAAGATAGGCCATTGCTTCACTTACAATGTATTCTCTCAAAATAGGTCCTAATGGGGCTCGTCCGTCTCCGTTTCGTGAGAAAGAAGTTCTACCAGAGCCTTTCAATTGAACATCAAACCTTTTTCCATTTTTTGCAAAAATCTCCCCAAGTAAAACGGCTCTTCCATCTCCTAACTTTGAAACAAAATGTCCAAATTGATGTCCAGCATAAACCATTGCTAGAGGGTCAGATCCTTTTGGAATTGTATTTCCTGCAAAAATTAAGTTACCTTCTTTTCCTTTCATTTTTTCTGAATCAAGTTTTAGAAAAGTAGCTAAATTTTGATTAATATCTATCAGTTCAGGTTTCTTGACTGGGACAGGACATATTCTTTCAAAAAAATCATTTGGAAGTTTTGAAAAGGAATTATTAAAATTAAATATATTATCTTTCAACTTATTCTTCCAATTAATCCTAAAATAGTTCCAATTAAAAAACCAAACACTCCTCCCCACACAACCAGCCAACCAAGATGTTTATCAATCATATCTTTAATGATAATCTTTACTTGTTCTGGTGATAGTTCTTGTAATCTTTTATCAATAATAGTCTCTAAATTTCCTATTAAATTTGTATTAGATATTTCATTTTTAAAAATATCAGACTCGCTAAACTCTTCAAAAATTTCTTCAATTTTTTTTTTGTATAGGAATTCTTAATGGTTCTAAAGATTTTTCTCCACCGACCATCTCAACCATAGATCCCAATGAGGATTCTTTAATTGCTTCAAGGAGTTTCTTAAAAATTAATTCATGATCAATTTTTTCAACTATAGAATGTTTATTTGAGCTAACTTTATTTTCAATAAAATTATTTATTACATTTTCTGAAAAAAATTCTTTTAAAATCAAATTTTTTATTCCAATTTTAAATTCTTCAAATCTTTCAGGGATAACGCCAGAACCATAAAAAAAAGGAATTTTTTCAAAAAGCATATGAATAGCAATCCAGTTAGTTATTCCTCCAGACAATGCAAATAGTCCGGCCATAAAAATTTCTGTTGAAAATATTGGTGAATAAAATCCACAAATTACGACCAATAAAGAAATTAAATTTGTAACTAAACTTTTGTTCATAGATATCTTTTTTTTGTTACAATAATTAAGTTAAAATTAATAAAGATAATTTTTATATTTAATTTGACTTATTTGATACTTATATTTCTAAAAGTTAAATTAGCAATAATTATTAATAATAATTTGTATCTTACAAATTAAAAGTATAATATGAGGAACTATTCTCGTTTACGAAAGGTTAAAAATGAATGGCACTGTAAAATGGTTCAACAAAAAAAAGGGTTATGGTTTTATTGAACCAGAAGATGGAGGAAAAGATGTTTTCGTTCATATCACAGCGGTTGAGAAATCTGGCCTTAATATATTGAATGAAGGTCAAAAAATTAGTTTTGAGACTGAAACTAATGATGGTAAAACTTCAGCTTGTGATTTAAAACCTCTCTAAATTTTTAATAAAATCAAAAAATATTGTGTTGTATAATTTTTTATATGACTAAAATGCTAATGTTTGTACATAGGTTATGAGATATTTGGTTATTATTATTTTTTTAGTTTTTTTTAAAGTAGATGCAATGGATCTTACTGACCATAAGAATTCGATCAAAAATTCTCAATCTAATATTTGGGAACTAATAACTGATCAAGTAATGGGAGGCAAATCAAATGGAAAACTTGAGGTTCTGTCAGATAAAAGAAGTTTTTTAAGACTTCAAGGAGATGTTAGTACAGAAAATAATGGTGGATTTATTCAATTTAGATCGGAATTTGAAATACCTAATGATGATTATAATGGAATTATTTTCAATGCTAGAGGAAATTCAGAGATTTATTATGTTCATATAAGAACTAAATACACATTTTTACCCTGGCAATATTACTCAGCTAAATTTATGGTCAATGAAGATTGGAAAATACTAAAGATAAATTTTGATGAATTTAAAAAATCTAATTTTTATCAACCAAAAAACTTTACATCCTCTGATATTACTACAGTTGCGTTCGTTGCTTTTGGAAAAGACTTCGAGGCTAGGTTAGATATTTTTGATGCTAAGCTTGTGGAATAAATTATCAAAATGAAAAAAGAAATTTATCCTAAAACAAAAATTAAAAAAAAAGAGCCTAATATAAATGATTCTGATTGGTTAATATGGGCAGCATGGGCTGATAGAATTACATTTGAAGAAATTTTTGAAAAAACAGGAAAATCGGAAAAAGATATTATTGTTTATATGAGAAAATCATTAAAACCTTCAAGTTTTAAACTGTGGAGAGAAAGGGTAAGAAAAAAATCAATAAAGCATAGGAAAATATTTGCAGATCAAAGGAAAAAACTTAAAAGAGAAAAGATTAAATTTGATTTTGAATAGTTTGTTCAGCCTTTTTTTTTGCCTCAGCTGACTCTTTTCCAGATATATGAAAAAGTCCAGCTGCATTCCTCATTAATGCTGATTCAAAGTCATCTAGGTTTCCGTCTATAAGAATAATTTCCCACATAAACTCAAAAATTTTTAATATTTCATCTTTGTCAAATTTTTCTCTGATTTCTCTTGTTAAGCTATATATTTCAACACTATTTTTTGTATTATTGAGAGCTTCATCAAAATTTTTTGATAGAACCTCCTCCTTAAGATTAAACTTATTTTTTAAAATAAACTTAACACGATCCATTTCATCAGTTGAGGACTTGCCATCAACTTTAGCACATTCGAAAAGAATTGATGCGATTAGGACATTCTTGTCATCGTCAGATAAATTATCTACCTTTTGATTATGTTTAAATATTCTATTTAAAAAATTCATTTATTCTATAAATTTATTGACACCACTTTATAGTTAAATAGTATTAGCGTATTTAATATATATAATGAGGAAATTTTCAAAAGCCAACTTTTTAGTAATTTCGGTTACGTTAATTTTACCGTCTATAGTTTTCTCACAAGACGAAGCCTACGTTGCACCTGATGTAAATATAATTTCTGTTACACCTGTTCAAGGAACTGGAATAGAACTTGATAGGGTTCCTTCAAACATTCAGACTATAACTGATGAAGATTTTAAAGATAAAAAGAATTTATCCGTGACAGAAACTTTAAATAGAAAAGCTGCTGGTATTTCAATCTCCAATTTAAACAGTTCTCCAATGCAAAATGATATAAATTTTAGAGGTTACGTAGCTGGACCTCTTCTAGGAACAGCTCAAGCATTAGCCATTTATCAAAATGGTATGAGGGTTAATGAGTCATTCGGTGAAGTAGTTCAATGGGATCTAGTTCCTGACTTTGCAATACAAAATATGCAACTCTTTCCGGGAGGTGACCCTATATTCGGACAAAATGCAATTGGTGGGGCTCTATCAATGCAAATGAAAAATGGTTTTGATTTTGATGGCGGTAATATCCAAGCATCTGGAGGCAGTCATGGTAGAACTAATGAAATAGTAGAATATGGTAAAAGTTTTGGAGACTATGCTGTTTACATGGGGGCAAATTTCAATTATGACAGGGGATTTAGAGATCATTCAAAATCTAGTTTAGAAACATTTTACAGTGATCTTCGCTACAGAACAGATAACTCTGAATTCTTTGCTAATATTGGTCAAGCCTATACTGACTTAAATGGAAACGGTGCTGCGCCATTGTCTCTTATGGACATGGAGGGTAGAGACGCAGTTTACACTCATCCTGATAATACACGAAATAAAAATTATTATTTGAATCTAGGAGGCAACCATATTTTTAATGATAAATTATCAATACAGGGAAATATCTTTTATCGTCATATGGAAAGAAGAAATTATAATGGTGATGAATTTGAAGGAAAAGATTGTGGAGACCGTTTTGACGGAACAGGAACGGTAAACAACATCCTATGCGGAGAATTTGAGACAAATACAGATGGAGTTGAAATATTAGACGCAAAGGGATCAACAATAAATTATGCTCTTCTAGGCCTTGAAAAAAGTACTGATGAAGATAATGAAGTTGAGGATATTGGGGCTATTAACAGGTCTAACACAAAAACTAATGCTATGGGCTTAAGCCTTCAATCATCTTTAGATTCCAATGTCTTCGGTAAGAATAATACTTTTATATCTGGTTTAAGTTATGATTTTTCTCATAACAGTTTTGGTTCTTCAACTGAGTTGGGAATTATACAAGGAAACAGAGGAGTTCAAGGAACGGGAGTATTTTTAAGTACAGATGAAGAGGGCGAAGAACAATTCATTACAAATCTTGAATCTACTTCCCATAATATTGGTGTTTATGGATCTAATACTATCGATTTAGATAAAACAACTTCTTTAAATGTTTCAGCAAGATGGAATTGGGCTTCATTAGAAATGAATGATCAGAATGGTACAGCACTTGAGGGCCATCACTATTTTTGGAGAATTAATCCTGGCATTGGAATAACAAAGAGATTCAATAGATTTACCACTTTTGCATCTTACAAAGAATCTAGTAGAACACCATCAATTGCTGAACTTGCTTGTGCTGACCCAGCCTCTCCATGTAGATTACCTAATTCTTTTCAGGCTGACCCACCTTTAGATCAAGTGGTTAACAGAAACTTTGAAATTGGTGCTAGAGGCAGGGAGAATTTTGAATTATATAATATGAACCATAAGATTGACTGGTCGTTAAACGCTTTCGCTGGAAGAAATTACAGCGATATCATCTTCATTGGAGGGAATAGAGTAGGTACAGGATATTTTAGAAATGTTGGTAACACAAGAAGGCTTGGAACAGAGTTTGCCTTAAATGGAAAGCTAGGAAAAAAATGGTCTTGGTTTGCTAAATATGCCTACGTTAATGCAACATTTGAAACTAGCCAAAATATTTCGAGTGTAGGACATCCATCTAATCCGCATGATGATGATGATTCTGTTGCTTCAGCTGCAGCATATGAGAAGTATCAAATACATATGAAACCCGGTGACTCAATTCCTGGAATATCACCTCATGTAGGGAGGTTTGGCATAGGTTATAGCCCGACGGCTAATTGGAATTTAGGGGTAGACATTGAAGCTAATTCATCACAATTTTATAGAGGTGATGAAAATAATTCTGCAGGCCTAAAGGTTCCAGGTTTTCTTCTAACTAATTTATCTGCTGATTATAGTTTAGATCTTGACAGAGATAGAAGTATGATTTTCTTTTTTGAAGCTAAAAACATATTCAATGTTAATTATGAAACTGGCGGTATATTAGCTGAAAATGAAGTTGAAGGTACAGGTGGTAGCGGTACTTTTGTTGCTCCTGGTCAGCCATTAACACTATTTACAGGTGTAAGAGTTACATTTTAGTCTAAAAAAAGAGAAATTTTTTTTAACTTCTAAAAAAAAGATTTAACACCTAATAAAATTCTTGTATACCTTCAATAGATTAAATAAGGAAAATACTTTTAACACGTATTTGATTCTAGGTTTTATATTAAGTAATTTAACAGCTAACTGTAATTTAGCGAACTTCAAAGAGCCAACTGTGTTATCTTATTTGAAAAACTAAACATTGTTAATTTAAATTATTTAATAACCCTTACCAGTTGAAAAAAAACCTAGAAGTCTTTAAAAAACTAAGCGATTTTTTTTGCTTATTTCAAATTATTAAAGCTCTTTAAAGCTTATTGAAAAAAACTCTTGAAGAAGTTAAATCATCTTTCAAGAGGAACGAGGTCAAATAAATGAGCATTCATCCATATATGAACAATAACACAGGCTGCGTATCCAAGTAGAATTGCCCATGCCCATTTTAAATGTGCAAAAAATGTATAAATACCTCTTGCCTGTCCCATTAAAGCAACACCTGCTGCAGAACCAAT
>MDTE01041872.1_pt1 | contig 15266 bp, 12 predicted proteins | sample 811231 | NCBI WGS metagenome assembly MDTE01 (sample SAMN05326651, study PRJNA326480) | marine metagenome | isolation source: seawater | place: Indian Ocean: Red Sea | collected 2010 | reverse complement strand
GCGTCCCAAGGCGGCGGACATGTCCGCAAAGGCGGCGACGGTGGATGGGCACTACGAAGACGTCGCGGTGAAATTTATCAAGGAGATGGAGGATTACAAGACCAAGATGAGCGGTTTGATTGGCAAGATACGGGACGGCCTGAAGGAGACCAGGCAGGAGGCTGTCGCCGCGTTGAGAAGCGACGGGTCGCTCGAGGCCGAGTCCGACGCGGTGCCGTCGGGCCGGCTGCCCAGCGCCCCGATTGTCGGGAGCGTACCGCTGAAAAAGGTGGGCGTCCTCGACGAGGACAAGGTTGATCGGAAAGCCGAGGCTGCCGAGAGCGCGCTTCGACGCGGCGCCGAACCGCCCGCCGCCGCTGTCATTCAAGCGTCGCCGCCGCCGGGGAAACGCCCGGCGTCGGCGCGGGCGAAGCTGGTGGAGGCGCAGGACGCCACGAGAGCTGTGCTGGAACAGTTTGATAGACTCTTCTCCGAGCAGTTGTTCTTGGACGACGTCGACGGCGTCGGTTCACCGGAGGGGGACGAAGGGAGTCAGCGAACGCCCGAGGAGCGCCGCCGATGGATCGTGAGGCCACCGTCCGCGCGGGGCGGGCGGCCGCGCTCGGCTCGCGGCGCGGGCGGAATCGCCGAACAGGTCGCCGCCGCCGTCGCCGCCGTGGATGCGCAGCTGCAGGCGGAGGAACGCGATCGAAAGCGCGCCGCGGCGGAGGAGGAGGGGACGCGCGCGACGGCGCTGGCCGGGACGAGTAAGGCGCGGCCGAGATCGGGCGGCGGGAACGGCGGGAACGGCGGGAACGGCGGGGCGGGGTCGGGGGATGACGAAGGTCGGCGGCGGCTCAGACCCCCGGGTTTGGCTTTCGGCTCGGGCGGCTCGACGGGGACGCTCGGCAAGGTTCTGGAGAGGACGAGGGCGTCGTCCGTGGCGGTCGCCGCGTCGAGGCGTCCGCCGTCGTCGGGAAGGCTGTCGACATCGGGAGCCGCTGGAGGGCGCGGAGTCCCTCGCGCGACGTTCAGGAAGCCCCCGCCGTCGGGAGAGCGGAGATGACCACGCAGGGGAGGATTCGCAAAAAAGCACTCGTGTCTTATTAGGAGAGTGGCGCGCTCGCATCCATCGCGCGAGCGCCCCACCGTCTCAACACGTCGCAACAGCGGCATCGTCCCCATCGGACCGCCGCGGTTCCACCGCCATCGTCGCCTCCCGCCAACCAGCCAACAAGTAAGAGTGGGTCCAGACGTGATTCCCCGTCGTCCCGTCCCGTGTCGTCGCCCCGCCGCCTCACTTTCGCTCTCAACGCTAACTTACGCCGGCTAACTTACGCCGCCTCGGCGGTCTCTTCGTCCTCAATCTTGGGCGCGAGGTAGTAGCGCACGTAGCCCATGTCCGCGATGAGGTACTGCACCACCACGGGGAGCTCCTTGGACATCTGCAGCTGCACGGTGGGCGCCAGCGGGGTAGCCTTGGTGAACGAGTTGAGGTAGCGGAGCGCAAAGGTGAGCGTCACCGGCTCCTGGAGCTCGATGATGGTCTGCTCCTCCTTGTCGACGGAGGTGTTCTGCCTGCAGGTGATGTTCGCCTGGCCGATGTCGCCGGTGGTGCTGAACTTGACGCCGTCCTTGGACACCGAGATGGTCACGGTATCGCCGATGGAGGAGAGATCGCGGCAGATGCGCATAAACTCCGAGGAGGGCATCTTCACGGTGGCGGCGTACTCGGTGTCGGGGATGCCGAGGTGCTCGGAGTCGATGTCCATGAGCTTAAGCTCAAAGTCGGAGATCTTGTCCTGGTCTGTTGATTCGCGAGGGAAGGGGAGGGTAAGGGGGAGAGGAGGTAAGCGGGTCGGGTTTCGAAACAGGCAGATCGATCGTGTTTTATTTTTTGTTTCGTCAAAAAGCCGAAAAGATCGCGAGAGGGCGAGCCGGTTACCCGCGTCCGGAGCGCCCCGACGCGCGGGAATCCCGGATCGGGGCTCGCCGACGGCTCGTTGACTCATCGGTGACGCGTCAAGCTGTGCTCGGGACGAAACCCAGACGATGGTGGGTCGTGGGGACGGGTGCCTACTCACCGGGAGACTCGAACATGAAAGTCACGACATCGCCGGTGTCGTCCGCCTTCATGGTGATGATGTCCTCGTTGCCCGCGCACTTGAGCATCTTGGACTGTTGACGTATCAAACGGTGAGAGGGTCAGTATTTTGTTTGATACGTGGGAAAGGCGTGGAACGCGTTCGACGGGGTCATCGAGGCGCGAGGTCGCGTCGGCGAGCGCCTTCCGGGGGAGACCGGAGGGTGCTCACTTTCGCTTATTTTTCAAAAAAAACAACGCTTTTTTTTTCCCGGAGCCTCTCGCGCGCTCCCGAAAGGACGCGCGCGGGGCACCCGAGGAGGATCATCTGGGCGCGGGGACCGCGCGGGGGCAGTATCGGTGACGCACCATGTTGGAGAGGTTCATGCCCATGGTCATGTTGCGGTCGCAGCGGTAGTGCTCGAAGCCGTCCGATCGGAGGAGGAGGGCCACGAGGGAGACGTGGGAGGAGTCCATCGCCTGGAGCGCGAAGCCGTTGTTGGAGCAGTCGAAGTTGGCGTCGGTGACGAGATCCTTGATGGACTCGAGCACCTTCTTCAGGAGGGAACCCTGGACGAGACGGGCCTCAAACATGGCGACTTGTGTGTGCTCGTGTACGTGTCTGGCGTGCGTGTGCCGGCGTGGAATGCCGATGGCGCTGAGATCCGGCTTGTTTTCGGGTTTGAATTTCTTGACTGGTATCGTAACGCCTTTCGAAACCATCGTTCCAGGCGGGGTTTCGATACCAGGCCGCGGTCAAAATGCGCGAGCCTTCGTGAAGTCAGGTTTGGCTGGCGGCACCGGCGCAGTGAGACGAGACACGGGAGCACGAGATGACGGACTCGATGATGATGGACAGCGAGGGCGGCGTTTCCCAGAGCACGGACGCGCCCCGCAACAGGAGGGTGAGTCGCGCGTATCGCCCCGAATCGTCGCGTTTCCACTCGAGCAGTCGACGGCCCCCCATCCTCCCGGATTTTGGCAATCCTCCGCAGCGCGCCAATTCGTCGCACCTTTCCAACCCTAACCGACCGTCACTCATCCACCATCACCCGGATTCCGACTTCCAGGGACGCGGACACGACAAGGAAATGGACATGGACGACGATCGCGGCGGCAGGTTCGAGTCCATCCCGGAGAACGACTCGGGCGCCCCCGGCCCCGCCAAGTCCGTGGAGGGCTGGATCGTGCTCGTCACCGGCGTGCACGAGGAGGCCCAGGAGGACGACCTGCACGAGCACTTCGCCGACTACGGCGAGATCCGAAACATGCACCTCAACCTGGACCGACGGACGGGATTCGTCAAGGGGTACGCGCTGATCGAGTACGAGACGAAGAAGGAGGCCCAGGCCGCGATCGACGGCGCGAACGGATCGAGCATGCTGGACCAGACCCTCGAGGTGAGCTTCGCATTCTCCAAGGGGCCGATCAACAAGTAGAGAGATCTTTTAAAGCCGCGGCGCCGATCGTCGCGCGAACGCGTCGCTCCTAAGTTCGCACGCGTCACTCCTCCCCGTCCGTTCCATCCGCGCCACCCGCCCGCGCCTCGCCAGCCTCCAAGTCCCCTCCCGCCGGCCCTTCCTCGCCCCCCGCCGTCGATTCGTCTCCGCCGTCGACACCCGCCCTGGGGTCAAACTCGTCATCATCCGCGTCGTCCTCCGCGTCCGAGTCGCGCGGTGCGTCCGGACGACCGGCGGCCGAACCCCGCGTCCCAAACCACGCACTCAGACCCCGCCGCAACGACCGGGCCGGAGACGAGGCGGCAGGCAGCAGGGGCGCCTCGAGGTCCGACTCGTCCGCCGATTCCGCCCCGGACGCGTCGGTCGGGAGCGACGCGTTGCTCAGCACCGACCACCTGCTTCGCCTGCGCCTCCGACTGTCCCGGCGCGTCGCGTTCGTCGGCGGCGGGGGCGGCGCGATGACGTGCTTACACACGGGGCAGCACGCGCGCTTGGTGATGAGCCAGGGGTCGATGCAGTCCTTGTGGAACGCGTGGCCGCAGTCCAGCGCGCGGAGCTCGTCGCCGCTCTCGTAATCCTCGATGCACACCGCGCACGTGGCGCCGGTGCCGTTGTCCACCACGAGCTTATCGTCCTCGCCGTCCTCCCCCGCGCACGCCCCGCCGCAGCTCCCGCGCAGGAAGCTCAGGACGCGCTCTTGGCTGGAGAACACCGCCGTCTTGGCCACGGCGGCCACCTCCTCCGCGCTGAGCAGCCGCGTCTCCGGCGGGCGCGCGGCGGCCGCCGCCGCGAGCTGCGCTTGCTCCCTCCGCTTTAACACGAGGACGACGGAGAGCAGGACGCACAGGGCGCCGAAGGTGACGCACGCGCTGGTCGCCGCGTTCGGCCAGTCGCCGAACTCGCTCGGCGATTCCAGGGTCACCACCACCGTCTTGCCGTGCTTCGGGTCGTTAAGTAAAGTCTCCAGCACCTCGCCGGATTCTTTGGAGACGAAGACGGATGGAACGTTCACGTCGTTGTCCTCAGCCTTTTTCGCCATGGGTATCAGCGGGCCGTCGACGTTGTCGAAGACGACGACCGCGACGGCGCCCGCCATCTCCGCGTTTCTCACCTGCGTGGTCCGATGCGAGTCGCTGGGGTCAAGTTTGGAACGCGAAACCCGCGCGGCGGGGGCGAAGATGGGGTGGACTCGCGGGGAGTTCAGCGTTCGTTGGCGGGTGACGGCGAGAAAAACAAACAAACCCTCGGAGCGAGCCGGCCGCGGGACACCCGCGCGTACGTACCTTGGTGACGAAGTCGCACTTCTCCGTTCCGAAGGAGCGCCGCACGAGGGCTATCCACCGCCCCTCGTACTTATTCGTCAGGGCCTCGCACGCCTCTTTCGGCGACGCCTCCTCGAGCCGCGCGGTCACGCCGTCCGCGGGCACGCGCGGCCCGAACACGGCGGGCTCGTCCTTCAGTTGATAGGGCAGGTACCCGGCGTAGCTCCGGACAACGACGTGCGACTCGTAGCGCCCGGGCAGGGAGGTGAACGCGGCGAGGAAGACGAGGAGGATCACGGGGAACGCGCAGGTGCACGCGCGGCAGAACGCCACGGCATGCGCGGCCGCGCCCGGCGCTCCCACCTCGACCATTTGGCGCGCAGACGGAAATGACGTCAGGCTGACGGGGATTTTTCGTCGTCGACGACTCCTCAAACACGGTTCGCGTTTCCCCACTGATGAACTCCGGAGATTCTCAATCAACGGCCGATTGCACGACGAGATTGGGGCCCGTTCAAAGCGGACCGAAATTGCCGCGCAAGAACTCCACCGGGCACACAGTCAGGCGCGCACGTGGGCCACCGAATCCCCAAACTGCACCGCGCTAATGTTCTCCACGAGACTTTTCCTCATCACGCTGCTCGCCGTGTTCGGCGCGTTGACGCTCGCCCCCGCCCCGTGCGAGGGCAAGATCACCTACATCAGGCCCCTCTGGCAGCCTACCAGCGAGTGGAGCCCCCCGGAGGAGCGCGAAGAGCCCGCGGAGCTGCACAGCGCCGCCATGAAGCTGTACTCGGAGTACGTGGAGAAGAGCGGCATCCAGCCGTGCACCTACTGCTGAGAACGCGCGCTTCTTTTCTTCATCATGCGGGAATAAGGGTTTTACTAGCAACGTAGCCGGGGAGGGACGTAGTACTCATATTAGGGCGCAGGGCTCGGCCCGGCCAATTCAAAGCTAACATCGGTGGAATCGCGAGAGGCGAGGGGCGTCGCGAGAGGCGAGGGGCGATGCGCCCGGGTTTCGGACCCGAAGCGCGGTCGCGGTCGTGGAGGGCCACCGGGGCCCGACTCGAGGCGCAGGATTTCGACCCGCGCGTGGTGCGCGGGCTGCACAGACAGCAAGCCGAGCTCTCAGCGAATAAAAAAATATTTTTCGAGCCAAAAACTGATACTCACGCCACTCGCAGCTTGTCCACCCACTGGTCGAGCACCTTTGGGGTGCCGTACCACGGCCGCTCGTCTGACGACCCTATCGGCGTGTGGAATACCCTGCGATCGAGCGAACGGCGGGAAGAGACGGTGAGCGAGGATCGGTGCGCGAGGGGATGTGCGAAGAAAGAAGCTGGGATGGATGAGGCGCGCACCCCTCGAGCGTGACGTTGTCCGCGCCGTCCAGGTGCGCCGTCGCCACCGGCGTGATCCCGTCCCCCCACGCCTCCGCAGACCCACACACCTGCTTATACCCCTGCCCGACGAGGAACCCCGCGGCGTCCCCGGCGCCCCCCAACGTCTCCACGCCCAGGAGCCATTTGCCCGCCAGGCACGTCACCGGCACGCCGAGCTCCGTCGGCTTGGCGCAGTTGGCCTCGACGTAGGTGAGGATGCCGCGGGTCTGGTCCACGACCCCGGGGACGTCCTTGGGTACCGCATTGAGCGGCGACCCGAGCGTCACGACGCACCTGATGTCGTCGACGCCGAAGTCCTGCATGTACACGCGGCTCATCCAACCCCCCGCGCTGTGCGCCACGAGCGCCACGCGATCGGCTCCGCTCTTCTCCTTCGCCGCGGCGACGGCGTCGGCGATGCGGGAGAGGTACCAGTCCACCGTGGGCCGCGGTTTGAGGGTACCCTGCCAGTACGCCAGCTGCGTGAGACCCGCGGCGTTGCGGAGCCAGTCGGGGCGGCCGACGGCGGCGACGGTGGCGGAGAAGCCGCGAAGCTCCAGCTCGCTCGCGAACGCGTCGTAGTCCTCGGTGCAGTTGCCCAGGCCCGGGAGGACGACGACCGCGGGCTTGGACGATGCGGACGCGACGACGGATGCGCGAACGTGCGCGCGGCGGGGCGCGATCGATTCGCGCGGCGCGGAGGCCCGCTTGGCCAGCGGAGACGAGAGCGCGATCGTCGCCATGTTTTGTGGATAGAACAGGCACCACGTCGGTGCCTTCTCAGTCCACGGCGGGCGGAGAAAAATCCAGAGTCTGGGCCGACGCGGCACGCGGCGCGGCGAGACTTTAGCCGAACGATTAATCAGCCGGACGTTAGTTAATTAAATCGCGCGTGCGTCATCCCCAGTCATCGCTTCCCGCCGCCGAGCGCGTTGTTGGCCATCATCCTGACGCTCTCCCCCGCGCGCTCGTCCCCGACAACCACCAGCGTTGCCATGCCGGGCCCGCCCTTACCCTCAGCCACGGACACCTTCGCCCTGGACCTGGCCTCCATCTCCCTGATCGTGGCGCCGCCTTTCCCGATGATCCGTCCGACGAGCATCTGCGGGAACGCCACCTGCATCTGCTGCTCGCCGGGTTTCTTCCCGGGCTTCCACGGGATCCCGCCGTGGCCGCGGACGATGGAACCCTTCTCAAACACCCACGTGATCGGCTGCCCGCTCTCCTTCTCCTTCAGCCGCATCGCCGCGAACTTCTCCTCGGCCTCCTTCTCTTCGAGCTTGCGCCGCGCCTCGGCCTCCTCCGCCTCCTTCGCGGCCCTGATCGCCGCCACGCGGTCAGCCTCCGCCTTCTCCGCGGCTCTGCGCTGCTCCGGCGTGAGCGTGTACGCGCCCCCTCCTGCTTCCTTCGCCTTCTGTCGGTTACGACGCGCGAGGATGGCCTCCTCGTCGTCGCTGTCGATCTCGCTCTCGTCCGACGGCGTGTCGTCGAGGGTTCGGTGGTCCACGGCGTGCGCGCGTTGCGTCGCGGCGACAGCCTCCGCCTCGGCGCGCTTCTTGGCCGCCTTCTTCGCCGCCTTCTCGGCGAGTTTTTCGAGCATCTTTCGCTCAGCCTTGGCGCGTTCCTTCTTGGGCAGGGCGCGGATGCGGTCGCGCATCTCCTCCTCGTCCTCGCTGTCGCTTCCGTCGTCGTCGTCGTCGTCCGCGGGCTTCGCGGGGTTCGCGGGCTCGGCGGGCGGCTGCGGGGCCTTGGCGGGCTCGGGCTCGGGCTCGGGCTCATCGTCGGAGGATTCCGCCTTGGCCTTCTTCCCCTTCTTCCCCTTGCCGCCCTTGCCGCCCTTGCCGCCGCCTCCCTCCTTGACGCCGTTCTTGCGAACGTAAACCAGGAGCTCCTTCACCAGGTTGGCGCTCTTCCCCATCATCTTCTTCACCTTCGGGTCGTTGAGCGGGTTGCCGTCCAGCTCGATGGCGCGCACCTTCTTCTCCTTGAGCTCCCCCATGGACATCGGGAGGTCGCCGATCTTGTTGTCGTTGAGGAAGATCTCGGCGAGAAGCTGGCACTTTCCGAGGTCCGCGGGAACGGACTCGATGCCGTTCTTCTTGGCGCTGAGCGTCACCAGCCGCTGTTTTTTCTGCAGGTTGAGAGACTCCAGAGAGTCTAGCGCATTGCCGTCGACAACCAGAGTGACGAGGTTATCGCAGTCCGCGAGCGCCGAAAGGTCGGTTATCTTGTTGTATCCGACGCGAACGTTCTCCAGGTTCTTGCAGTTGGCGATCTCGTCGGGAATCGACGCGATCTGGTTCCGTTCCGCCTCGAGAACCCTCAGCTGCGACAGCTCGCCAATCTCACCCGGCAGCGAGGTCAGCGAGTTGTCGCTGAGGATGAGCGTTCTCAGGCCGGAGAGCCTCGCGACGGCGGCGGGGAGGACCGTGAGCTTAGCGCGCATGGATATCTTCAGGTTGTTGACGCTGATCGCCCACCACGTCGCCGGGTCCACCTCCTCGCCGGTGGGCACCGCCGCCAGCGCGAGGTCGCCCCCGTCGTCCTCCAGCGCCAGCTCCTTGAGGTCCCCGGCGATCGCCTTCTCAACCTCGGGCCAGCACGGCGTCGGCCGGTTCGCCTCCGCCTCCAAACGCTCGGCCTCTCGCTCCGCCTTCTTCCGCGTCGCCTCCTGCTGCTTCTTGTCGCCGGAGTCTCCGCCGCGCCGCTCGAGCGCCTCCAGCTCCTTCTTCTTTCGCTTTGATCTCTGCGTCGCCGTCTCCCCTTCCGGGGCGTCCGGGTCGACGTCGTCGTCGTCGTCGGTGTCTTCCTCCTCGGATTCACCGCCGCGGTCGATCCTCGCCGCGAGCTCGTCGTGGCCGTTCCCGCGCGCGTAGTCGGCGGCGGTCTTGCCCTTGCGGCACTTGGCGCGGTAGTTGCATCCCGCGTCGAGGAGCTCCTGGCAGGCCTCGACGTGCCCGTTGTGCGCGGCCATCATGAGCGCGGTGCGGCCCTCGCCGTCGCCGTCGGTGAGATCCATCAGCTCCTTCTCGCGCGCGCGACGAACGAAGTCGCAGAGCATGCGGAGAGCCTTGTGCAGGTTGCCCTGCGCGCAGATCATGATCGCGGTGTATCCGTCGTCGTCGCGGAGCCCCGGGGACTGACCGCCCGCGCCGATGGACCATCGCACGGTGTCCAGCTTCTGCTTGCGCAGCGCTTCGAAGTATTTCTCGCGCTTCGACATGGTGATAACGCCGCCGTCTCGTCTGTCGCCGAGTGAGCGCGACTGTGAAGTGCGTTGGGATCCGACGCGCTTGCAATCGCTTTTGGCGGCGGTTTCTTTTTCGCCCGAGGTCATCGCAGCCGACGGCGATGGGACGATGGAAATACGATTCGTAACTGCCTCCCATACGCCCTTAACGGGTAATGAACCAAGATGCACGCGTGAGATGGTCACAAAAACTTCGGGATCGACGCCGAGGAAAAAGCACACCCGAGGCCGAGCGTCGACGTGTCGCCTTCGCCTTATCTTAGGCACTGCTGCCAAGCGCGTGAACGCCCGCACGCACACGCTCGCAACGATGGCCCTCTGCATGTCCACCTCGGCGTCCGTCGCCAAAGTTGCCCGCCCCGCGGTTCGCGCCTCCGCCGAGGAGAAGGTGCGCCCCTCGCGATTCCCGCGCGCCCCGTCGGGGCCTCCGATGCGGCCCCCTCGTGACTTGGACTCGACCCTTTTTCTCGGGCCTTCCTTCCTTCTCGATCGGACCTTGACCCCCGCCGTCCCCCGTCTCCATCGCCGCAGCCCGCCTCGGTGCCCAGGCGCGTCACCAATGCGCTCGCCGCTGCGGCTCTCAGCGCCTCCGTCGCGCTCGCCGGTCCCGTCTCCAGCGCCAACGCGGAGATCCGCCTGCCCCCGCTCGACCCCGATCCCGAGCGGTGCGAACGCGCGTTCGTGGGGAACACCATCGGGCAGGCCAACGCGGTGAGCGACCGCATCCTGGACCTCCGCCAGTGCAACTACGTGGACAAGGACCTGTCGACCAAGACCCTCTCCGGCGCGCTCATGGTGGACTCGACCTTCAAGGGCGCGAACATGACCGAGGTGGTCATGTCCAAGGCGTACGCGGTCAATGCCGACTTTACCGGCGCAAACTTCACAAATGCCGTGGTGGACAGGGTGACGTTCGACGGCGCTAACCTCTCGAACGCCAACTTCTTCAACGCGGTCATCACCGGCGCCACCTTCGACGGCACCAACCTCGCGGGCGCGCAGTTCGAGGAGGCGCTCATCGGCAAGGAGGACGTCAAGAAGCTCTGCGAGAACCCGACGCTCGAGGAGGAGACCCGGTTCCAGGTTGGGTGCAGGAACTGATCGAGGGGTGTCCGTGGGGAGGGTTTAGAGTTGTCATAACACGCACGTGAAGAACCGATGAGCGAACGTTTCCGTTCTCTTCGTCTCTTCGTCTCGTCGTCTCCGCCGCGCCCGCTTCGACGCTCTCAGAGCTCGATCCACGTGTTCGGGTCCAGGTGTCCGCGAGTGGGCAGCGCCGTGTCGGGCCGCGCGGGCCGAAGGGTCTCGTCGAACCATCGGTTCACGACGCCCACCATCTCGGGCGTGCACCGGTGCGGCGTCCCCCTCTGGACCAGGGTCCGGAACAGCGAGGTCTTACCTTCGGAAGCGTACGCCGCCTTGGTCTCGGTCACGGCGTTCATCAGTCCCGGGAAAGGGCACCGAGGGTCGAGCTCGCCGTTGACGACCAAGAGCGGCCGGGGCGAGATCAGCGGCAGAGATGCCGGGCCGTCCAGCTCGTCGATGAGACCCGGGCATATCCTGCGGTACACCGCCCCGACGACGCTCGCGTCCACCGCGCGCGGATCCCCCACGAGCTCCTCGGCCGCGGCGGCGAACAGCGCGGGCGGGAGCGAATCGACCCTCGCCCGCCAAGAGTCGTTGAGCAAACCCCACGCAAAGTGCTGAACGCCGATGATCGGGGCGACCGCGCCGGTGACCAGCCCCGGGTCCGCCGCCCCCGCCAGCCACGCGTACATGCCCCCGAGCGATATACCCCCGATCCCGACCCTGGCGGGATCGGTCAGATCGCCGTACTCGTCGCCTCGCGTCACGAACCGGAGCGCTCTGAGCGCATCCCACGCGCCGTCGAACAAAAACGGCCGAGCGTCGCCTCGGCGACTCCCTTCGTTCCCCCCGCTTCCCGTCCCGTTCTCGCGCTCGACGTTCCCGCGCCGCCACGCGGCGACGAGCGCGGCGCCGTACCGCTCGAACGTGCGCTCGCGCGAGTTCCCGGAGCCGTGCCCCAGCCCCTCCGCCGCCGGCGCCCCCACGGATGCGTTCGACGGATGGCGATTCCGCTCGTCGTCGTTCCCGTGGGATGGCGCGGCGGACCCCGGGTCGAGGCGCCTGCCGTGGCAGGGCGCGTCCACTCCGACGGCGACGTACCCGCGCGCGGCGATCGCGACGAGCGACGGCATCAAGCCCTCGGTGTCACCGCCGGTGCCGTGCAGGAACGCGACGACCGGGAGCGCGTCGTCCCAGTCCCCGTGGGGCCTGACGACCGCGATCGGGACGGCGTGCTCCGACCCCTCGTTCCGGGACTCCGGCGCGAGCGTGAGGCGATCGATGACGACGCCGTCGTCCGGCCGGGGCTCCGAGACGATCGGACCCATCACGCTTGGGACCGACCCGGTTCGGCCCCGCGCGAGTTCGCGCCACAATCGCGCGCGAACCGCGTCTCTCCTCTCGTCGGACTCGGATGGCGCCCCGCTGTTGGACCCCGACGCGGCGGCTCTGAACGCGCGAGCGCATCTCGATGGCATCCGCCTGCACCGCGCGCGTGCGATGCCCGTCGCCGTCGCCGCTCGGATCTGCGCCGCCATACACTGCTATCGCGCGCTCGATTATGGGACGTAACAACGCCGCTAAAAACGAGAAATACGAGGTATCCCGCACGTCACAGTCACAAACGTCGTCCGCGCGGCGTCGACCATGGCCAACCGCAAGTACGACATCGTCCTCTTCGGAGTCACCGGGTTCACGGGGAAGCTCGCGTGCGAGCACCTCCTCTCCAAGGGATACCCCGTCAGGTGGGCGGTATGCGCGCGCACGGAGGCGAAGGCCCGATCCGTGCTCGCGTCGATCGCCAGTCGCCTCGGAGTCCCCGATGACGTCCTGCCCCCGATCTTGGTCGCCGACCTCCAACCCTCGAACGCGGACCCGGAACACGCCAGACTCCGCGGCGTGGTGCGCGACGCCGCCGTTGTCATCACCGCGGCCGGGCCCTTCGAGAAGTACGGCGAACATCTGGTGAGGATGTGCGCGGAGGAGGGCACGCACTACGCGGACACCACGGGCGAGTCGGACTTTTTCAGGCGCTGCATCGACCTCCACGACGCCACCGCGAGGGCCACCGGCGCGAGAATCGTGTCGCACTGCGGCAACGACTGCGTGCCGTGGGACCTCGCGGTGCTCGCCGCGCACGAGCTGGCGCGCGATCGATTCGGTCCGGGAACGACGCTTTCCGCCGCCTCCACGTTCACGGAGCTTCCCCCCGGCGTGGGCGCTTCGGGGGGTACCCTCGCCACGGCCATCTATCAGCTGGGTAAGAAACGCGGGGGATCGAGGACCGCGTTCGACCCGCTGCTCAGGCTGCCGGACGGGTCCAAGTCGAAAGAGGCGACGAAGGTGAGATCGCCAAAGTCGGACGTGTACTACGAAGAGTTTGAAGCGTACGGCGGGCCTTGGATCATGCAACCAGTGATGGGCAACTGCGTTCGACGGTCCAACGCGTTGCTCGGATACAACGCCGGCGAGACGTTCGCGTACAGCGAGGCGCAGCTGCGGCATCCTTCTTTCGTTCGGTGGATCGCCGATTCATCGTACAACGCGCTCATCGGAGCCGCCATCTACGTTCCGCCGCTTCGCGCGCTCCTCCCCGCCCCCGGGGAGGGCCCCACGCGAACGGAGATGGAGGCGGGGTACCTGAAGCTGCACCTGCGGGCGGAAGGAAAGGCGCCCGACGGGAAGGAGTTCAAGGTGAAGGGGCTGATGACCTTCGACGAAGACACCGGGTATTTGTGCACCGGACGCATGCTCGCAGAGAGCGGCGTGGAGCTGTTGGAGGCGGCGAAGGCAGGAGGGGAGAAGAAGGCGGGCGTGTTGACCCCGGCGACGGCGATGGGGACCAGCCTACTCCGTCGCATGGAGAGGGAGCTGCCCATGAAGTGGGAGGTGGAGATTACAGATTGATTGGTGTTGAGTCAACATCACACCCGAACCCACCCGCCGCCTAATAAATGATATAACGTCAGCGTCACGACGACCTGTCCTCCTCGCCGCTGCGCTTCCTCTTCAACTTTTTCAACTGCGTACGTAACGGAGACAGGGTCCGTCAGGCTCGATGTTCAGGCGACCACGGGACCGAAATGGAAAACCGGTGAAAACAAGAGCACGCAGGCAAAGGTTGGCACGCCGCCGCGGTGACATATCGGATTAGTGACGCATGAATATGGTTGGTGCCGAAGGATCCACGAAGCAGATTAATCAAGGAAAATCATTTTCCCACTGTTGCTTGTCGTCATCTTGGAAGGCGGGTATCTCTCCCCCCGTACCATCAGGTGGTCGAACACCGAAATGTCAGAAGATAATCAAAGAAAGGTTCATTCGAGTCTTGTTCTTCGTCATATATGTCACAGCAGCGGCGGCAGCCAAACGGGAAGAGATCGGGCATAACGCGAAATCAGAGCGAGCGATGCGAACGAAAACTCACCTTCGGGTTGGAGGTGTGAACGACGGGCTCCGCCCCAAACTTCTGCTCAATCTCTCGCTTGGTCACCACTGACGCCTTGGCCCCGATTGTCGCCTCCTTCGGAATCTCCGGGATCGCGACGATCTTCTTTATCAACGGAACTTTGAACGCGAGCGTCTGGCCCAGCGAGAACATGTTCGTGGTGATCCAGTACACAAACACGCCCTTGCTAAACCCAGCCGTCATCGGAATGAGAGCCACGGAGAGCGCCCTGAGACCCCACTTGGTCATCATCGTCTGCTGCGCGGCCCCGGAGGTTTCCGGGTTGCCCGCACCGCCCAGCTCGACCGTAGCGAGGAACGTGGCGGACGAGAGCACGGGCATGATGTACGTGGGGTCCGCGGCGGTCAGATCGTGCATCGAGATTGGCCCGAGCGGCCAGTCCGGGCCGCCAGATGCAAACGACGGCACCCCCTTCGCCATCTCCGATATCGCGAAATAGAAGGAGATGAAAAGCGGCGCCTGCACCGCGATGGGCAGCATCATGTACGCCGGATTGCAGTTGTGCTTCTTCCAAATCGCGAATATCTCCTTCTGTGCTTCTGCCATCACCTGCTGGTCCCCGCCCATGCCCTTGATTCGCGCGTTCAGCGCCTCAATCTCGGGTTTGGCGATGTGCATCCTGGCCGCCACGCGCTGCTGCATGACCATGAAGGGCATGACGAAGAGGCGCATGATGGCGGTCGTGGCCATGATGGCGGCCCACCACTCCATGTCGTGCGCCAAGTGGAAGTACTCTATGAAGTACATGAGACCCGCGGTGGTGCTCCAGACGCTGGATGCGATGTCGGCCACCTCGCTCGCGGCGATCGCCGCGGGCGCCGCCTGCTCCGCGATCGCGGCGACGAAGGGCGCCGTCACCGCGGAGGCCTCCGCAACGGAGGTCATGGCGTCCTCCACCCCGGAGATGCCCAACATTCGTCCCCAACCGCCCGCCGCGGCGGTCGATGACGCGAACCCGCGGGAGGACGATCGGGCGATCGGATGTCCGGGCACGCTTCGACGCCCCCCCCACGCCCCGCCAGGAAGCCCCCGCGCCCCTCGTCGGTCATCGTGGACCGCTGTCTCTAGTCCGCGCGCGGCGAAGCCGAGGTTGGGCGCATTCGACCGGCGGCCGCCCTCCCCGTCGCGCGTCACCGCCCCGGCGAGCAGACCTTCGATCGCTCGGCCGCCGCCCAAGATCGCCCCTTCGTCCGCGGATCCCCACGCGCGGAAGCACGCCCCGGCAAACGCTGGTCTAGTCGATGCACACGCACCGCTGATGGCGCGCGCGAGAGCTCGCCTTGCGCTCATGT
>MDTE01086155.1_pt1 | contig 15267 bp, 14 predicted proteins | sample 811231 | NCBI WGS metagenome assembly MDTE01 (sample SAMN05326651, study PRJNA326480) | marine metagenome | isolation source: seawater | place: Indian Ocean: Red Sea | collected 2010 | reverse complement strand
ATACTCTTTTAATTTAGCGACAGGTAAAAAATCTTGAAAATTTGGGACTGTAGCTAAACCATCTGAAAATTTAAAAAAATTTAATACCTCAGCTTTATTAAAGAAATTATAATAATCACTTTTCTGAGTTGTTATATGTTGCCACTTAACATTTAGTTTTTCACAAATATCTTTAGCGATTTTAGAGTCAGAATTACCCCTAATACCATAAGAAAATGCTAGGATTTTTTTATAACCCTTTTCAACTAATTTTGAAAGTATTAGTCTTGAATCAAGACCACCACTCATAAAAATTATTATAGTTCTATTGTTAGATTTTTTTATAAGTCTATCTATACTGGAATTAAAAACCTTATCTAATTTGTTTAAAGCTTCATTTTTTTTTATGTTCAAGTTTATTTTATTATGGTAATAAAAAAAATTATTTATTTCTAACTTTTTATTTTGTTTATTAAATTTTAAAAATTGACATGCCTCAGTTTGATACAAGCTCTTATATAGAGTACATTTTCCAGAGACATAGCCTGATAAGAAACATTCATTGACTGATTGTGGTAATATTTCCTTAAGTTTTAATTTTTTTTTCAAAGTTCTTGCGTCATTACTTACTGTAAACAGGCTTTTATTTTTATAATAAAAAATAGGAAAGCTTCTGCAAAAATCAGAAACACAAATAATCTGATCATTAGTCTCAATTATTGCTGAGAAAAAATTATTGCTTCGGGAAAGTCTTTTTTTAATATTTTTATTAGAAAAATTGTTTTCGGTTATAAATTCTATTACTGATTTTCTGCACCCAGCATAATAAACAAAAAAATTATTATATTTCTCAAAACTCCATTTACCTAGACTAGTAAATAAAACATTTTTAAGTTGCATATTTTAATTTTTTAACAGCTCTATTTTTTTTCGTGACTTAGTAATCCGGTAGCAAGTTGAAAACCTACTTTTTCTTTTATTTTTGATATCATAACTGCTCGTTTAGTCTTTTCTCCAAAGCACTTTTTACAAACTTCAGGTTTTCTTCCTTCCTTTGTTCTAATGTTGCAAATTAAGGACTTGTTTTTATCGAGTAGTTCTGAAATTTTGTTTGTTTTTGCATTTCCAAGAGTAAAAAATGGTGATGACATGTGACAACATGGAACAACATCTCCACTTGCTAATACAGCGAGGATTGGATGTCCACATTCAAATGAACCAGTGTAAGGCTCAAAATCCATCAATCTTTGACCATACATAAATCTTTTTATTTTAATATCAATATTAGGAAAGATCTCAAAACTATCTTGATCTCTATAATCACATTTTAAATTATTAAAGTAGTCATCTAGCTTAGATTCATTAAAAGTATATTTTTTTTCAAACTTTTCATAACCACTTAGAAAATCAACTAGATCAGGGTATACTTGATCTAAAGACAAAGGAACAGAAGGATCACCAACACTAAATCCTAGAATCTTTCTAAATATCAATTTTTTCTTATTTAAAAAGTTACAAGCCATATCCATTGTTATGTTCATTTTTTTTTCAATGCACGCTGAAATAAATTTATAAATAATAAATTTGTATTTTTCATAATTCATTTTAATACCCCTGACATCAGAAAACTCATTTTTATTTAAAGTCTGAACCGATAATGTTAAGTGGTTAGGAGCTGATAAATTTGAAGTCAATCCATTGAAGACTCGTTGATTAGCAAAGAGCAAACCATTCGAGGTCAATCTAACAAAAAGCTTAAGTCTTTTTGCATATTTGATAAATTCAAAAAGTCTTTTATCCAAGGTTGGTTCATTAAACTGTGAAAAATTAACAGACTCAACTTTTGCTTTCTTAGCTTCATCAATTAGTTTATAAACAGTTTCCGTTGGTAATATGGCTGATTTATCTGCTCTTCTATCCCAATTACAAAAAGAACAGTTCATATTACAATTACCTAATGTTTCAATATTAAGAAATCTGTAACCGTATTTTTCAAATTCATTCATTTATATATATTTTATATTAATTTAAATTCTTTTCCAGTTTATATTTTCTGTTATAACTTTATGGGGCGAGCCAGCAACCACTATATTTTCTTTAACCTTACCTTTAACTATCGATCTAATCCCAATAACTGCTCCATCCTCTATAGATGTATCTTTTAAAATAACGACTTCAGATCCAATCCATACATGATTTCCTATTTTAATACTTTTAGGTTTATTAACCCTCCTTTTGGTTTTTTTCGAATAGATAGGATGAATTTCACCATTCCATATTTTTATATCACTTCCAAACATACAGTCTTTTCCAATTCTTATGAACAACCCTTCACCAACTAAGATTGAGTCAAAACTTCTTATAGATGTATTATTACCAATAAAAAAATTTAAGTTGTTACCTATTATATTTATTGAACCTGCAAGAATCTTGCAATCATTTTCTATCAATAATTTGTTATTTTTCCCTTTGATTTTTATATATAGATTTTTTATTTTTGTTCCGTGTTTAACTTTTATTTGATTTTTTTCACCTATTAAGAAAATTTTATTATTAATGATTTCTGTATTTGCTAACTCTAACTTATTATTTTGCTGACACACAATTTTATTTAGAAAATACTTTCTTAATACAAATCTTATAGTTATAAATAAATTTCTCACTAACTTAAATATTTATTAAAGAATTCATTGTTATTAGTTTTAGAATTAGGCCGTAATGCTTTTTTAAACTTTACTGAACTAAAGCTTATTTTATTTTTAGAATCGTATGTTGCTTTGATCACATCGCATCTTTTTTTCAAATAATTTTTCACAGTTGGATTCCATTTTTCCCAACCACAATCAAAATAAATTAATTTTTTATTAGAACACATTAATGGCAGAAAAGTAGATGATAAACCATATTGAAAAATTATAATATCGGCAAGTTTCATTGTATCTTGACTCTGTAAATCATCGTAAACAATTTCAATATTATTAATTTCCTTAAAAAAACTTGTGTAATCAATCTTTTTTGATTTTGGTCTTTTCTTAAAAAAAATTTTATAACCTAACAAATCTAAAATTTTACATATTCTAAAATAGAATTCATAAAGAATCATTGTCTCTGGAAGTTCGAATCTGATATCGTCGCACCATAATTGAACTTCGAGAATCATCACAGACTTACAAGTTGACGGTATACTAGTTTTATAGTTTTTTTTCATAATGTTAAATTTATTTGAATTTAAGCTTTTAAATTTAGGCTTTTTATTATTGAAAGTTTTATGTCGTTGCAATGTATTTTCAAATAAGGGTATGTGTGATTTTTTATCGACAAAAAGAATATCATAAATTGAAAATTCATTAAAATGCGGTCTATTTGTGATTGAATGACACATCCAATTTCCATGAAGGATTCCTTTGACAGTTATAGAATTTTTTTTGGAAATTAGACTTAAAGCTCTTATAAAAGTTTTGGGTGTATCTAAAAGAATTGCTTCAGAATTAAAAAAACTTTCTGCCTTATCCAGGAAACACAATAGTCTGTATATCTCAATAAAATATTTTTCTTGATAAAATTTTATATCTCTTTTAACGAAGTCAGGAATTTCTATTTTTAGTTCTTTAGTTGCATATTCAATATTCTTTTTATCTATTTCTAAAATTTTTTTTTTTAACTCTTTTATATTTTTATCATCATAATTTACAGTAAATTTACTAAAGTTCTTCATTACGGACTCAGCAGAAAAAATCTCTATTTTTTCTGGTATTCTTCCAAGTAATTGAGAAGAAAGAAGATTTGTATTATTTAAAACAAGAATTTTTTTTGAGAAAATTGATTTTTTATGTTTAATATTAAGAATTATTGACTTAATTATATCCTTAAAATTAGAATAACTTCTTTTTTTGAAATTAAAATTTTCACATTTTAACGGGAAATTTTTGCTTTCAGAACTTAAATACAACAAAACCTTAGAGTTAACTGAATATGATATTTTCATTTTTTTTTTTTTTATTCTTTTCAATAGTAAAAGATAATTAAAAATCGGAATATATGGATTCCAAGTGTGATTATAAATTTGTAAACAGTCTTTAATTATTTCATTTTTTTCGTTGAAAAAACAATTCATATGTATGTTATGAATTTTATTCAATATCATTTGGGTTTTAGCTGGAGTTATTGGCCAGAAGAAATTTTTAGACCACTCATTTATCGATAGGTTTTTTAAGTTGAAAATATCGTAAATAAATTTTTTTTTCATATTTTTATTTTTTTATTAGAAATTTTATTAATTTATTTAATTTTACAACTTTGGATATTTGATAAGATCTATCAATTAAAATATTCACTAATTTAAAGCATTTTAATTTAAAAAGATTTAGAAAAGATTCATCTCTTCCAAGTTTATTATGATCAAATTCCTTATTAAATGAATAATTAACGTTTCTTTTTTTTACAGCCTCAACTATTAATTGACTCTTTAGATTTTTATCAAAACCTGAAATAAAATATTCTTGATTTAAAAATTTTTCTTCCTTAAAGAATTTAGATGTTGTTAGGTATTCTTTTCCATTACAATTAACAAATTGTAATTTCTTCATTTCTTTGATTTTGGAGTCACCTGGATTACATTCTCTGACCATTTCAAAACCCCATTTTTCAAGTACAATTTTCAACATCTTATAATCAAATGCATAAGTATGGGCATAGCCACCAATAAACTCGTCCATTTCCCTGCTGAAAGCGAGTGTTTGTCCACCAGGGGAAATAAGTATCCTTAAAAAACTAGCTCCTATTCCCATGTGATTACTGTAATGTTTTGATTTATTAAAAAATGAAATATTATTATCAAGGTACGCTTTTGCCGCTTTTTTCATTGATGGAACAGCTATTCTTATCAACCCGCCTTTTTTAAGAATTCTATTAAATTCTGAAATTGTTTTTTCTAATCTGAAATGGGGTATATGCTCTAATGTATGGCTTGTAAATAATATATCATAATAATCCGTCTTTAGTTTTGAATCCCAACATTTGCCATAATTCTGATATTTTAATAATTTTTTACTTATAGGAGCATTATCGAGAGTTTCCCAACCCTTACAATACCAATTATATCCAGCACCTATATTTATTTTATTCATAACAATCAGTTAATTTTTTTTGTGACGTAAAAAAATTTTACTAAGGATCTTAAAAAATTCTTGAAGTTTAAAAAGGGAGAAGACAAAAAATCAAGTATTCTATAACTCAATGAAATATTAACATTACCAACAATCTTGAAAATATAAAAACAAATATCTATAAATAAAGATGAAAAATATACCTCAAAAAAATATTTTTGCGGTTTAATTTTTTTTTTAAGATAACAGTTATACATAATAAGCTCTAACTGAAAAGTATCTAGTACATGTTTTCTTAATTTATTTGGTAAAAGCCAACCTTCTTTTTTACAATAATTAAAGTATGATTTTTTAGTATCATATCTAAAATATTTCGTTAAATTTAGTTTTTTAGAAAAATCTAAACTCTTAGTATTTGAATTTTTAATATTATTATATATTAAAATATCTACATCATTTGGAAATTTATTCTTCAGATATTTTGAAAAATAAAAGGATAATTTCCATCTAAGGATAATTTGAATAAGAAATGAATTTTTTTTTTTTTTCATATCTCTCCAAAATAAAGAGGCAGTTATAGATTCAACCGGACATCTAAATAAAAAGATTATTTTTAATGATTTATCAATTTTTTTTAAAAGTCTAAAATTCTCTTCAACTCTCAAGTCTGAAATTATCCAACCGTATCGATTATTAATTTGCTTTGCTAAATTGAGTATATTTATTAATAGATTCTCATAACTAATTTTTTTATTTGATTGAATTATTTCTCTACATTTCGTAACTGATAAATTTAACTCTTTTGCTAAAGATGAAGGATTTTTTTTTTTTGATTCTGAATATATTTTTTTATTAATAATTTTATTTATTTTATCTCTTGTACTTATTTTAGAATCTTCATAGTTTTGTGATATTAACTCACTAAACTTAGCATCTAGTCCTACTGATAAGTAATTTTTATTTAATTTCAAAAGTCTTACTAAAGTTGATTTTCCACATCTCGGTTGGCCTGATATTATTAGGTTAAAGCTTTTTGACATTGTAAATTTAATTAATTAAATCTTTAAATAAACCAACTTTTTTTTTTAAATTTTTAAATGATCCTTTTTGTACCAACCGACCTTTTTCAAGAACAATAATATCATCACAAATATCAAGAATTGAAAGGTTATGAGATATTATTATTATTGTATGCTTATTTTTTAATTTTCTAATAGTTGATTTGAATTTTTTTTCTAAATTATTGTCTAATGCGCTTGTAGGTTCATCAAAAATTATTAATTCTGGCTTTCTAAATAATTCCCTTGCAATAGTAATTCTTTGCTTTTGACCACCAGACAAATTTTTACCTGCTTCAGTAATATTTTCATTTAATCTTTTTGTTATGCCCTTAAGTCCTGAATCAGATATAATTTGTCTAATTTTTTGCTTAGATTTTTTTTTCATATCCCAAAAAGATATATTTTCCTCTAATGTACCATCTAGTAAAAAAGCATTTTGAGTCACATATCCTATTTTATCTCTTAAAAATTTATTATTAATATTTTTAAAATCAACATTTCCGGATAATATTTTTCCCTTGGTTGGAACTAACAGTTTTGTAATCAAATTTACAATTGTAGATTTTCCAGAACCTGATGGTCCTGTAATTCCTAAAACTTTATTAGGTTGGATTGAAAATGATAAATCTTTTAATGTAATATTATTTTCAAAATTAAAAAACACATTCTTGAATTCAATTTTCTTAGATGAATCAAACTTTTGATTACCAGAATCTTCCTCTTTATTTTCACTTAATTTTTTAATAGCCTCTTCAACAACAAATAGCCCACCAACTGCTTCATTCATTCTTTGCCATCCATGCTGAAAATCCAATAATCTTTGAACCGTTCTATAAAGTATTATTCCTATAACTAAAACTTCAGAGATATTATCTCCTTGAATTTCAACCTTAATAAATATTAGTATTGCTAAAATTATGATTCCAACTGGCTCTTTAAAAACAGTCATAATATTTGAAAATAGGCCCATATTTCTGGTTATTTTAATAAGATTTTCAATTGATAAATTTATATGATTTTTTGTTTTTTCAGTTCTATTTGTCGCTTTTAAATAAGAAAAATTGAAAATTAATTCAACCAACGAACGTTGAAGTTTTGTTGATGATTCTGATGTTTCGATTGAATATTTTACAGTTAGTTTAAATATAGGTTTGAAAAAGAAGAAAAATAAAAAACCTAATGCAACCATATATATAACTATTAAAAAATCAATAATTAACAAAGAACCTAAAAAAATGACTATGGAAATAAATGATATCAAAATACTAGAAATATTCCTTAGAGTTGACATATACCTATCAACTTCTTTACTTACCAAGTTCAAGTTATAGCCAGAGCTATCAGATAAATGATAAGAATAATTTACATTTTCTAATAATTTAATTATTTGAATTTGATTTTTTCTCTTAAATTCAGTACAAATCCAAATCTCAACTATACCTGCCAAAAATACAAAAAATGATTTTAAAACAAAAATTATTGTTATAACCATTAGTAAAGAACTGAGTTTTGGGTCGATATTCAAAAAATCTAGAACATCCTTTATGTATAATGAAAGTTTATTTTCTGAAGCTACTTCATCTACTGAAATATTAATAATTGGCATAATTAAACCAAAGCCAAGGAGTTCAAGTGCTGAACTAAAAAATGTTATAATAATTAGATATAAAAGACCATTACCCGATCTTTGCCAAGTTTTAGACAAAATGTAAAAAAAATTATTCAATTAAAACTTTAAGTTAATATCTATACCAGTTTAAACTTTTACTTTGTGTGATTTCTTTTTGGTCCCACTCAATTTTTTTTCCAGGTATTGGATAAAAAGTTAACATCATGACGTCTCTGTGATGACCTTTACTTATCTCACCAGCTTTGTGAAGACACTCTCTTGTATTTAGATAAAAAATAGAACCAGCTTTTCCAGTACATTTAAAAATATTAGCTTCATTTTTAAAGAAATTCCTAGATTTCCCATAGTTATCTCTATTAATATAACCCATTGACAGAGCTTTTTTAGTGTCCTGTTTTGAAATAATATTTGTAGGACCGTTATTTTCTGTAACATCTGCTAATAAAATGAAAGCCGTAATAATTGATGTTTTTCCCGAATCACAATGCCATAGATTAGAGTAAACATTCCTTTTTATGTCGGTATTAGATATAGGGTACTGCCTCCAGCATATTGGATAAAAGACTTTAAAATGAGATTGAAAGTAAGCAAATAAATCGCTTTTTAGATGTTCATTTACAAGTTTTCTTACTAATTTGTTTTCTCCTACTGCATCCATCATTCTTTGATTTGCGAGGTTTCCTTGGGAATCAAAACTTTTAAATGTATCACCTTTTTTTATAGAATTTTTAAGATTATTTCTTAATTTACCTATTATTGAATTATCATAGTGCCACTTTGCTTTACTGAAACCTAGATCATCAACATTTTTTGCTAAGACATTTGACTGTTTATTAACTCTGCCTCCTGTAAATTTCCTTCTAGAATTCCATAACTCTAAAATACCATAAATGTTTTGCTTAGTACCAGCTGCGTTACCAAAAACAAATCTGGAAAGTAAAAAATCTACTTTTGCGAAAAGGAAATCAAATAGTTTTTTCATTTGTATCTTAAGTCAACAAATTATATATCTCTTTAACAATTCCTTGCCCACCTTTTTTTTTTAAAATAATCTTAGAAACATCTTTGATTTTTGGATCTGCATCGTTTACAGCTATCGGCCAACCCACAATTTTCATGCACTCTAAATCGTTTAAATCATTACCTACGTATAAAATATTTTTTGGGTTTATGCTAAATTTATTTATATAAGATTCAAGAATTTTTTTTTTATTAGAAATACCCTGTATGCACTCAACTTTCAATTTTTTACACCGTTTTGTTACAATATTATTTTTTTCGGAGGATAAAATAATTATTTTTATTAATATCTTTTTTAAAAGACTTATTGATAGACCATCTTCTCTGGATAATTCAACACTTTCTGCACCTTTTTTATTTAGTAAAAATTTATTGTTTGTCATTACACCATCAAAATCAAAAATAACTAATTCAATTTTATCAAATATTTTCCTTTCTTTAGTTTTAATTATCTTCGATATTAATTCAAAATCTTGAATTTCATCGATTTGGAATGACGACATGTAATCCATTTCATAAAAACCAATTTTTGAGCCTAATCTACATTTTTTTTTTCTTAAAAGAGAAGTTTTAGTTATGTATATAGATCCATTTTCTCTAAACTGACCTTTAAAATCTTGTTCCATTTTTCTATTAGTAAAATCATAATTAATCGGTGAACACCTTCCATTTTTTATATTCCACAGAAAATTTTTATTTTCGCATACTGATAACAAAGAATCGCAAGAGTCTTTTTTGAATTTTTGGATAGCGTTGTCAATATCATTTAACTTTCTAATTGGCGAGGTACACTGTAAAAATACAACATAACCTGGGTCATCAAGACCATCTTTCTTTCTGTAATCTAGTGCATGAATTATGGCTTCCTCTGAGCTTGATTTATCACCAGAAATATTGGAAGGTCTTTGAATGACTTGAACTCCAAAATCTAAGCAAAAATTTTTTATTTTCTGACAATCTGTAGAAACAATAACCTCTTTTACAATTTTTGATTTAACAGCATGAATCAATGTATATTCAATTAACGGTTTTCCATTTAATTCTTTAAGATTTTTAGATTTAATTCTTTTAGAATTTTTCCTTGCAGGTATTATTATCAATCCATTTTGTTTTTTATTACTCATTTAATACAATTTAAAAATCTTTAAGATTTTGTTTTATATACTTGATCCAAATAAAATAACCTTTAGGTTTTAAATGCTCACCATCATATGTAAGATCATGATTGATTTTCGAAAATTCTTCTTTTGTCAAATCGAAAGAAAGTAAATCTAAAGGTTTTATAACTTTGAAACTTTTTACTTTGGAATACTCTAATATTTTTTGATTAAGAGTTTCTACATAAAGTTGGTCTCTAGATTTACCAGCTTTATTAATTAAGTGAATAATAGGTAAGATTTTTTTGTCCAAAATTTTATCAATTAATATCTTATAATAATTAAAAGCTTCATCAACATCATACCAATCTGCTGATAAAAATTTATCTGCATCATTTCCACCTAAATATAATAGGATTTTTTTTGGTCTAAAATTAAATATATATTCTATATCCTCCACAGCGCACAATAACACCTGACCACCATGACCAAAAGGAACATATTCTGTTATTCCGTATATCTTTCCTTCAATTAATTGTTCAACTAAGGAATCACCGAAAAATATTTTTTCTATCGAGAAATTTCTTTTAAATTGAATTTCTGAAGCATCTTTTAAATCGTTAAGTTTTTTTTGATTTACTCTAGGGCAATCAAAAATACTTCTTTTAAAATCTATTTTTGAAACTCCAACATCATTAAAAATTAATCTTTTAAAATATTTTACATATTGTATTGGAAAATAATTATTTTTATAAGTAAGTATTCCAAGTGAATATGAAAAAACTACGATTGATAATATAAAGAAGACTTTTTTTGTAATATTTTTCATATCAAAATTTTTTTAGTTTTTTTCTTTGCTCCACTTCTACATCTAAAATATCCTTAGGCTTAGTTTTTAAGGAAGAATGAGCTATTTTGAGATCTCTCACTAACCTCCTTAAACCGTCCGGCTCTAAACTAGCTGCATGATCAGTTCCTTTCCAAGTTCTATCTAGAGTAAAATGTCTTTCAAAATAATTTGCACCTAAGGTTAATGCAACTATATCTGATGATATTCCCTTATGATGACCAGAAAAGCCAATATCATTTATGAAAGATTTGTATTTAATTAATCTTTCAATTTCACGTAAATATAGCAGTTCTGCATCAATAGGATAGGCTGATATGCAATGATAAAGAATAACAGATTTTCCCCTTTTATATTGTTTTATCAAATTAACAATTTCTTTCTCTTCCTTTTTTGTGGTCATTCCTAAGGAAATATGAATCTCTCCCTCAAAATTTTTAAGTAAATATTCAATGACATTTCTTTTAGTGTTAATTGCAGATGGTATTTTTATAAGTTTTGGAGACAAGGCAGCGATTTCTTTAGCGGATGTTAAATCCCACACTGATGAGCTATACTCAACACCGAATTTCTCACAATGTTTTTTTAATTCCTTATGCTGATCTATTGAGAACTCTAAATATTCTCTATGCGCTCCATAAGTTTCACCATAAGAGTTTTGAGGTACTGGATGTGGTGAATTATATTCTTCATTGGATAATGATTCTTTCACACATCTTTTTTGAAATTTGACAATGTTTACATTACAAAATTCAGCTGCAATTTTTATCATTTCTTTTGCAGTATCAATGCTGCCTTTATGATTACAACCTACTTCGCAAATTATTTTCGGAACTGGTTTATTTTTATTTGACATAAATTAAGAGTTTCAATCTTTAATAAAGAGTTTGAATCTTTTTTTCTTTAAAAATTGAATCATAATTCGAATTTGATTTTTGTATACACTTTTTTCAACCTGATTTTCTAACTCTCGTTTGTCAACCCTTTTATCATAAAATCGCACAGGATTTATTTTTTTTCCATCAAAAAGCACCATTAACTTGAAATCTTCGTTACTAATAATAAAAAAAATATTCTTATTGCGCAAATCACAATTACCTTTACCTGTTGATTCTGAAATAATAAAGTCATCGCCATCTTTAAAAACAGATTTTCCTAAAAATGATTGATGTTGTTTTAAATTAAGAAGGTCTAAAATTGTTGCTGAAATACTCATTATATCATGAGACTTATTATTATTTGGTTTTTTTTTTACAGGACTCAATATGAATGGGACATCTAAATATTCATAATACCCACGAAAACCTAACTCTTTACAAAGTTTTGAATCTCTGTCGGGATCTATACCAGTTCCATGATCTCCAAAAAAAATGAAGAGTGAATTTTCAATTTTATTTTTTGATTTTTGATTATCAAGAAAATTCTTAAATTGTTCGTCAATATAAAGTAAAGATAGATCATAAAGAATTCCTCTAAAAAATTTTTTACTACCGTTTATTTTTATAAGTTTTAGTAAAAATTTTAATTTATATAAGTAGTTAAAAAATCTTCCTGATTTTGTTGCATGATGAGCATCATAAATATGAATAAAATTAAAAGAGTTTTCTTTTACAAGTGTTTCTGCATTTTCAAATACTTCTTTCGCAGTTGGACAACAATAAACTGGAAAGAATTGAAAATTAAGTCCTATTTTTTTTTTTAAAAAAATATCTAAAACACTTTTTAATTTTTCAATTACTCTTATCAAAAATAATTTAAATTTATTAATTTTTTTGTCTCCTACAAAGTAATGATAATATGTTGAAGGAATAGATGTAATTTTGGATAAAACTACGTCTGGATTTGACATTAATAATTTTTTCTCATCAAGTAACCTTTTAATTTTAAAATCCGTCTGTTTTGAGAACTTTCTAGGCATAAACTTTAAATTTGATCTGGTTTTATTGTCCAAAGCATAATTAAGAGTTTCCAAATAAGAGGATTTAAATAGTTCATCAAATTTCTTTTTTGAATTTTTTTTTTTATTTTTCATCTCAATTTCATGATTAAGAAATTGTCTAATATACATTTCGATTATTGAAGAATGATCACACAAATTAATTACATTATCACAGCCCTTTTCATAATTTCTAAAAGGTCCAGTAATATATGAACTTGACACAAAATTTGTTATAAATCCGTTGTTTTTTATTATTTCAATAAAGCTTTTTGGTCTTTCTTTTATCCCATAATTATGACCTCCATAGTCAAGAGGAAAAGTTTGAGTAAAAAATGAGGGCATTGCAACTTGAGTGATCATTCCATTTGAAATTAATTTTTTTAGAAATCCTTTATCAATAATTTTAGAAATATTTGGTAGTAATTTCCTATACTTTGGATCGCTAAAAACATCAAATCTTAATCCATCAATCAGAATGCAGAATATAAATTTATAATTAGTCATTTAGCATTTTTATAGCAAGGTTTTTCAAAACAGGATGAATGATGTAATAATCAATTCCTTTATCTCTATTGTTATTTTTTAATTTTATTTTCGTTTTCAACGAAATAAGTTTTAACGTATTGATCATTAAGTCTGCTCTAATGATTGGATCATAGCAATTATCAATATCTATGTTTTTAGTTGGTAAAGGAAATTTTTTTCTAAGTATAATCTTTCCAGAATCTATTTTTTTATTAATTATAATACTGGAAACAGCTATCTGCTTTTTTTTTATTATACTGTAATAAATTGGTGTACTTCCCCTAAATTTTGGGAGCCATCCAGAATGAAAATGTATTATGGATTTACATGAACTTATTATTTCTTCCTTTATTATTTCTCCACTAAAACCAGAATAAATTAAATATTGGGAATTATTTTTTTCTAAAATTTTCTTACATTCACTACAGTTTATTGTATGAGAATAAATAATAATGTATTTCCAATTCAATTTTTGGCATGTTTTTATAAGTTTTTCATTCGAATCTAGTGTTATTTCTTTTCCTTTAAATTTAAATACTTTTTTAAAATTTTTTTGATTTTCAAAGTATTTTTTTTTTTTGGTTTGTTTACAAATAATAACTAGATTTGGTTTAATATTATGACTTGCCAGATTTTGTAAATATGCTTTTGATCTATTACCTTCATCAGCTAAGAAAATTGAAAAATTTAAACTATCGAGCATTCCCTTTTTCTAATTTTTCAAAAAAATATAGTTCATAAATAAAAAGATATTCAACAAAGACTTGCTGTTCGTCAATCTCATCATATTTTGATGAAATAATATCATTTAATTTTAATAACGCATTTAAATATGGTAATTCTTTGCTTGAAATATAATTTATGGCAAATATTGCGCCTGCAAGTATTAAGCTATCAACATCCTGTTTCTGATCAGTCTTTATGGGTTTTAAATCCTTAGTATAATTTATATATACTTTTTTTGTTATCTCAAAGTCTTTCAGAATTCTTTTTGAAAATTGTTTTCTAATAACAACTTTTTTTTCAAAGTTTCTTATTAATTTATCGAAATGATCTAAAATTGATACATTCTTCTTAAACTTTGTATTTAAATAAGAAAAAATTAACAATAATCGTTTCTTTGACATTTTTTTATAGGACTTGTATGGATTTATCCTCATGAACTTTTTTCTATCAGTTTTCCACGAAACAATAAATTTATTTTTGTCAAATTGACTATAATTGTAAATAAACTTATCCCTCTGATATATTTTTTTAGAATATTTATACAATTTAAATTTTAGTGTTTAACTGTAAATGATTGAAAATTTTTTTAACACAATATTCCACTCCTTCTTTTTGGTCTTTAATATCAATTATTAAATCTGGGTTAATTGGTCGTGGAAAATCAATGTCTACACCAACAACATTTTTAATCTTTTTATCAAATGCTTTTTTGTATAAACCTTTTGTATCCCTAATTCTTAGTTCTTCGATACCAATATCAACGAATATTTCATAATATTTTGAATATTTTTTTCTATTCCACCTTAAAATTTCAGGAAAGATCGAGAGAACACAAGCTACAACATTAATTCTATTTTTGTATAACAAGTAACAAATTTGTTTTATTCTTTCGCCATTAATTTTCCTTGCCTCTATAGAATAATCATATTTATATTTGTCATGTTTAAATAACTCTCTTATTTCATCTCCATCAATAAAAACTGTTGCTTTTTCTTTTTCTTTAATTTCATCGTATAGCCTTTTTCCAATTGTAGACTTCCCCGAACCAGATAAACCAACTAACCAAATTATCATTTTAAAAATATTTGCTTTTATTACTTAAATAATCCCTAGCTATTTTAAGGTCTTTTTGATTATCAATTTCAAACCATTTATCCTTTGTAAAAACAATTTTTATACCAACCTCCTTCTCTATCAACATCTGTAGAAGCGATGTAAAGTCTAATTTTTTTAGAATGTTGCCTTCAAACAAATTTATAATGGTGTTTATAGCTCTTGGTGTAATTTTAAGTAAACCAATATATTGCGCTTTAATATCATCAAGATTTGTAATTTTTT
>MDTE01197606.1_pt1 | contig 15268 bp, 15 predicted proteins | sample 811231 | NCBI WGS metagenome assembly MDTE01 (sample SAMN05326651, study PRJNA326480) | marine metagenome | isolation source: seawater | place: Indian Ocean: Red Sea | collected 2010 | reverse complement strand
TTCACCACGCAGTTCGACGATCTTGTCGATGAGCGGTGTTGCCGCGTTCATCAGCAGCACGGCAAAGGCGGCCCCGTCCGGATAGCCGCCGTACGCGCGGATGACAAAGACGAGCACGCCGCAGCCGATCGCGAAAGCAATCTGTCCGCTGCGCGTGGATGGCGATGTCACGGGGTCGGTGGCGATGAAGAACGCCGTGACCATCGTGGCGCCGGTCATCAGATGCAGCGTGGGCGGGCCCAGACTGAGGGAACTGCCGGCGTCGTCAAAAACGAAGGCAAGCATCGCGAGTGTCAGCAGGAACGTCGCCGGAATCGTGGCGCGGGTCACGCCCATGGTGAGGATGAACAGTCCGCCGACGAGAAACGCCCCGTTGACCGTTCGCCAGGATTCGATGTCGAGTCCGGCCGAGCGGAGTTCGGCGAACGTTTTGCCTTCGGCATTCCGAAACGCGTCGAGCGGCGTCGCTCCGCTCAGTGCGTCTATCGAGCCTTGCGCGGCGGCAAGCGGGATTCCGTTGCCGAGTCCCACCTTGGCGGCAAGCAGTGCCGCAAGATCGATCGTCGCGCCCGTTTCGGGCCAGGCACTCATCGCGAGCGGAAAGGACACGAGCATCGCGCAGTAGCCAACCATCGCAGGGTTGAAGACGTTCGCGCCCAGCCCGCCGAAGGCGTGCTTCGCGAGCAGAATCGCTCCGCCTGCCCCGAACCCGACGAACCAGACCGGCAGCAGTGGGGGCAGGGCGAGCCCAAGCAGCAGGCCGGTGACGACTGCCGAGCAGTCGGGCGCGGCCGGCTCTCCGCGCAGGCGATAGCCGAACCAGTCGAACGCCCACGCAAAAGCGGCGCCGGCGACACAGTTGACCAGGATGCCCGGCCCGTAGAGCCAGGTGAGCGCGGCGATCCCCGGGAGGAGTCCAAGGCTCGTCAGGCGCATGATCTGCGCTGTGGTCATGTTCATGTGCGGCGGCCCTTTGCGGCAGCGATCAGGGCTTTTGGATCTGCTTTCTGCCGCCTTGACCGCAGACGCTCTGCCCTGCGCGCTGCGCGTGCGCGATCGCGCGCGGCATGGCGTTCGAAGCGCTCCCTTGCACGGTCCGCCGCCGCGTTCGCCGCCCGTTCGGCCCGCAGCGCGGCACGCCTCGCACGGAACAGATCGTTGAGCGGGATCGCGGATGGACAGACCGCCGTGCAGGCGCCGCAGAGCAGGCACGCGTCGAGACCGGGATTCCGCGAATCCGTGGTGTCTCCGTTTGGCGAGGGCAGGGATTCCAGCAGTCGTTGCGGGTTAAGTTGCTCGGGGCAGACGGGCGCGCAGACGCCACACCGAATGCAGGGCACGGCTTCGCGCGCTGGCGTGTGCCGAAGCAGTTCGACCGCCAGCGTGCCGGGCCCCACGACGGCACCCGGCGCTGCCAGGCTCCCCGTGAGCGAACCGCCGGTCCGGATTGCGGTGACGTCGTCTCCGCCCAGAACGTTCGCGATGTGCGCGATGGGCGTCCCGAACGCGATGCGGAAGTTGCCAGGGTCGCTGCACGCGTCGCCGTGGACGGTGACCACGCGATGGGACATCGGACGGCCATCGAAGGCGTCCGCGATCGCCGCGAGCGTCGACAGGTTGATCAGGGCGATGCGCCTCGCGGCGGGCCGCTCCCCTGGCGCGAGCGGATTGGCGGTGAGTGCAGCAACGAGTTGGCGTTCGCTGCCGGCCGGATAGGCGGCCGGTGCGTCGGCAAGGCGGAACGCCCCCGCGCGGCTGGCAAGCAGATCCTTCGCCCGGGCGTTGTGGCCGTCGACCGCGATGACCGTCTCCGCCGGCCCGATCAGATCAACCAGCCGGTCCAGCGCGGCGATCAGTTCGTCGATTCGTGATTCGAGGACAGCCTGATCGGCGCTCACGCCCGGTTCACATTCCACCGCGTTGACGATCAGCATGTCGAGCCCGGGCCGCAGTTTCAGGTGTGTCGGGAAACCCGCACCGCCGAGGCCCGCAACGCCCATGTCACGGAGCAGCGCCAGGAATTCGATTGTGTCGGCCGGCCGGGCAGGCGCCGGGGGACTGCTCTCCGCGCCGGTCGGCGTCAGGACGAGCACATCGCCAGCGAGATGCACCGCGCCCGCCAGCGGCGCGTGCAGAGGCAGTGCATCCGGGCGGGTTGGCAGTGCCACCGTCTCGTCCGCATCAACCCACGCGCCATCGGCCACGCAGGCGAACCGGCCAGCAAGCGGCAGATTCAGCGTATCCGCAGCGGGGATCGCACGGACGGGACCCGGGTCCGTGTACGCCTTCGCTGGGATCGTCGCCCTGGTCATTGCGGGATCAGGTCAATGCAGTCGACGGGGCAGGGCGGCAGACACAGGCCGCACCCGGTGCACTCCGCGCTGAGCACGGTGTGCAGCATGTCCTTGGCGCCGATGATCGCGTCGACGGGGCACGCGGGTAGGCACAGCGTGCAGCCAATGCAAGCATCCTCGATGATCCACGCGAGAGCGGCCGTTGGGGCCACGGGCCTTGCCGCGTCGCGCCCCAACAGTGCCGTCAAGGCTGTGACGGTCGCGGCGCCACCCGGTGGACACAGCGCGTGGGACGCGCCGCCCGCCACCGCTTCCGCGTAGGGCCTGCACCCGGGGTAGCCGCACTGGGCACACTGCGTTTGCGGCAGATGGGCTTCGATCGCGGCGATCAGCGTGTTCTCGTCGAGCGGTTGCCGAACGGCGAGCCAGCGCAGCACGACGCCGGTCGCACCGGCCGCGAGTACCAGTCCGCTGATGAGGAGGAGATTCACAGGCCGACGAACCCCATGAACGCAAGCGACATGAGCCCGGCCGTCACGAGGTTGATGGCGGTCCCGCGGAACGGCCGCGGCACACGGTCTTCGGAGAGGCGTTCCCGGATGCACGTGAACATGACCAGCACCAGCGAGAAGCCAAGCGCGGCGCCAAGCCCAAAGAGCACGGAGTCGAGGAACGACGTGCTGTCGCGCACGTTCAGGAGCGCAACGCCGAGCACCGCGCAGTTGGTCGTGATGAGCGGGAGGAAGATGCCGAGCCCCGCGTGGATGACCGGCGCGGCCGCCCGCAGGACAAATCCGACCCCCTGTACGAGTGCGGCAATGACGAAGATGAACGCGATGATTCGTAGATGCCCCGCATCGAGCGGAGTGAGGACGAACGTGTCGATCAGGTAGCTCGCGGCGGATGCAAGGGTCAGTACGAAGGTGGTCGCCGCACCCATTCCGAGCGCGCCCTCGAAATTGCGACTGGTACCGAGAAAGGGACACAGCCCGAGGAACTGCACGGTCACGAAGTTGTTGACGAAGATCGCCCCGAGCAGAATCGCGACGCCGTCCGACATCAGCAGGCTGCTTCAGGCAGGAGTCTGCCAGCGTGCATTCAGGTGACCCGCAGCCCGGGTGTCGCGCCGGAGTCCGGTGAGAGCAGCCAGAGATCACCGCCGCCGGGCCCGGCCGCCAGCATCATTCCTTCGCTCGTGCCGAAGCGCATCTTGCGTGGCGCAAGGTTCGCGACAACCACCGTGAGTCTGCCCTTCAGGGACTCGGGATCGTAGGCCGACTTGATCCCGGCGAAGATGTTGCGCTGTTCTCCGCCAATGTCGACGGTAAGCTGGAGCAGCTTGTCCGCCCCTTCGACGTGCGCCGCGTCGACGATGCGGGCAATGCGCAGGTCCACCTTCGCAAAGTCGTCGTAGTCGATGGTTTCCGCGATAGGGTCGAGGTCTGACTGCGCCTCTGACGCCTCGTCCGTCACCGCTGCGTCAGCCCCGGGCTGCGCGGAGGCGGCAATCAACTGCTCGATCGTTGCCTCCTCGACGCGCTTCAGCAGCGGTTTGAACGCGTTGATGGTGTGGTTCGTGAGCGGCGTCTGTGTATCACTCCACTGCTGCGGAGGCAGGTTCAGGAACGCTTCGCTCTGGCGGGCGAGTTCCGGAATGATGGGCGTGAGGTAGATCATCAGGGTGCGGAACAGGTTGAGCCCGGTTGCGCAGACTTCCTGGACCCGCGCCTGCTGACCTTCCTGCTTGTTGAGCTCCCACGGTTTCTCATCGTTGATGTACTGATTGGCCAGGTCCGCGAGGGCCATGATTTCCCGCACCGCCTTGCCGTATTCACCGGACTCGAAAAGTTCGGCAATCGCCTCCGCAGGCGCGCTCAACTGCTCGCACAGGCCCATTTCGACTGAATCGCCGAGCTCTCCGCCGAAGCCCCGGTTGATGAACCCCGCACAACGGGACGCGATGTTCACGACTTTGCCCACGAGGTCCGAGTTGACCCGCAGCACGAAGTCTTCGAGGTTGATGTCTATATCGTCGACCGAGCCGTTCAGCTTTGCCGCGAAGTAATACCGCAGGTACTCCGGCCCGAGGTGGTCCAGGTAGGTGCGGGCGTTGATGAACGTGCCCCGAGACTTCGACATCTTCAGGCCGTTGACGGTGATGAAGCCGTGCGCGTGGACCTGGGTCGGAGAGCGGTACCCGGCGCAGCTCAGCATGGCGGGCCAGAACAGCGCGTGGAAGTTGACGATGTCCTTGCCGATGAAGTGATGGACTTCGTGCTCCGAATCGGCGTTCCAGTACGCGTCGAAGTCGATGTCACCCTGGCGGTCGCAGTAGTGTCGGAAGCTCGCCATGTAGCCGATCGGCGCGTCCAGCCAGACGTAGAAGTACTTGCCCGGTGCGTCGGGAATCTCGAAACCGAAGTACGGTGCGTCGCGGCTGATGTCCCAGTCCTGCAGGCCTTCCCCCAGCCACTCCCCGAGCTTGTTGGCCACCTGGGGCTGCAGCGTGCCGGACGTGGTCCACTCCTTCAGGAAGTCCGTGAAGTTCGACAACGTGAAGAAGTAGTGGTCGCTCTGGCGCAGCTCGGGTGCGGCGCCCGAGAAGATGGACCGCGGGTTGATCAGATCGGTGGCGTCGTAGGTGGCGCCGCAGGCCTCGCAGTTGTCCCCGTACTGGCCCTCGGTCTTGCAGCGTGGACAGGCGCCGACGATGTAGCGGTCGGCGAGGAACATCTCCTGCTCGGGATCATAGAGCTGGTCGACCGAGCGCACGGCAATCTGCCCCTGGTCACGCAGGCGTTCGTAGATCAGCTTCGAGTAGCGCTCATTTTCCGGCGAGTGCGTCGAGTAGTAGTTGTCGTGGCTGATCAGGAAGTCCTGAAAGTCGGCCTCGTGCTCGGCTTTGATGTCACGAATGAGATCTTCGGGTGTGACACCCAACTCGTCTGCCCGCAGCATGATGGCCGTGCCGTGGGTGTCGTCGGCGCAGACATAGGTGCAGCGATTGCCGCGCAGCCGCTGGAAGCGCACCCAGATGTCGGTCTGAACGTGCTCGAGGAGATGGCCAAGGTGTATCGAACCATTCGCGTTGGGTAGCGCGCTGGTGACCAGGATGGATCGCTGGGACATCCGCTTCGGGTCCGGGAAATGAGGGTGCGTAATATACCGCAAGGATGTCGCAGACCGGCCGCTTTATACTGCGCCCTCGCGGCAATGTGAGCGCAGCTCGATGGATAAACAGCAGATTCCCGGTGTAAAGCACGTTCTGGCGGTTGCCTCAGGCAAAGGCGGCGTCGGCAAGTCGACGGTTGCGGCCAATCTTGCCGTTGCGCTCGCGCGCTCCGGCAGTCGCGTCGGGCTGCTCGACGCAGACATCTATGGTCCGAGCCAGGGCATGCTGATGGGCGTTCCCCAGGGGACGCGGCCGGAGGTGAGCGACAATACGTTGCAGCCGATCGTGGCGCACGGCGTGCAATGCATGTCCATGAGCTTCGTCGCGTCGTCCAAGACGCCCGCGGTATGGCGTGGACCGATGGCGAGCGGCGCGCTGACCCAGTTGATGAATCAGACCGCATGGCAGGAGGTTGATGTGCTCATCGTCGACATGCCACCCGGAACCGGCGACATTCAGCTGACGCTTGCCCAGCAGGCCCCGGTCTCCGGCGCGATCGTCGTCACGACGCCCCAGGACCTCGCGCTGCTGGACGCACGCAAGGGCATCGAAATGTTCCGCCAGGTACACGTCCCGGTGTTCGGAATCGTCGAGAACATGGCGACGCATACCTGCTCCAACTGCGGGCATGAGGAAGCGATCTTCGGCACCGGCGGGGGTGATCGCATCGCGGAGGAATACGAGGTCCCGGTACTGGCCCGGCTGCCGCTGTCGATGGAGTTCCGGGTTGGGGACGCTGCGGGGGTTCCGGTGCTCAACGAGCCGGACGGCCCGGTTGCGGACGCGTTCGCAGCGATGGCCGCGGTGGTGATCGCGCAACTGGCCGGCGCTGCGCCCTCGAGCGGCCCCACGATCAGCATCGTCGACGACTAGGCAAATGACATACGGCGTCGATCGACCCATGACGCGGGGTAACCCGCGGCGGTAAGATTCGGCGCTTTTGCGAGCGCACTATGGCCATCAAATCAGATCGGTGGATACGCCGCATGGCGGCTGAGCACGGCATGATCGAGCCGTTCGAGGCGGGCCAGGTGCGTGACACGGAGGGAGGCGGGCGCGTGATCTCCTACGGAACGTCGAGCTACGGCTACGACGTGCGCTGCGCGGCTGAGTTCAAGGTGTTCACCAACATCAACTCCGCCACGGTCGATCCCAAGGCATTCGACGCGGACAGCTTCGTCGACGTGGCGAGCGACGTCTGCGTGATCCCGCCGAATTCGTTTGCGCTCGCGAGCACGGTCGAGTACTTCAGAATCCCGCGCAACGTCCTCACCATCTGCCTCGGCAAGTCGACGTACGCCCGCTGCGGCATCATCGTCAACGTGACGCCCCTCGAACCCGAGTGGGAGGGCCACGTTACGCTCGAATTCTCGAACACGACGACCCTGCCGGCCAAGATTTACGCGAACGAGGGGGTCGCGCAGATGCTCTTCTTCGAGTCGGATGAAGTGTGCGAGACGTCGTACAAGGACCGGGGCGGGAAGTACCAGGGCCAGCGGGGCGTGACGCTCCCGAAGGCGTAGGACGCGGGTGCCGGCTAGGCGCGCGGCTCGTCCGGCTGTTCGAGCGATCGAATGACCAGCTCGAACCGCGTGCCGTTGCGCTCGCGCTGGAACATCCTCACCAGCAGGAAGTCATAGGCCGGGGCAAGCCAGAACACCGTCTCGCGCCTGGCGCCGTTCTCGCGCACGCGGCGCAGCTTGACGGTCCGGAGGTCGCCCATGGGCGTCTCGATGGTTTCTTCGTCAAAGAGTTCGAACTCGAACCGCTTGATGCGGCCGTTTTCGGCGATGTTGTAGACGAGCGTGCGCTCGGCATCGTTCTCGACCAACCGCTTCACGTCGGCCCGGAGTTTCATCTGTACGGCAAGTTTGTCGAGGGTCCCGGGCGCGACCGGGACGGTCCAGGGTTTGCGTTTCGCGACGTTCTCCGCCATCCCGGCGCCCCAGTCGAAGCGGACGTCGGTCGTCCGGTTCTTGCCGAGCCCCGTGCGCACGTAGGCATACTGCCGCGGCACGGGGCCTGCATCGGTCCAGTCGAAGGTCGACGATTCCCGGATCCGCGCAAAGAATGCGCTCGCAGTGGAGACGAACTCGTAGCGGCCATCGGCATTCCTGCGCAGTTCCCGGACGGCCTTCGCCTTGAGGGGCAGGCCGTCGTAATGCGCGTTGTACACGGCGCTGAATGGCGCCGGCGCGGCGGCGAGCGCGACGGGTGGCAGGGACCCAAGGGTTGCTGCGGCAAAGGTCAGCAGGAATGCGGTGCGCAGGATGGCCGGGCTCCCGTGCTTGTAAATGCGGAGTGAGTTTATGACAATCGTGAGCCCATTGCGTTCGGTTCCGACGCGTTGTCCGACAGCACCGCGTACCCTGAGGCAAGCTGATTCGGTCATCTGCATGAGAGTTCTCCTCTGGTCCATTCTGGGCGCTGTACCCGGTGCCCGGCCGCCGCTGCTGCGTGAGTCGGGCATGGACTCTGGCTTTACAGACAGCATGCGAGCTGCGTCCTGTCCGCTGGCTGAATGGCGACACACCGCGCTGGCGGCGCTCCTTGCGCTCATCGTGTCTCCAGCGGCTGCACTGCAGGTGGAGGACCTCTACACCGCCCGGGTGCTGGTGGCGGATGAGTCCCCCGCACAGCTGCGCTCCGGCGCCCGCGCGGGACTCCTGCAGGTCCTCGTGCGTGTCTCCGGACACTCCGAAGTCGAGATGAACGAGGCTGTCCGTAGTGGTCTGCGCCAGCCGGACCGCTACTACTATCAGTACAGCTACGCGCAGAGCGAACACACGCTGCAGGTGGGTGAGGAGCAGGTCCAGGCGCGGGTGCTGCAACTCGAGTTCGAGCCAAGCGCCATCGCCGGACTGCTCAGGGAAGCCGGATTGCCGGTCTGGGGCAGTAACCGTCCGGGGGTCATGGTATGGATCGCCATCGATGACGGGACGTCTCGGGATCTCCTGCTGGAGACCGACACCGGTGACACCGCGGTCAGTCTCGCGGGCCATGCGGCGCGCCGTGGCCTGCCGTTGCTCTATCCGCTCGGGGATCTTTCGGATTCCGCCGCACTCTCGGTCGCGGAGGTATGGGGGTCGTTTCTCGACAGAGTCGAGCGAGCGAGTGCGCGCTATGGCGCAGACAGTATTCTCACCGGCCGTGTGCTGGTGATGGGCGATCAGTACGCGGGGCGATTCTCGTACCGGGTGGATGACACGTGGCGCGACGTCGAGGCCGTGACCTTTGGCAGCGAAACGCTCTTGCGCCGTGTTGTCGATCAGATGGCGGACGAAATGGCCAACGTGTACGCGATCGATTCAGGCCGTACCAGCGTCTTCCTCCGGGTCGAGGCGATCGATTCGCTGATCGACTATGCCGAACTCAACCGGTATCTCGTGGGGCTCACGCCGGTCGTTGATCTGTTCGTCGCGGGCATCGAAGGCGAGGTAGTGCGCCTGCGGCTGGATACGGAAGGGGCGCCCGAGGCGCTGATCGAACTCATTGAACTCGACGAGCGGCTGCATCTGCTCGCGACCGACGGCGGTGTGCTGCAATTTCGCTGGCTCAGGTAGCCGGGACAGACCGGGATGATTGAATGACAGCAAACGAGCGCTACGTCGCAATGGCACTCCTGATCGGGGGCGGGCTGATCTGGCTGCTGAGCGACATCCTCTCGCCGTTTCTCATCGGGATCGCCATCGCCTACCTCGGCGATCCGCTGGTCGACCGGATGGAGACCTGGGGACTGGGCCGGACGGTCGCCGTGTCGCTGGTCTTCGTCGTGCTGACCGCGGTGGTGGTCGGCGTTGTGCTCGTCGTGCTGCCCCTGATGGTTGGCGAGGTCGCGGCGCTGATCAGACAGATTCCCGCGCTGCTCGCTTGGTTGCAGCAGACCGGATCGCCGCTGCTCATGGAGACGTTTGGCGTTGATCCGTTCGCATTCGACCTCGCCGAACTCAGGAACAATCTGGCGGAGAACTGGCGGCAGGCGGGGGACTTTGCCGGGATCGTGCTGCGCGAGATCAGCCAGTCGAGCCTCGCCCTGATCGCGTTCGTCGCGAACTTCGTGCTGATTCCAGTCGTTGCGTTCTATCTGATGCGGGACTGGGACGATCTGATGGACCGGCTGCGTGGGCTGCTGCCCAGGGACAAGGAACCCTATTTCGTTGGCCTCGCGACCGAGTGTGACGACGTGCTCTCCGCGTTCCTGCGGGGCCAACTGCTGATCATGCTCCTGCTCGGTGTGGTTTACGCGATTGGCCTGCTGATCGTGGGGCTCGACCTTGCGCTGCTCATCGGTATGCTCGCGGGACTCGCAAGCATCGTGCCGTACCTCGGATTCATCGTCGGTTTTGGCGCCGCCGCGATCGCGGCATTGTTCCAGTTCGGGGACCCGCTGGTGCTCGTCTGGGTGCTCGTCGTCTTCGGGATCGGACAGGCGCTCGAAGGGATGATCCTGACGCCGCTGCTGGTGGGCGACCGGATTGGCCTGCATCCCGTGGCGGTCATCTTCGCGATCATGGCGGGCGGACAACTGTTCGGGCTCGTCGGCGTCCTGCTGGCGCTTCCTGCGGCGGCGGTCATCATGGTCTTCGTCCGGCATCTTCACGATCGCTACCTCGAGAGCGAGTATTACGAACCGGAGAACGAAGCCGGGCTCATCCTGCCGGGTGACGAGTCCGAGCAGCGCTGACCGGCCCGTGAGTACGTTCCGCCAGCTTGCGCTCGATATTCCCCTTCGCCCCGACAGCACGTTCGCGTCCTGGGTCGGGGACGCCGGCGCGCAGCTCATGCAACTCGCGACCTCGCCAGGGACCGTCGTCGTCCGGGGCGCACCCTGTACCGGCAAGACGCATCTGCTGCAGGCGGCCTGTGCGGCGGCGCGGGCCGATGGGCGCGAATCGATGTACGTCGAGTCGCTGGCGGGTCTCACACCCGCTGCCCTGGACGGCCTCGCCGCGGTAACTCTGCTCTGTGTCGACGGCGTGAACAGCGTCGCGGGCGACGCCGCCTGGGAAGAAGCGCTGTTTCACTTGCTGAACGACGTCACCGCGCGTCGCCACACGGTGGTGCTTGCTGATCCCGGCCGGTTTGTCCTGAAGGACCTGCAGTCCAGGCTCGAGGCCGCCGCGGTAGTGGAGACGGACCGACTGGACGATGCCGGGAAGATCGCTGTGCTGATTGCAAGAGCTCACACGCGCGGGTATGTGCTGTCGGACGAAGCGGCGCGCTACCTGCTCAGCCGGCATGCGCGCGACCTGGCGTCGCTGCTCGAGGTGATCGAGCACATCGAACGACTGACGCTCGAGAAGCAGCGGGCGGTCACCATCCCGCTGCTCCGTCAGGCCCTCCGCGTGGCCGAAGACGAGTCGTGAATGCTGAGCGCGTGAAAATCCTCTTTACGGGCGGCGGCAGCGCGGGTCACGTGACGCCCAACCTTGCGCTGATGGACGAGGCCGGACGGCGCGGCTTCGAGACCGTCTATGTGGGCTCGGCGGACGGCATCGAGCGGGAGATCGTCGGCCGGACGGACGTGGCTTATCGGGTCATCCGTTCAGGCAAACTGCGCCGGTACTTCAGCTGGCAAAATTTCATCGACCCGTTCAACGTGTTGATCGGCGTCATTCAGGCGATGTTCGTCGTCCTCCGCGAACGTCCTGATGTGGTCTTCTCGAAGTGCGGCTTCGTCGCGGTGCCCGTTGTGCTCGCGGCGTGGGTATTCCGCATTCCTGTCGTGTGCCACGAGTCCGACATCGTGCCGGGTCTCGCCAACCGGCTGTGCCAGCCGTTCAGCCGCCTGATGTGCGTGAACTTCCCGGAGACCGCCGCGTACCTGAAGCGGCGCCGGGTCGAGGTCACGGGGACGCCGCTGCGTGACGGCATCGTCGACGGCAACGCGGCGTCGGCCCGGGCACGACTTGGGATCGCTGACGATCGCCGCGTGCTCCTGGCATTTGGTGGCAGCCTCGGTGCGGCCAGGATCAACGCGGCCGTGGCAGATGCATTCGAGGCGCTCGCCGATCGCTACGATGTCATCCACGTGACTGGCGAAGAAGGCGCGCGCGCCGCCCGGCCCGGCTATCACCCGTTTGCCTACGTGCATGAAGGCTTCGGCGACCTGCTCGCGCTTGCGGACGTTGTCGTGTCACGCGCGGGGGCGAACTCGCTCTACGAACTGCTGGTGCTCAACAAACCCCATGTCCTGGTGCCGCTGCCGGCAACGTCGAGTCGTGGGGATCAACTCGTCAACGCCGATGTCATGGCACGGGGAGGGTACAGCGTTGTCGTCGCGGACGAGGATCTGGACGCCACGACGCTCATCGAATCAGTCCGCCGTGTGGAAGCCGATCGCGCAGGTATCATGGCGGCCCTGGAGACCTTCCCCGCGCATCTCGACGGCGCGGTGCGGGTCGTAGACCTGCTGGCAGCCGCTGCGCGGCGATGAGGAGATGCGGATGATGCGCGTATTGGTAGTCCTGGCGTTGCTGTGTGCGGGCGCCCGCTCCATGGGTGAGAGCGCGGACGGCACCCTGACATGGCTGGACGACAACCGCGGCCGGTTTGCCGGAATCGCGGATCTGATCTGGGAACATGCAGAGCTTGGATATCTCGAAACGGAAAGCAGTGCTCTGCTGCAGTCGACGCTGGCGGACAACGGCTTTGAGGTGTCGGGTGGAGTGGCCGGCCTGCCGACCGCGTTTGTCGCGACGTTTGGCGAAGGCGAGCCGGTGATCGGCGTGCTGGCCGAGTTCGACGCGCTTCCGGGGATATCCCAGGATGCGAGGCCGGTTCGGCGCGTCATCGAGGGCAAGGAGAGCGGCCACGCCTGTGGCCATCACCTGTTCGGTGCCGGCTCCGTGGCCGCCGCCATCGCGACCAAACGGTGGATGGAAGCGAACGACGTCAAGGGGACGCTGAAGCTCTTCGGCACACCCGCGGAGGAAGGCGGATCGGGCAAGGTCTACATGGTCCGCGCAGGGTTGTTCGACGACGTGGATGCGGCCCTGCACTGGCATCCCAGTGACCGGAACGCGGCGAACGCCGCGACCAGCCTCGCCAACAAGTCGGCCAAGTTCCGGTTCGGTGGTATTTCGAGCCATGCCGCCGCGGCGCCTCACCGCGGCCGCTCTGCCCTCGATGGGGTTGAGGCGATGAACTTCATGGTCAACCTGATGCGTGAGCACGTCCCGCAGGAAACCCGGATTCATTATGTGATCACGGGCGGCGGTGCCGCGCCCAACGTCGTACCGAACAAGGCCGAGGTGTACTACTACGTGCGCCATCCTGACGCGGCGCAGCTCCTGGAGATCTGGGATCGGATCGTCGCGGCTGGTGAAGCAGCCGCCAAAGGGACGGGCACGGTCTTCTCCATGGAGGTCATGCACGGCAATCACAGCTTGTTGCCGAACGAGGCGCTTTCCGAAGTGATGCACCGCAATCTGTCCCGTGTCGGAGGAGTCAGCTACAGCGCGGACGAACGCCGTTTTGCCGACACCATCGGTGCTTCCCTGGTCGGACGCGGTGACGTGGGCGGTTTCGAGTCGATGATCCAGCCGCGCAAACTCCAGGCTGGCAAAGGCTCAACGGACGTCGGCGACGTCAGCTGGACGGTGCCGACGACGGGACTCAACACGGCGACATGGGTGCCGGGTACCGCGGCGCACAGCTGGCAGGCGATCGCGGCGGGCGGTACGTCGATTGGCCACAAGGGCATGATGGTCGCGGCGAAGACGCTGGCGCTCACCGTGCAGGAACTGATGGGCAGCCCGGAGCTGTTGCGCCGGGCCCAGGATGAGTTCGATCAACGACGCGGGCCGGAGTTCGAGTACGAAGCGCTGCTCGGAGACCGGGAACCGCCGCTCGACTACCGTCTGTGAACGGAGATCAGGGCGATGCCGCTTAGGTGCCGGCCTGGCGTGCCGGGGCGGACCAGTTGAGGTCCGCATCGAGGCCCGACTCGGCCGTAGCAACCACCTGCGCCTCGCTCAGGGTGAAGAGCTTCCAGCTGCCAAGGTCGGTGTGCCGCAGCATGATGTCCGCCACGCCGTCGCCGCTATAGCCCCCTGCTGATGCGAACGTCCACTCGTCACCAGCGTCGAGGACCGGGAACGAGCGACGCGGCTGGCTGCCGTCTGCAAGTCCGTAGATCATCCAGTCGCCGGTTGCGTACCGCAGCAGCAAATCGTCGAGTTGATCGCCATCGAAGTCGGCGCTGTCGACGACCCGCCAGGCGAGGCTTTTCTTCAGCGGCAGGCCCCGCTGCTCGGTGACTGTATCGCCGTTCATGAGCTGCACGCTCCACGCGCCGCGCGCGTCGCGGGTCACGAGGTCGGGTCTGCCGTCCCCGTTCAGATCCGGGGCGGCCACAAGGCGATGCTCGCTGCCCTCCGGCAGGCCGCCAACGTTCGATGAGCCGACGAGGGCGCCGTTGCGAATGCGGTACAGAAACCACGTACCGCGCGCGTGGCGCAGCAGCAGGTCGGTCCCGCCGTCGCCGTCGAAGTCGCCTGTTCCCACTGGCTGCCAGTCGACGTTTTGCGTGATGGCAAGGCCCGCCGTCGCGGCGATCGTGGTGCCTTCCAGCTGCAGCAGGTGCCAGGACCCGTCCGTTCGTGCGCGGAGCAGCAGGTCGGCCCGGCGGTCTCCTGTGAAGTCGGCGTGGGCAACCAGCTACATGTCCGCCGCGTTGGCGACAGCCAATGTGTCGCTGCTGATCACGTTTGGACCCTGCATCTTGCTGAGGACGAACGTGCCGTCGGCATGCCGCAGCAGGAGGTCCGCGAACCCGTCACCGTCGCTGTCGTTCGGGGCCGTGGTGCCGCCGCCGGCGAGCACCGCGTCGTAGTAACCCGCGACCTGATGAGCAACCTGATTGAGCGCATGCACGGCATCCGCGCCGTTCGCGGCATTGCTCCGGCTGACACCACATTCAGCCACGCCGCAGCTGATGTTCGGGTTCGACAGGAGCTTGACGGGCCTGAAAGGCGGAGGTGTAGGCCATCACGGTCGCAAACTCGCCGTCGACGCCGTGTCCGAGCGCTTAGTCGAACGTGGCGCCAGCCCGGTCCTGACGCCAGGAGTGGTTGAGTCCGAGGTTGTGCCCCAGCTCGTGTGCGAGCACGTATGTGCAGCAGTTCAGGCTTACGTAGGAGTAGCCGTAGTGCCGCTCCTGGGGGTGGCTGAAGTCGCCGTCGGTGCCGTAGCCGCCAATCCACGCGAGACCGCAGTTGCCGTCGTCGCCGTACGGCCGCATGAACATCACGAGGTCCGCGCCGTATTGCGCGCGCAGTGCCGGCACGTCGGCGAACGCTGAATGGGAGCCGTAAGTCAGATGATCGAGCGCTTCTGCGGCCCGGTAGCCGTCTTCGTACGGCACCTCACGCATGTGCACGATTCTTAGTTCGAGGTTTGCGCCGCTGTCTTCATAGATGCGATTGGCGACATCGACGAGATGCACGATCCGCGTCTCGGCGTCGCCGTCGTACCAGTCGCTCTCCTGTTCGTTGTAGAGCACCAGAAGGTCGACGATTGCCGGCCCCGACGCCGTAGCCGGCAGTTCCGGGGGGCGGCTCGTCAGCCGCGCCATCACGACGACCAGCAGCAGGAGTGCGGCGGTCAGCCTAAGCGTCCGGGCCGTTTGCTGCTTCATTGGACCTGCTCCCGGTGGATGGCGGGAATCCGATAGTCGGGCTCCGCGACGTTGACGAGCAGCGAGAGCTCGCGCTGGCTGGTCAGCCACGGGATGCCGTTCACACTCTCGATCGAGTAGCTGCCGGAGGGCGTCGACAGCGTTGCCTGCATGTCGCGGCCA
>MDTE01185735.1_pt1 | contig 15268 bp, 13 predicted proteins | sample 811231 | NCBI WGS metagenome assembly MDTE01 (sample SAMN05326651, study PRJNA326480) | marine metagenome | isolation source: seawater | place: Indian Ocean: Red Sea | collected 2010 | reverse complement strand
TTAACAGAATATGCAAAATCAAAAATTAAAATTGAAAACTATGCTAAAACAAAGAGAGCTAGGTCAACTAAATTTGTTTCACTAAGATTTGGAACCGCATGCGGTATTAGTCCTAATATGAGATTTGATATAGTCTTAAACAATATGTTTGCACACTCAAAAATTGAGGACAAAATAAAAATTTTCTCTGATGGAACACCTTGGAGACCAATGATAGATGTTGAAGATATGTCAAAACTAATATATTTTTTTTTATCAACAAAAAAAAAATTAAAATATTATAATGTTTTCAATGCAGGATCTAATAAATGTAACTATACTGTTTTAGATTTAGCCAAAAAAATAAAAAAATTTGTACCAAAATCTAATATATTAATTTATAATAAAAATGTTAATGACAAGAGAAGCTATAAAGTTAATTTTAAAAAAATAAATAATTTTCTTGGAAAAAATTACAAGTTTAAATCAATAGATTTATCCTGCAGTGATCTTAATAAATGGTTTAACAGAGCAAAAATAAAAAAAATTTCTAAAATTTATTCAAAAAAATATATACGATTAAAAAAAATTAATGATTTAATTTTAAGAAAAAAAGTTAACAAAAAATTAGAATTTATTTAATTTTTTATTACGTAAATAATAAATTTCATCACATAATTTTAAGGTTTGTTTCTTATGTGAAATTATTATTATAATTTTTTCTTTAGAAAGTTTCTTTAAATATTTTAATATTTTATCTTCCGTAAACCTGTCTAATCCATTGGTTGCCTCATCCAAAACTATTAATTCACTATCTTTAAACAAAGCTCTGGCTATTCCCAAACGTTGTTTTTGTCCAGTGCTCAGATTAATTTTGCTTTGAGACAAATTAAATTTTATGTTATTTTTTAGATCATTTTGAAGAAATGAGTTTAGTTCAGACTTAGAAATTATGTAATTTTGTATTTTTTTACTAAATTTATTGCTCGAAAAAAATATATTATGTTTTAAATTAAAATCATAAGTATTAACATTAGAATTCAAATATGTAATTTTTGAATTAAATGTATCAATATTTCCCTTGATAAGCTTTCCATTAATAGTCACTTCACCTGTATAATTTTTTATGAGACCACTTAAAATAAAGCCAAATGTCGACTTACCTATACCTGAGGGTCCTTTTATACCTAGAATACTTCCTTTCTTAATAAAAAAATTAACGTTCTTTAATATTTGATTTTTATTGTAAGAAAAAGACACATTTTTAAGTTTAATAGTATTAATTTTTTGAATTACTGAATATTTAAAATCTTTTTTTTCGTTTATTAAATCTTTACTTACATCATTAAAAAGTTTCAAATTTGTTTTTACTAAAATACAACTACTGTATACTGATTGTGCAGTAGGCATTAATTTGTAACCAGAAACAACATACAAAACAAGAGTTGGTACAATCTGAGATATATCCTGCTTTAATATTATTACTAAAGGAACCAATAATGCGATTGAGCCAAAAGCAAATATTTCTAAAACATACTTTGGTAGAAATGTAATAAATTCATTTCTACTATTTACATATAAGTAGTTGAGATTTTTACCCAAGAAATTTTTAATTACAAATTTTTTTCCAAAGAACACTGTATCAAAATAAAAATCAATTGCTTGTTTGGCGCTCTCTTGTCTTTTTTTTGCTAGATTATATATTTTTGATGCAATATATTTAATTTCTTTTTTATAAAATTTTGAAAATATGTAAAAAAGAATTCCAAATATAATTATCATCAAAAGAGTAATTATTAAATTAGTTAATGCTAATACAAATATTATTATTAATGACACTAATGATTTAGAAATTATTTGAATGCATGGGTATATAACTGAGTTAACCGATCTAGCTGCACCTGACAACACATTGAATAAAATAGTATTACTTTTTTTTTTGTTAATAAATTCAAAATTTTGATTTAAATAATAATCTATAAGTCGACGGGCAAAATTCTGCTGCAAATCTCTAGAAAAGTTGATGTAATATTTGTTTGACAAAATTATAGATATGTTTGAGAAGACAAAAATTGAAAATGTAAGGATACTAGCAAAAATAATTATTTGATGATCACTATAATTAACAAAAATGTTATTTAGGATTTCATAATCAAAATTTGTCTTCTTTATGTTGCTGAAATTTTGTAAAAAAATAACATAAGGAATAATTGAAAGAATTCCTGCGGCCTCTAAGAATGATGCAAATATTATAGTGAGTTGAAGTCTTACAAACTTTAGTTTGTAATTTTTATTTAATATTTTATATATTTTAAAGTAGGAATTTAATAAATACAAAGTGCAAAAGATTATCTGATATAAAATGAAAAATAAAGTTGTAATTTTAGGTGCGGGACCATGCGGGATAGCAATGGGCTACTATTTGAAGAAAAAGGCAAAAATTTTAATTTTAGAAAAAAATTCATACGTCGGAGGAATAAGCACATCCAAAAAGTACAAAAAAATTTATTATGATTTGGGAAGTCATAGATTTCTTCCCTCTTTCAAAGGAAACGCTTTAGCTTTTTTAAAGAAAAATACAAAAAAAAAAATTACAGAAAAATGAAAGAAAAGGTTTAATTAGATTACACAACATATGGCTTAAATATCCACTTAGAATATTTGATGCATACAAAATAAGTTTCTTTACATTAATTAGATGGATTTTTAGTAGCATATATTACAAACTAGTTTTTTTTTTTATACAATATGATAATACCTCTCATCATGCGTTTTTAAGAAGCTTTGGAAAATCATTTACAAAAGATTTTTATAAACCTTTTTTTTCAAAAGTATTTGGAAAGGATTTAAAGAAACTCTCGGATGAACAATTTAAAAGAAGAGTTTCTGCAAAATCTATTTTAAATATTATAAAAAAATCAATTTCTAATTTTTTTAAATCTGAACAAAATTATTATTATTATATACCTGAAGGTGTAGGAGAGCTTTATAAAGAAATAGAAAAAAAGCATTTAAGAGAAAATATTTTAAAAGATTTAAACATAAGAAGTATAAATATAAAAAAACAAATAATAATTTACAATAAAAACAAGAAAATAAATTACGATAAGATAGTAAGCACAATTCCCTTAAATGATTTAATTAAATTAACGGAGCCAAGACCACCCAAAGATATATATAATTCCGGAAAATATTTAAAATATAGATCAATAGTACTTCCTTATTTTGTTGTCAGAGGCACAAATAAATTTGAAAGTGAAACGCTTTATTTTCCAGAGGGAAAGTATATTTTTAATAGAGTATATTTTCCTGACTCGTATTATAAAAAAAATTTAAAAAAAAAGAGAGAGTTTTATATAATTGGTTTAGAAATTACTTGTAATTTTGAAGATAAAATTTGGAAAATGAGCAGTAGAAATTTAAAAAATAAAATATTACAAAACATTAAAGATTTAGAACTTTTTAAAGAACAGGATATAGAAGACTTTTTCATCGAGAAAGAAAAATATGCATATCCGATTTATTTAAGAAATTATTCTTATCATCTAGAAAAAGTTAAAAATTTTTATTACAAAAGAGGTGTTATGCTAAATGGGAGACAAGGTCTTTTTTTGCATAATAACCAGCATCACTCAATTGAAATGGCCTACTATGCGTCTAAAGCTTTAGTTAGTAACAATACAATAGATAATTGGAGGAAAAAAGAAATTTTATTTGAAAAGTACCAAGTCACAGACTAAAAGTTTAATTATATCATTTTCCTAAATGGTCTTGGCATCTTAAGAAATATTTTTTTTAGTAATGTATTGTAATTTTCAGAGTAACTATAGAAATCATATCTGATAACTTTCCTAAAAGCGCCATTCTCTACTAATCCAGCTTTATGCAATAAATCTGTATCAAAAACTATTAAAGTTCCTCTTTTGCCAAGTAAGGGTATCATTTCATCATTATAAGATTGATCAACTTTATTTCTGTTCAAGTAATTTCGATTATCTTTTATCCAATCGTGTCTTTTTTTTTTAAAAGTAGTATGTGTGCCAGGGGCTACTGAAAGTGGTCCCTTTGTTTCATCTACATCAGTTATATATAAAAAAAATTTTAAGAAGTATGTCTCGTCAGTATGGGGGACAAAAGCATACTTTTTATCATTTTTAAATTCTGTATTATTTTTTCCAATAGTTTCATAAATCATTAGTTTTGAGGGTTTATAATTTTTTTTTAAATACTGCTTTGCCATATTTAATATGAAATTATTATTAATAACTAATGAAAATTTCTCAAAATTACTATTATCCTTTTTTTCCAATAACAGATTTTTTGCTTTTAAAAATTCAGTATTTACATGAAATGGAATATCATTATTTTCAGGATTATTTAAGAAATCATCAAAATTTTTTTCTAAAATATCAGTTTGTTCATCGTTAAAAAAGTTATCTATTACAGCATAACCATTTTTATTAAGATTAGATAAACTTTTGTTTAATTGAGAATTCACGGTAATAGATATAACTTAAAGAATTAAATATTCAATAAAATTTATGCTTAAAAATTTATCACTTTTAGTCAAATTATTTTTTCTAATTATTTTTTTTTATATAATATCAAAAATAGAATTTGAAAAATTACAATTAAATTATAATAATATAAATATACTTATCGCAACAGTATTCTTTTTGGGATTTCATTTATTACGCGCTTTTAAATTAGGTTTGATATTAAAATTGGGAAATAAAAATTCAATTCAAATTTACTTTATAGGATTTTTTTTAGGTTTTATCTCTCCAGGAAGATTGGGAGATTTACTTAAAGTTTTTTATATAAAAAAAAAAAATAAATTTAAATGTTTTAAACAAATTATAATTGATAAACTTATAGATTTATATTGGATATCGATATTCTCTTTTATCTCAATATTGTATCTTATTAAGATTGACTTCTATATAATAATATTTGTATTTTTGACAAGTTTGTTAATAAATTTTTTGCTACTTAATCTTTTAAAAAAAAAATTTATGTTAAGTTCAAATTTAGGAAGTTTTATTTTTATAAATAATTATTCAATTCTAAGTTTAATTTTTTACTCTATAGGATGTTACTTTGTCTTAAAGATTTTTATAAATGATTTTAGCTTATATTATACAGCTGTATTTATATTAGCACTTGGTGTAACTATACTACCAATATCTTTTAATGGTCTTGGATCAAGAGAAATGGTAATGATATATTATTTTACAAATTTAAATTTTGGTTATGAAAATATTATTTCAATATCATTTACTATTTTTATTCTTCTGAATTTTTTCTATTCTTTAATAGGTTCAATTTATTATTTTAATTCAAAAAAAGTTAATTTAGATAAAAAACTAATTATTAAATTTAAAAATAACATATTTAAGAATATTTCCAGAATAAAAAATTAAAATCGGTGCCATAATAGGAATAGAATATCTTGGCTGATAATGTGTAAATAAAGCGTGAAACAGAATTGAAAAAATTACAGGAGATAAAATAATTAAAAAATTAAAATTTTCCTTAAATTTTTTTATAGAAAAAAATTTTGAAAAATAAAAATATAAAAAAAATGGAAAAGCAAAAAAAGCATAAAATAGAGATGGTCTGTCAATAGAATCAGGCCAAAACCCTCTATATAAAAATAAAAATGATGTTGCTAAATGTTTTACAGGTTTTTCTAAAAATGACTGTAGCGATTCATAAAGCATATTTTTGTCACTCAACTCTTGACCTTTAAGTTTTAATCTTGATTTTATAAAACTGTCTTCAGTCATCATTTTAGAATGGAAAGATAATTTATTCTGCCTATCCCAATTTTTATAATAACTATAATCAAAAAAAGTGTTTAATATAGTCATTCCTCCACTTGGTGAAAAATATAATAGACCCCCAAAATAGTCTTTCAAATCCATCTGATTTTTTTCAGCCCTCGTCGACATAACGACACCTAATTTTCCATCTCTCAAATCCATTGATAATCCTTGGTTTTTATCCACTCCCATTTGCTGGTGTAATTTCCATGGTGTAATTAGAATTAGAATTATTGAAATAGGTATAAAGCTTTTTAAAAATTGTTTTTTTTTTAAACCTTTAAGAAAGAAAAATAATTCAACTATTATAATCACCAAAAATATTGACCTTGTTAAGATTAACAATCCTAGCATAATGCCTATCAATATTTGATAATAAACTTTTTCTTTAATATTAAATTTTTGCCTAAATAATACCCAGCCCATAAATAGAGCTGAAGCCAATAATTCATGTTTAAAACTGTTTAAAATATTATAATACCAAGAACCAGAAAGTAATATAATAACTATAATAAAGCTTATATTTTTAGTAAAAAAATACTTTGAATAGTTGTAAGAGAAGTAAATTAAAAAAATCAAAGATATAATGTTATAAAATTTCATATATTTTATGATACTGCGGTCGCATAAAGTCTCTAAATTGTAATAACAATTTAAATTGTTGTTTTTTAAATTTTTGTCATTTTTAATTATAAAAAAATTAATTAATGGTATTAATGGCAAAAAATAATTATCTGGTTTCACAAATTTATTATCTAACCTGCTTTGTGAATAAACTCCATATTTTGCAAGATTATATGAATATAAAAAATTATCCCCGTGAGCACCTAATCTGGGCGGTGTATCATCTACTTTTGAAAAGTGAAAAAATAAAATTGATAAAATTAAAGTAAATTTTAAAAAAAAAAAAATTTTTTTTTTAATGAATATATTATTCATTTCTATTTTTAAGTTTTTCAATAATTTTTTTTAATGATAAGATTTGATCTGAAATCAAACCTACCAATAAGCAAAAAATAGACAAAGTAAATATAATTGAACCAGCTATTAGAGATGCTATATGATCTGACCCCGAGCCTTGGAAAAAAAAGAAAAAATATCTTAAAAAAATTAAAAAAGAAATTAATAAAAATAGAAAAGATGTTTTTAAAAAAATTTGCAACGGATTGTGAATAACTAATATTTTAATAAGAGTTATGGTTTGTTTAATAATAAAATCAAAATTAGAATTTACTAATCTTGACGGTCTTGGGACAGAATTAGTATTTATATCGATCTGAAAAATCTTTTCGTTAAGATAATATAATTGAACAATTGACTCTACTGTATAAGAGTATGTTGAGTAAAACTCTAATTTGTCATAAAGACTTTTATGCAAAGCTCTAAAACCTGAAGTAAAATCTCTTATCTCTTTCGTATTTTTAAATAATATATAAGAAAATATTTTGTTGCCAATTTTTTGCAAAAATATTTTTATAGGTGAAAAATCTTTAGCATTATTAAAGTTTCTAGATCCAATACAATAGTTTGTTTTCTGTTCAAGTATAGGCCTACACAAATCTACAATTTTTTCTTCGGGATATTGATTATCTGCATCAAAATTTACCATCACGTCAAAATCATTTTTTTTTGCTATAGACAGTGACTTTTCAAATACTTTTGCAAGTCCTACGTTTTTTTCAAATCTAAAATAGATATCAATATCAAGAGTTTTTAAAATATCTGCGGTTTTGTCTGTTGACCCGTCATCAATAACTAATATCTTAACTTCTTCAAAACCCTCTATTTTTCTAGGAAGCTTTTTTATTGTTTTTTCAATTAACAATTCTTCATTATAACAAGGAACTGAAATTAATAGTTTCATTACTATAAAATTTTTATATTTTTTATTTGTTTTAAGTTTACAAAATATTTTTTGTAAATATTAAAATCAACATCTTTTATATTAGAGTTATATAAATAATCTATTTCTATATTTAATAATTCAATTTTATCGCCATAAATTTTAGTTAAATTTACTAAGGCACTAGAGTAAATGGATAAAATTTTGTTGGGAAATAATTCTTTAATTTGACTTAAGTAAAGTTCTACTGGTCTAGGATCATTAATATATCTAATGTTATTAATCCAGCAATAATCTTGTAAAAAAATATTTTTTTTTTCGACAGGATGAGGAAAAAAAGATAAAGAATAATTACTAAAATTCCTTTTTATAGTTTGTAAAATTTTGATATAAGTTTTTTTTGATACAATTTTTTTTTCAATAAAACCAAATCCAAGTATTAATAATTGTTTATCTTTATTTTCAACTTTTTTATTTTTATTTTCTATTTCCTTAAGATTCTCATAATTATTTTCTAAAAAAAGTTTTTTTGGGTATCTAGTAAAATAAATAATTTTTGAAGGATCTATATATTTTAGCAAAAATTTATTTATTTTGTTGTTAGGTTCATATAAAAGATTTTTTTTTAATGCAGCCGTACCATCGTCAAGATAATAAGAATTTTCAAAATTTTTGTTTGTCTTTAAAAGTAAAATTTTGGCAAGTTCTAAGTTTCTATGACAGCCAGAGACAATAATATTAAATCTTTTTACCAATCTAAAAAAAAATATTATAACTATTAAAATTTTTTCATTTAATTCAGATGCATCAAAATATGAAAATTTAGTTTTTACAGGGTTATAATTTTTAATTATATTTTCTAATGGTCTTAATTTTGGTCTTCTTCCCAATAAAATTAAACAATTAGATATTTTTTTTTTGTAACATAGCTCAGTTAAGTTTATAAACTGTGATGAAGATGCAAGATACGATATATTTTTATTAATGAAAAATAAATAAGATAATTTTATACATTTGATCAAAGTATTAAATAAATTTATAATATTTCTAAAAAAAAAAATTTCTATTCGATAAAATAAACTTACATTATGCTTTAAAGATGATGGTGAATTCAAACCAGAAAAAAAATAAATTATATATTTAAAGAAATTATCAAAACCATATGTAAATTTATTATTGTTAACATCTTTAAAATTAATATTTTTTTCGATATTTTTTATATTTGACGATGAAAAAATTCCCTCTTTTACAGTCTTATTTTTTATAAAATATTCAAGTTGTAAATCCGGGATTTTTTTTTGAAAAGATAAATAAGAATTTATTTTTAAAAATAATTTTAAACTAAAATATTTTATGTAAGTGGTATTAATAAACGTTTTGGAATTTTTACTGTAAATATTGCCTGAAAATATCCGTAAACTTATTATTTTAATTTTATTTTGGATCACATACTTTAATAATTTATTACTTATTTCTCTTTCAATAATATTAAAAGGCAAAACTAATCCATCGATTTTATATTTCTTCAAAATCTCTAAATTATTAGTTGAATATTCCCAATAATTTTCGAGGTAAATTTTCAATATTTTCTCCTCTTTTACTAATAATTTTATATGATTATATATCTCCTCAAAGTTTTCTGAAAAAACTAAGTTGTTACTAATTTGAACTGCATATAGCTTTTCGGTATTGAATAATTTAAAATAGTTTTCCAGATTTTTTTTAAATTGATTTAGATTTTTACATTTAAACTTTAAAATTATATCATTCTTAAAGTTATATTTTCTATATAATTTTGAGAGTTTTATATATGAACTATAATCAAATGAGGTATGTATTGTAAGTTTTTTTCTTAAAGCATATTCTAAAGTTTTATAGCTTATATTTTCTGCAGTTCCGAATATTAATTTTTTTTTATGAAAATATTCCATTTATGCAATTTATTTTTTAAAAGCAATTTTTATGTATTCAAATTTTAAATAAATAAATATACTTTCTATATGTCGAAATTATATAAATATCTTAAATTCGAGTATATAATATTTTTTTTATTTTTAGTATTATGTTTTATTCAAATCTATTCTTCCGATTACGAATTCAATACATTTGGGGATAGAGACCTTATTAGAGCTTTTAATCTCGAAAATAAACTACAAATTTATGGTGCAGAAATTAATCAACAAGGTGGGAAAAGAGTTCTAGGTGGTTTTTTATATTATTACTTATATTTTCTAATTCAAATCTCAAATGGTCAGATAGACCAGATTTTTCTTTTAATTAAATTTTTAAACTTTAGTTCTTTACTTTTGCTATTTTTTTACCTTGGAAAAAAAATTAATTTTACTTTTTCGTCATTTAGTTTAATTGTAATTACAACTTCAATTTATCAATCAAATTTTTTAAATATATTTTGGAACCCAACGATTGGTTTTTTTTTTATAAACTTAAGCTATTTTTTTTTATACAAATTTTATTTTGATAACAAATTAAAATATTTGTACTTTGGATCCATAATTAATCTTTTAGCGATTCAAATTCATTTTTCATTTCTAATAATTTATTTCTTTTTTATTTTAACTGCTTTATTAAAAAAAATAAGTTTAAAACACTATTTTCTAATATTATTTATTTTTCCTTTAATTTCATATTTACCAAATTTTATTTATTATTTTGGTGATTTTAACAATTCATTTGAAAATCCTTTGGCCATTTATGATCTGGACAATTTTGAAAAAGGAGTAAATGTTAAAAGTGATATAATTTACTGGTTAAGGATAATTTTTTATGATTTCGAATTTATTCAGTCATCCAAAAATATTAAGTTCTTTTTGCCATTTGGACTTATAATTTTAATGATTTTTGCATTAATATCATTTTTGAAAGACCGCACATTTTTAAATAATTCAAATAAAATCAGAGAATTTGTCCAATATAACCTAATATTATTTATTTTAGGTTTATTGATTATCAGTTTTGGAAATTCTTATATAGATGGCGAGATAGTGCTGGGAGGAAGATTAAATCGATATTTAAATTTTCTTATACCTGTAATGGCTTCACTATCATCTCTTTGTATTTTAATTATTTCGAATTCTTCGAAATATAACAAAGTTATTATAACTATAATAACATTATTTTTTACAATGAAATCTTTAAATATTATATCTAATGAGTATAAGCATTTAAAGTTAACTAGAGAAATTGTGCCTTTAGAATTAGAAGCAATTAAATATTTAAATACAAAAAAAAATTACAGTTTAGAAAAAATTAGAAATGATACTATTTTATCTTTTATCGACAACAAAAACGAGTTGCACCATTTAGAGGAAAATTCATTTGATTTTTATTTCAGATATAAAAATACAAATTTTGAAAGAAAAAACTCTGATTGTTTGGCAATTTTATATAAAAATCATAACGGTGAAACTATTGAACTTAAAAGAGTAAGAGAGTCGATAAAAAATGAATTATTGTTGTTTGATAAAGCTAATTTTAGGTTAATTGGAGAGACAAAGAATTTTTACTACATTGGATATAATTTTTTAAATAACTTTTCTTGTCAGTCTAACATTTTGAATGATTATATATTACTTAAAGATGAAGAAGAATTACTTACGAAGTTAAAAAATACAGAAAATATTGTTATGGATGATAGCAATACTGATTATTTAAATTATTATTATCATTTAAAAAAAGAGAGTATTTCATTCAAATTTATGGTTAAGTTTAAAAAAGATAATGATAATTTAATCTCTGCTAACTTAATTTCAAAGGATTTAAGAAATTCTAAAACAGCTTTGAATGGTATATACTCAGAAAAACACCTTGCAAATCCGCGTCTACTTTTTTTAAATAAGAAAACATTAGAAGAAAATATTTTTCCATTTTCAAAAAATATTGTTGGCCTCAAACATAATGTTACACCTAAAAATATTAAAATAAATTTCGAAAGTAACGATTATGAATTATTTTTGTTGGCTGATTATTTTTTTGATACTCATAAAAAAAGAAAAATTGACAATATTAAAATAAGATTAGATAGTCATTTAAAATTATGAATTTTAAAAAAGATTTCTGGGAAAAAAAAATTATAGGGTGGGAAAATGGAAGATACGCATTTGAGAAAACAAATTTAAGTACTTTAGAAAACGTATCAGATAAACTAAGCTCTTCTTTGATTTTCAGGCAAAAATTTGCGATAGAGTTACTTAAGCCAGTAATTAAAGGAGCAAAGGTTGTTGAGCTTGGATGTGGCTCTGGATTACTTACTCAAACAGTTTTTGATTTAGGATGTGCACACTATACTGGTTATGATATATCGGAAAATGCTATAAAAAGAGCTAAAGATTTAGTTTCTAATCGTTCTATAGCAAAAAATGTAGAATATTTTGCATCAGATGTAAGTGAAATTAAAAATAATAACCCAGATATAGTTTTTTCTTTAGGTCTATTAGATTGGTTAAATAACGACGAGATAAAAAAAATTTTTTTAAAATTTGACAATTCAAAGCATTTACACTCAATTTCAGAAAATAGGAAATTCAATATTTATATTTTCATGCATAAACTCTATGTTTATTTATCTTATGGGTTCAAATCAAATGGATACAAACCAACTTATCATTCTAAGACCGATATTGAAAAACTATATTACAATAAAAAATACAACACTATAAGAGCATTTAGAGATAAAAAATTGAAATTTGGAGCATTTATAAAAAATTATTAAATGAAAAATAGTTTAATTTGTGCTGATGATTTCATGATAACAAAAGGTGTATCATTAGCAATCCTAGATTTATTAAAAAATAATAAAATTAATTCCACAAGTGTGATGGTTGTATTTACTAAAAATAATTATTATGGAAATATTTTAAAGAAAAAATTAAAGAAAAAACAAACAATAGGACTCCATTTAGTCCTCACTTATTATAAACCTTTATATAAATTTAAAAATATAAAAACTTTTTCTACAATTTTAAAATTAATAATTAATTTAATTACAAAAAAAATTACAGATTTTGAGATAGAACAGGAAATAAAAATGCAAATATTTGAATTTAAAAAGATTTTTGGACACTTGCCCAAATATATTGATGGACATCACCATGTGCATCAGCTGCCAATTATTTCAAAAATATTTGTTAAAGCAATACGAGACATTTACAAAAAAGATAAACCTTTTGTAAGGAACACTGGTTTAGATTTTAAAATCATATTTTTCAATAATCAAAAAATCATAAAATCATGTATAATGTCTTTAATTGGTAAATTATTTAAGGCTAAACTAAAAAAAAATATGATACCAACTAATAGTTACTTTTTTGGCATATACGATTTTAAAAATATTGATAAATTTGAGAAAAATATCAAATTATATTTTAAATTTAAAAATAAAAATTCAATAATAATGGTGCATCCAGGATATGTTGATAAAGAAATAAAGAAACTAGATTCTTTGACAGAACAAAGATTTTATGAATATCAATATTTGAAGAATTTAAATTTTATTTAGAATAAAGTTCGCTGCAATATTAGAGCCATTTAATGATTTAATTTTAGAATATTTTTGATTAAAAAGTTTGAATTTTTTTTTTAAAGTATCTAAATTTTTAAATATGTCTTTTTCATCACTAAAAATTGCCAATCCCATTTCTTCTAGACTTTTTGCATTAAAAAACTGCTCAGAATGATTGGGAACTGGAACAATTATAGCTGGCTTTTTTAAAAGGTATACTTCTGATAAAGCACTAAAACCAGCATTTATGATTGCTGCATTATATTTATTTAAAGTTTTACTATTATTTTTTAATTTACCAATGTAGTTAAATTTTTTACTCTTGCCTCTGCTGTTTCTTCCAAGAACATGGATATTAGAGAATTTTTTTACAAATTCTGATTTTTCGTTCAGTTGTGTTGAAAAAGTTGAACCACTTAGCATTATTATTGGATTAAATTTTTTTTTTTTATTTATCTTCAAACCTGATCTAATAACTGGAGGTATTCTATAAATTTTATTTTTTATAAAAATAGCTTTTTTAACAAAACAAGGACTTATAACAAAATCATGAAAATTTAAATTGTACAGATAATCTAATAATTCAACAAAGAAAAATTGCGGATATATTGAAACTGGTTTCTTTTTTGATTTAAAAAATTTCTCAAAGACATAATCTGAATTATTTAATGACATAAAAACAAATTTTTTTTTTTTTTTGATTTTTGGAAAAAAATAAAATGAATCAGTTATTACGCATTTTGGATTATGTTGATTTATTAAATTAATTGCTGAATTTGTATTTGAATTGAAAATATTTAGGATATTTTTTAAACCTAAAATGGTACCCAAAGCACTCAGTTTTCCAGACTTTTTTTTGTATTTAACTTGCTTCATTTTATAGAGAGCGTCAACATTTTTTCTATTTTTAAAATACCAATATCCATTGCCTGAAGTGGCTACAATAATTTTAATTTTTTTATTAATTGTTTTTATAGAATTTATAATTGATAAACATCGTGTTGAGTTTCCTAGTCCCAAACCATTAACAAAAAAAATTATAGTTTTTTTCATTTATTTTTTTTTGCATTTAAAAATTGCTGAAAACGGAAATAAGTAAGCTTTATTTAATATTACAAAATTATTTTTTATTAATAAATTAATCTTACTTTTACTCATTATATTAAGATTAATTTTGTGAGATAAATGAAAAAAATAGTACAAATAGGATAATAAATTTCTATATGGCAACATTAAAATAATTTCTGTTTTGGTATTTGAGTGTAGTAGAATTGTTTTGAATATTTTTTCGTAACTTTTATTAAATTCAAAAATTCCTAAACAAATAATTAAATCAAATTTTTTTTTTAGATTTAATTTATATGCATCACCTAGTATTTTTTTTATTTTATTATCTTTTATGTTATTCAACATGCCCCTACTTAAATCTACCGCGTATACCTCTTTTGATGTTTTTTTTATAATTTTTGTATAAAATCCTGTACCACAGCCCAAATCTAGACCTCTTTTAAATTTTTTTTTTGAGAGCAAAAGATTAAAGTATTTAAGCTCAACTGATCTTACTAAATTCCAAGGAAAAGAATTAGATTCTCTGGTGTAACTTCCTGACTTATTAGTAAAATATTTTGATATTAAATTTTTCATTTACTTATTAATTTTTATTTTCAATCATTTTTTTGGCTTTTAGAAAATCCTTTAAATCATCGATATCTAATGATCTATCTTCAGGCATTACTATTGTCCCAATTTTATTAAATAATCTATTTTTGTGTTTCATAAAACCTCTTGCTTTAAAGGCATAGATTGCACCATTTTCCACAAAAACGTTATTTGTAAAATTTTGCTTCATTGGTCTATTTTTAAAATTATAATTTAAAGGTTTTAAAGTACTTTTATTTTGCCATATAAATTGTTTATTTTTAAATGAAGAAAAAATACTATCATAACGATATTTGCTAATTAATTTTTTTGATTTGATAATATCTTTGCAGGATAATAATGGTGATGTCGCTTGAATTAAAAAAACAATTGGATTATTTCTATTTTTTTTCAGAATTTCCTGAATTACAATTTCCGTTCTTGCATTATGGGTAGAACTTTTTT
>MDTE01088001.1_pt1 | contig 15269 bp, 13 predicted proteins | sample 811231 | NCBI WGS metagenome assembly MDTE01 (sample SAMN05326651, study PRJNA326480) | marine metagenome | isolation source: seawater | place: Indian Ocean: Red Sea | collected 2010 | reverse complement strand
GGCCGGGTGACCGGCGTCGCCGCCACCCGCGGCCAGGCGGCGGCCGAGGCCGAGCTGGCCGGGGTGCCGGAGGAGGCGCGCGCGTTCCGGGAGTTCGCCCTCGGCTTCAACCCGCTCCTGGCGGTGCCCGAGCGTGGCCCCTGGATCCCCTATTACGGCTACGGCGCCGGGATCGTCCGGCTGTCGCTCGGCGATAACTCGGAGCTTGGCGGGGACGTGGGCGGCGGGTACGTGCGCTGGAACTTCTTCACCGACACGACGGTCACGGTGGGCGACGAGGTGTGGGTGCGGGACGGCCGGCTGACGGTGCCCTAGCCGTTCGTGGTCGTTGATTTCCATTAAGTATGGCCATACCATAAACTTATGGCAACGATGACCATCCGGGGCACCTATGCTCTCGACCCGGAGACCGTTGGCCGGCTCGAGGCGCTCGCCCGGCGCTGGGAGGTCTCCAAGTCGGAGGCGCTTCGCCGGGCCATTCGTGCCGCGGCGGAGGCCGAGCAGGCACCCGACACCGCGGTCGCGCTGCTTGACGAGCTGCAACGGACGGCCGGGCTTGACCAGCGGAGTGCCGACGAGTGGGTGGCGGAAGTCCAGAAGGAGCGCAGACGGGCATCGACCCGACGGGTGGGAGGGCGGTGATTCACCTGGACACCAGCTTCCTGATCCGGGCGATGGTGAGGGGCTCGGAGGAAGCCGGACAGTTGCAGCGGTTGCTCGAAGCGGGAGAGCGGCTCTCGATGAGCGCGGTGTCGTGGGCCGAGTTCTGTTGCGGCCCGGCCGACCAGGCCACCATCGCCGTGGCCGGGCGCCTCGTCGGGTCTCCGGTGCCGTTCGCTGGGCGGCACGCCCGCACCGCGGCCGCGCTGTTCAACCGCACCGGGCGGCGTCGCGGCTCCTTCGTCGATTGCATGATCGCGGCAACCGCCATCGAGGCCGGCGCCGCCATCGCGACGTCGAACCCGGCCGACTTCGGTCGGTTCGAAGATGCCGGCCTACGCCTGTCAACCTGATGGCATTTGATCCGGGGGGCCGATTCGGGTCGTTCGAGATCGTGGCACCGCTCGGGGCCGGCGGCATGGGCGAGGTCTACCGGGCCCATGACACCACGCTGGGCCGCGATGTCGCGCTGAAGGTGCTACCGACGCGGTTCGCGGCCGACGCAGACCGTGTGGCTCGCCTCCGACGCGAGGCGGAGCTGCTGGCCTCGTTGAACCACCCCAACATCGCCCAGATTTATGGGATAGAGACAGGCCCTGACGGGGCGCTGGGGCTTGCCCTGGAGCTGGTCGAAGGCTGGGACCTGAACGAGTGCATCGAGGCCGGGTCCCTGGCCCCGGGGCGGCGTGGCCGGGCGCCCGGCGCGGGCGTGCCGGTGCCCGAGGCACTCGGTGTGGCGCGACAGCTCGCCGAGGCGCTGGTCAGCCGATGGAACGACCCTGTTGGTGCCGAGTCTCAGTGAGGAGTCTGGTTTCGACCTCGGGATCCTCTCCCCCGCGGAGGGGACGGTGCGTCCCGTCTTCGAGTCAATGTTCAGCGACTATGGTCCAGCGGTGGCTCCCGGGGGTGAGTGGATCGCATACACCTCTGCACAGTCGGGGCGACACGAGGTCTACCTGTGCCGCTTCCCGGAGGGAAGCGGCTGCGAGCTGGCCTCACGAGGCGGAGGCACCTTCCCCGCTTGGTCGCCTTCCGGGGACGAGCTGTTCTATCTGGACGCAGGGGCGATGATGGCGGTGACGGTCGACCTCGCCACCGACCCGCCTGCGGTGGGCGAACCCGCAGAGCTGTTTCGTGGCGACTACGTCTCTGGCTCCTTCGGTTTCCGTCACCCGTACGCTGTGGCACCCGACGGCCGGTTTCTGATGGGCAAGATGGCGGACGGACCGACCGAGGACGAGCCGCCCGGCAAGCGGATCGTCGTGGTCCAGAACTGGGCCGAGGAGGTTCGCGCTAGAGTACCGGTCACGCCGTAGGAGGCCCTCAAGGGCCGCGAACGCATTAGGAGCAAGATGACGACTACTCATACCTGGCGGCATGGCGTGTTGGCGTTGGTGGCGCTGGCGCTGTTCTCCACGGGCCTGGCCGAGGCCCAGCGGCCCAATCGGAACCACTGGACCACCGACGCCGACATTGGCGACGGGGCCGGCCCGGTCGACGACGCGGCGCTCCGGAACGCGCCGGCCGATCCGAACGAGTGGCTGCACTACACCGGAGACTACGCCGGCTGGCGTCACAGCCCTATCGAGGCGCTGACGCCGGAGTCGGTCGGCGACCTGAAGCTGGCCTGGATGGCGCAGACCGGCGTACCGGGGCAGCTCGAGGCGTCGCCGGTGGTCTACGACGGCATCCTCTATCTCACCTCGGCCCGGAACCGTCTGCTGGCCCTCGACGCGCGGACCGGGGAGCTGTACTGGCGCTACGACCATCCGTTGCCGGATGACCTCCGGTTGTGCTGCGGACCCGCGAATCGCGGCGTGGCCATCGCGGGCGACCTGGTGCTGATGGCCACCCTCGACGCCAAGCTGGTGGCGTTCGGGCGCAAGACCGGTGAGATCGCCTGGGAGGCGGACATCGACGACCACGCGATCGGGTTCAGCTCCACGTCGGCCCCGCTCATCGTCGGCGACCTCGCGGTCATCGGGATCGGCGGGGGCGAGTATGGCGTCCGGGGCTACTTCGACGCCTACGACGTGGCGACCGGCGAGCGGCGCTGGCGCCACTACACGGTGCCGGCGGCGGGCGAGCCCGGGGTCGAGACCTGGGCCGACGAGTCCTATCTGAATGGTGGCGGAGCGACCTGGTCGACCGGGGCTTATGACCCCGCGACCGACACGCTCTTCTGGACCACGGGCAACCCGAGCCCGGACTGGAACGGCGATGGGCGGCTGGGGGACAACCTCTATACCGACTCGGTGCTGGCGCTCGACCCGGCGACCGGCGAGCGGAAGTGGCACTTCCAGTTCACCCCGCACGACGTGTGGGACTACGACGGGAACTCCGAGGTGTGGCTGATCGACCTCGAGATCGATGGTCAGTCGGTGCCGGCGCTGGTCCAGGCGAATCGCAACGGCTATCTCTACGTGCTCGACCGGCGGGACGGTCGGTTCCTCCGGGCCACCCAGTACGCGCATCAGGTCAACTGGGGCACGATCGACGCCGACGGCCGCCCGATCGTCGACCCGGCCACGATGCCGTCCGAGAGCCCCGAGGTTCGGGTGTGTCCCGGTCTGGCCGGCGGCAACAACGCCGCCTACGCCAGCGCGGTCAACCCCGACCTGGGTCTGGCCTTCGTGCCGGTGATCGAGAGCTGCATGATGTTCCGGAAGGCCCGGGCCATCCTGCGGCCCGGCGTGCCGTACTTCGGCGGCGCCCCGATCGGCGTCGACAACAACAACGGCGACGCCTACGGTCACCTCAGCGCGCTCGACCTCGCCACGGGCGAAACCCGCTGGTCGTATCGGGATCCGTTCCCGATGATGGCGGGAGTGCTCAGCACGGCCGGCGGGCTCGTCGTGACCGGCAACGCGCAGGGCGAGATTCTGGGCTTCGATGCCGAGACGGGCGAGGAGGTGTGGCGGATGCATACCGGGTCGGGCATCAGGAGCCATCCGGTCGCCTATGAGCTCGACGGCACCGTCTACCTGGCGGTCGGCACCGGTGGCAGCGGCGTCGTGCAGCAGGTCAGCGGCCAGCCGCCCTCCACCCCGCTCGGGAGCTCGCTGCTCGTCTTCGCCCTGGAGGGGTCATGAGTCGTCGAGCGGCGCCGACGGCATTGTTCGCGCTGGCCATGCTGGTCGCGCTCGGCGGCATGACCCGCGCCGGTCAGCCGACCAACCCGTTCGATGGGGATCCGGACGCCATCGCCGAGGGGCAGGCGCTGTTCGATGCGATGTGTGGTGGGTATTGCCACGCCACGACCGAGGGTGAGACCACTGACGCGCCGGATCTCTTCGATTGCGAGTGGTGGCACGGAAACACCGACGCTGACCTGTACCGCGTGATCGCCGACGGTGTACCTGATACCCGGATGCAGGCGTTAGGCGCGCAGTTTCCCGAGGACGACATCTGGCGGTTCGTCGCCGCGATCCGGGCGGGTTCGCGCTGCGACGAGCCGGCGTCGGGCACGGGCGCACCAGGCTTCTGAGGCCGCCGGGCGCGCCCGAGAGGCTTGTGCTATGCTGCGGCTAGCCTCCTCATAGTGTGAGAGTCGATCCCATGGCGAGCATTGGCTCTCCTCGTTGAGGATTTGGGTTAGGGGCTGCCGTCCTTCCGCGAGCGCCCAGCTGACCCCGACCGGCCTGGACCGGCGCTGGGGCGTGCCGATTCACGACTCGCACGACGCGGGTCGATATCTCCGGGAGCGTCTGCTTGCGGTCACGGTTTCTCGTGCGGGCGGGGGTCCTCGCGACGACACTGATCGGTGTCGGGCTGGTGGGACTGTGGGCCGCCGAGGAGGCGGGCCAGGAACCCGCCACCAGCCCCACGCCCTCGGTCACGACCCGGGTCGTGTATGGCGTGTCGCCTGGCGCGCAGCAGGCTCGCCCGCTCCTCGACCGGAACGACGTTCGGCGACGTATCCAGAACGCGCGGAAGACCGGCCGCGAGTTCGTCTTCACCCGCGCCATCTACAACGGTGGCGGCTACCGGTGGGGCGCGTGGGCCACCGATTTCCCCAAAGCCGACCGGCAGTTCCTGACCATCCTCGACCGGCTGGTCGACATGGACGCCTACGAGCTGGAGAACGCCGTCCAGCTCGACGACCCGAACATCAGGAAGTACCCGTTCCTCTACGCGCTGGAGGTCGGGAACATGTACATGACCGAGCCCGAGGTGAAGGGCCTGCGCGAGTATCTGCAGGCGGGCGGGTTCCTGATGATCGACGACTTCTGGGGCACGTGGGAGTGGGAGAACTTCGAGGCGGAGATCAAGCGGGTGCTCCCCGAGTATCCGATCATCGACATCCCGATCGACCACCCGCTGTTCACCACCTTCTACAACATCGAAGAGATCGTGCAGGTGCCGGCCATCAACAACGCGATGAACGGTCGCACCTGGGAACGCGACGGCTACACCCCGATCGTCCGGGGAATCTTCGACGAGAGTGGCCGGTTGATGGTGGTCATCAACTGGAACACGGATATCGGCGACGCGTGGGAATGGGCCGAGAGCCCGTACTATCCCTTGCGTTACTCGACCTATGCGATTGAGATCACGGTAAACACGATTGTCTATGCGATGAGTCATTAGGACGCACCCGGGGCGCGTCGACGGGAGCAGCAGTCGGGCCGGGGCGATGACCGACCGAGGTCATGCCGACCGGCCCGATCGTGTCTAGCAGCCCGTTGTGAAACCCCGCGTGGCGCCGTTCGAATGCAGCGGGGCTTCACTGCGGGCTGCTAGCAGGCAAGTAATGTTCGAGTCGTTGTTCGAGTTTCTGTTCAAGTACCGGCCGATCGTCTTCGAGGAAGGCGAGCTGGCGTTCCGTCCCACCACGGCGACCTTCGTGGCGTCGCTTCTGGTGCTCGCGGCGGCGGCGGTGGCGCTCCGCACCTATCAGCAGGTGCGGGCCAACAGCCGGCCCATCGATCGCACCATCCTGAGCGCCCTGCGGCTCGGCATCCTGGCGCTGCTTCTGATCTGTCTCTTCCGGCCGGTGCTGGTGCTCTCCCAGGTGGTGGCTCAGCAGAACTTCCTCGGGGTGCTGGTCGACGACTCGCGGAGCATGCAGATTGCCGACCGGGACGGAGCCACCCGCGCCGACTTCGTCCTGGAGCAGTTCGGCCAGGGCGAGACGGTGGGGCCGCTGCGGGAGGCGCTGGCCGATCGTTTTGCCCTCCGCATGTTCAGCTTCTCGTCGTCGACCGACCGGATCTCGGGAGCTGACGAGGTGGGGTTCGACGGTACCCAGACCCATCTCGGGCAGGCGCTCGACCGGGTGCACGAAGAGCTGGCCGGCGTGCCGCTGTCGGGTCTGGTCGTGGTGTCAGACGGCGCCGACAATGCCGACGATCCGCTGGCGGAGTCGTTGTTGCCGCTGCAGGCCGCCGGGGTGCCGGTCTTCACGGTCGGTCTCGGACGCGAGGAGTACACACGCGACATCCAGTTGAGCCGGGTGGACACGCCGCGCTCGGTGTTGAAGGGGGCGTCGCTCGTGGTCGATGTCGTGGTGGCCCAGACCGGCTATCGCGGCGAACAGGTCAGCCTCCAGGTCGAGGACGAAGGTCGGATCGTGGCCGACCAGGAGCTGACGTTGCCCGACGATGGCGAGCCGGCCACCGTCCGGGTCCGGTTCACGGCGGCGGACGCCGGTCCTCGACTGTTCACCTTCCGGATCACGGCCCAGCCCGACGAGATGGTGACGCAGAACAACGAGCGTCATGCCCTGATCGTCGTCGAGGACAACCGCGAGAAGATCCTCTATTTCGAAGGCGAGCCGCGGTGGGAAGTGAAGTTCCTGCAGCGGGCGGTGGCAGACGACGAGAACCTGCAGCTGACGGTCCTGCAGCGCACGGCCGAGGGCAAGTTCATGCGGATCGGGCCGGCGGAGGACGCCGAGCGTCTGGTGGGTGGCTTCCCCACCACGCGCGAAGAGCTGTTCCGGTTCCGCGCGCTCGTGCTGGGGAGCATCGAAGCCAACTATTTCACCCCGGATCAGCTCAGGATGATCTCCGACTTCGTCGCCGAACGGGGCGGTGGGTTGTTGATGCTGGGTGGCCAGCGGTCGTTCGCCGAGGGCGGCTATGTCGGCACCCCGGTGGAGGACGTCCTGCCGGTGGTGCTCGACGAGTCGGCGGTCGACGGTGAGTCGGACTTCTTTGTCGAGACCGACGTCCGCGCGACCCGGGCGGGGGGCACGCACCCGTCGACCCAGATCGCCGAGACCGAAGAAGACTCGCAGGCCCGGTGGCTCGAGCTGCCGCCGATCACCCTCGTCAATCAGATCCAGGACGTCAAGCCCGGCGCGACGTCGCTGCTGACCAGCGGCGACGAATCTCTCGTCGTGCTGGCGTTCCAGCGCTACGGCGCCGGCAAGGCCCTGGCGTTCCCGGTGCAGGACTCCTGGATGTGGCAGATGCACGCCGACATCCCGGTCGACGACCTCACCCACGAGACTCTCTGGCGACGGCTGCTGCGCTGGCTCGTCGACGGGGTGCCCGATCAGGGGGTGGCGGATGTCCCGAAAGACCGGGTCGAGCTGAGCGAGACCCTCGACCTGCGAGCCGAGGTCGACGACGCCAACTACGAGGAGATCAACACCAGCCAGGTCTCGGCGTGGATCACCGAGCCGGACGAAGAGCTGATCGAGGTTCCGATGGACTGGACCGCCGACCGCGATGGTGAGTATGCGGCCAGCTTCGCTCCCCAGAAGGAAGGGCTCTACCAGGTCCGGATGGAGGCCTACAACGACGACGACCTCCTCGGCAGCGATGTCGCCTATCTGCGGGTGGCGCCGAGCGACTCCGAGTATTACGACTCCACCATGCAGGCCTCGCTGCTCCAGCGCGTGGCGGAGGAGACCGGAGGCCGTTTCTACACCGACGAGACGGTCGACCGGCTGGTCGACGACATTCAGACCGTGGGTGGCGGCGTTACCGTGATCGAAGAACGCGATCTGTGGGACATGCCGGCGCTGCTGTTGCTGTTCCTGCTGCTCCTGCTGGGTGAGTGGGGCTATCGCCGGGCGCGAGGGCTGGCGTGAGGGCTCTACGGGCGTTGCTCGTCGTCGCCGCGCTGCTGGTGGGTCCGGTCACGGCGCGGGCGCAGCAGACGCATCTGCTGGTCATCACCGGGCTCAGCGGCGACCCGGCCTACGCCGAGCAGTTTCACGGGTGGGCCACCACGCTGATCGATGCCGCGGTCGAGCGCTACGAGCTGGCGCCCGAGCAGGTGACCTATCTGGCCGAGAAGGTCGAGCTGGATCCGGAGCGTATCGATGCCCGTTCGACCCAGGAAGAGGTCGAGGCGGCGATCGAGCGGATCGGCACGGCGGCCGCGCCCAACGACCATGTGTTCATCCTGCTGGTCGGCCACGGCAGCTTCAACGGAGGAGAGTCGCGATTCAACCTGCCGGGGCGCGATTTCACCGCCGAGGACTACGACCGGCTCCTGGGCACACTGAGCTCCCAGCGGGTGACCTTCGTCAACGCGGCGACCTCGAGTGGCGGCTTCATCGAGAAGCTGTCCGGGGAAGGCCGGACGGTGGTGACCGCGACCCGCAGCGGCAGCCAGTGGAACGAGACCGTCTTCGGGGGCTACTTCGTGGCGGCGTTCGCCGACGACGAAGCTGAATCGGACCAGAACAAGGACGGCCGGGTCTCGGTGCTCGAGGCGTTCGAGTATGCGGTGCGTCGGGTGGCGCAGGTCTATGAATCAGACGGCCGGTTGCAGACCGAGCATGCGCTGATCGACGACAACGGCGACGGCGAGGGCACGCGGGAGCCGGATCCCCTCGCGGCCGCCACCGACGGCGCCATGGCGCGGACGCTCTTCTTTACCTCGGCCGATGGCGCGGCCATTGCCGGGCTTCCCGACGACCCGGAGCTGCGCGCCCTCTACGAGGAGCGTCTCGCTCTTCAGGAGCAGATCGAGGCGTTGCAGGCGACCCGCGGTGGCACCGACGATGCGGTCTACCAGGCCGAGCTCGAACAGTTGCTCGTGGCCATGGCGCTCAAGAGCCGTGAGATCCGAGAGATGGAAGGCGATCCCGCTCCCCAGCGGTGAGGCCGACCGAATGATGAAGACGATGTGCGCTCGTGGGCGGTGGCTGGCGATGGCCATGGCCCTGATCGTGGCCGCGGGGGGCGCGGTGGCGGCGGCTCTCGACGATGGACCGGTGTCGGGACCCGACCGCTACGACAGCGGGCAGTTCGTGTTCGCCCGCATCCGATACTCGAACGCGTTCATCGTGCCTGGCTACTACAACGGTCAGAACCAGCCGGGGTGGGCGCACGACTACCCGGGAGCCGAATCGAACCTGATGCGGATCCTCGAGTCGATCACCCAGCTGGATCCCTACATCGGTGCCGACGGCGGCGTCATCGTCGACCTCGACGATCCGGCCCTCTTCAAGTACCCGTTCGCCTACATGTCCGAGCCTGGTTACTGGATCGTGACCGAGGCCGAGGCCGAGGGGCTGCGGAACTACCTGCTCAAGGGTGGGTTCCTGATCTTCGACGACCAGCGCAGCGACGAGCACTGGAACAACCTGGAAGCGCAGATGCGCCAGGTGTTGCCCGAGCTGCAGTGGGTGCAGCTCGACGCCAGCCATCCGGTGTATCACTCGTTCTTCGACGTCGAGACGTTGGAGGAGTACGAACAGGCCTATCCCGGCTTCGACCCGATCTTCTACGGCCTGTTCGAAGATAACGACCCCGGTGGTCGGCTGCTCGCGGTGGCCAACCACAACAACGACATCGGTGACGCGTGGGAGTGGTCGATGAGCGGCTGGGTTCCCATCGACCTCTCGAACGAAGCCTTCAAGCTGGGCGTGAACTACATCATGTACGCGCTGACACACTAGGAGTGCCGGCTAGTAAACAGGAGCAACCGTGGATCCTTTCGCGAACGAACCAACCGATCTCGAGAACGCCGACGACATCGCCCTCGCCGACCGCATGAAGGAAGGGCGCCAGCAGATCCTGACCGAGCTGCGCAAGAAGATCATCGGGCAGCAGGAGGTGATGGACGAGACCCTGCTGACCCTGTTCGTCGGGGGCAACAGCCTCATCATCGGCGTGCCCGGTCTGGCCAAGACCCTGCTCATCCAGACCATGGCCCAGGTGCTCGAGCTGAAGTTCGCGCGTATCCAGTTCACGCCCGACCTCATGCCGTCCGACATCACCGGCACCGACATCATCCAGGAAGACCCCGAGACCGGCGGCCGGAAGATGGTGTTTGCCCCCGGTCCGGTCTTCACGAACATTCTGCTGGCGGACGAGATCAACCGGACGCCGCCCAAGACCCAGTCGGCATTGCTCGAGGCGATGCAGGAGCACCGCGTCACCGTCCAGGGGCGGACCTATACGCTCGAGGAGCCGTTCTTCGTCTTCGCCACCCAGAACCCGATCGAGCTCGAGGGCACCTACCCGCTTCCCGAAGCGCAGCTCGACCGCTTCATGTTCCACATCGTCATCAAGCATCCGCCCGAGGACGAAGAGCTCGAGGTCGTCCGCTCCACCACCCGGGGGGCCGAGCCCGAGTTCAACCGGGCCGTGACCGGAGAAGACCTGGTGAAGTTCCAGCAGCTGGTGCGCAAGGTGCCGGTGTCGGAGCCGGTCATGCGCTATGCGCTGACTCTCGTCCGGACGAGCCGGCTCAAGGGCGACGATGCTCCCGAGTTCACCAACAAGTGGGTGGCCTACGGCGCGAGTGTCCGTGCCGCGCAGTATCTGATTCTGGGAGGCAAGGCCCGCGCGCTGACCGAGGGCCGCTATCACGTGAGCTTCGAAGACATCCGGGCGCTCGCGCATCCGGTGCTGCGTCACCGCGTGCTCATGAACTTCCACGCCGAGTCGGAGGGCATCACCTCGGATCAGATCATCGATCAGCTGCTCGAGGCCGTGCCCGTTCCTGCGTCACAGATGTAGCGGTCCGGAATGGCGACCCAGGCAACCACGTCCCCCGGCGCACGGTTCATCGATCCGAATGTGCTGGCCCGGCTCGGCAGCATCGAGCTGGCGGCGAGGTTCGTCGTGGAGGGGTTCATCAACGGGCTGCACAAAGCGCCGTATCTTGGCGTCTCGATCGACTTCGCCGAGCATCGGGGCTATATGCCGGGTGACGACATCCGGCGTATCGACTGGCGGCTGTTCGCCCGCACGGATCGGTTCTACGTCAAGCAGTTCGAGGCCGACACCAACACCAACTTTTCGGTGCTCTTCGACGTCTCCAAGTCGATGAGCTTTGGAAGCCGGGGGATCACCAAGCTCGACTACGGTCGATACCTGGCGGCCTGTCTCAGCTACCTGAGCACGAAACAGCGGGACCGGGTGGGGATCGTGACCTTCGACGACGACATCGTCGAACGGGTCCCGCCCTCGGCCAAGCATTTCGACGTGACGCTCCACACGCTCGACAAGATCGACGCCGGCCGACCGGGAGCGCTCGGACCCCCGCTCTACAAGGCCACCGAGTTCTTCAAGCGTCGGAGCATCCTGGTGATCATCTCGGACTTCTACGAGGAGCCGGAGAAGATCTTTGATGCGGTGAAGCCGCTCCGGTTTGCCGGCAACGACGTCATCATGTTCCACGTGCTGGACCCGGCCGAGGTCGACTTCCCCTACGACGACTCGACCAGCTTTCAGGACCTCGAGACGGGTCGCAAGATCCCGGTGGTGCCCGACAAGCTCCGGGACCAGTATCGCGAGCTGGTGCAGGAGCACATCCAGGCCGTCGGTCAGCTCGCGAGTCAGAACCGGATCGACTACGCGTTCATGAACACGAAGACGCCACTCGACCACGCGCTGCTCAAGTACCTGATGATGCGGCACAAGCTGACCAAGGTTCGCTAGATGTCCTTCCTCGCCCCGCTGTTCTTCGCCGCTCTCGCCGCCATCGGCGTGCCGGTGCTGCTGCACATGATCCAGCGTCAGCGGACCGAGGTGGTCGAGTTTCCGTCGTTGATGTTCGTCAAGAAGATCCCGTTCCACTCCTTGCGCCGGCAACGCATTCGCCACTGGCTGCTGTTGCTGCTCCGCTGCGCGGCGCTGGCCCTGCTCGTGGCGGCGTTCGCCCGCCCGTTCTTCGAATCGGCGGCCCTGGTGGCGGCGACCGGTGGCTCGCGCGAGGTGGTCATCCTCGTGGACCGGTCCTACAGCATGGGCTTCGACAATCGCTGGGAACGGGCCCGCGACGCGGCGCGTGGCGTGGTGCGCGAACTGGCCCCGGACGACGAGGCCACGCTCATCTTCTTTGATAGCGGCGCCGAGGCGATCAACCGCTCCTCGACCGACCGGGCCAGCTTGCTCGCCGCGATCGACGGCGCCGAGTTGAGCGCGGGCGCCACCCGCTACGGGCCGGCCCTGCAACTGGCCCAGGGCGTGCTGGAGGATTCCGACCAGCCGTTGCTCGAGGCGGTCTTTATCAGCGACTTCCAGCGAATCGGGGTCGATAGCGCCGCCAATACCCTGCTGCCACCTGGTACCGTACTGACCCCGGTGTCGGTGTCCGACGATGGCCCGGTCGCCAACGTCAGTGTGACCGGCGCGGCGGTGCAACGCGACATCTTCTCGGGGCGGGAGCGCGCCGCCGTGACGGCGCGTGTCGCCAATCGGGGCGGCTCGCAGGTGACTGGCCTCGACGTGGTGCTCGAGCTCGACGGCCGAGAGCTCGAGACGCGCCAGGTGGATGTGGAGCCGGGCGCCGCGGCGACGGTGACCTTTGATCCGTTCACCTTGGAGGAGCGTGGGATGCCGGTGTCGGTCCGGGTGGCCGCCGACGCGCTTCCCCACGACGACGTCTTCCATTTCGCGGTCGCGCCGGGCGATGTGGTGCCGGTGCTGGTGATTGGAAGCCCGGGTGCCGGAGAGGCCGACCTCTACCTCGAGCGGGCCCTCGCGATCGGCACCAGCCCGTCGTTTGCGGTGACGACGCGGACCCTGGACCAGGTGACGACCGACGACGTCGCGGCTGCCAACGTCGTGGTGCTCAACGACGCCGGTCTGCCCTCCGGCGCCGTGGGTGATGCGCTGACCCGGTTCGTCGAGAACGGTGGCGGGTTGCTGGTGGCGCTCGGCGAGCGGGTGCGCTGGCCGGGAGACAACCTGGCGCTGCTGCCGGGCACGATCGAGGAGGCCGCCGACCGGGACGGACGAGGCGGGACGCTCGGGTTTGTCGATTACGGTCACCCGGTCTTCGAGGTGTTCAGCACACCCCGGAGCGGCGACCTCACGGCCCCCAGGTTCTTCCGGTATCGACCGGTGGACGTGCCGGCCGATGCGCTGGTGCTGGCGCGTTTCGACAACGGCGATCCCGCGCTGGTCGAGCACATCGCCGGGGTTGGACGAGTGCTGCTCTGGTCCTCGACCCTCGACACGTTCTGGAACGACTTCGCGCTCAAGCCGATCTATCTCCCGTTCGCCCACAAGATGGTCGAGTATCTGGCCACCTATCGAGCCCCCACACCTTTCCTCACGGTGGGACAGGTGCTGGACCTGTCGGAGTATCCGGCCGCGGAGGAGATCGACCTGACCAGCGCCAATCTGGTGGTGCGCGACCCCAATGAGGATCGGGTCAGCGCGGGTGAGGACGGTCGCGTCGGTTTTATCGATCTGGCCGAACAGGGGTTCTACGAGATCCGCGACACCGAGGCCGCCACCGACGAGTCGGTCACCGTGGCGGTCAACGTCGATCTGACCGAGGCGAATCTCGAACGGGTCGACCCCCAGGAACTGGTGGCCGCCGCGACCGGCCGCGCCGCCGGAGATCGGTCGGTCGTCGCCGACCGTGAGCTGGCGCCGGAGGATCTCGAACGTCGCCAGACCCTGTGGTGGTACTTGCTCATCGGCGCGCTGGGGTTCCTGGCGAGCGAGAATCTGATATCGAACCGGTTGTCGCGCGCCGAGCTCGATCCGGACGATTAGCGCAAGAAGTCGGAAGCGGTCGGTTGAACTTGGGTAAGATGGGGACACTACCCCAAGAACGAGGTCTAGCATGCTGAGCAATCCCTGGTCGTCAGGTGGTCGGAATGACTTGCTGGACGTGATCCGCCGGGTCCGGAACCGGTGGCGCCTCCGCATTGCGCTCCGTGGCGCCGCGGTGCTGCTCGCGGCCGGCCTGGGCGCGTTCCTCATCTCCGCCTATGGCCTCGAGCTCTTCAAGTTCTCGGCCGCTTCAGTCGTCGCCTTCCGGGTGCTGACCTGGGTCACGCTGGCTGGTCTGACCTACTGGTTCGTGATTCGACCGCTCGCCCATCCGATTCCCGACGAGCGGGTGGCGCTCTATCTCGAAGAGCACGATCCGTCGTTGCAAGCGGCGGTGCTGAGCGCGCTCGAAGAGGCGAAGCACGGCAACCGCGATCCAAGCCCCGACTACTCGCCCGCCCTCGTCGATCGGCTGATCCAGACGGCGGTGGATCAGGTCCGGGTCCTCGACTGGGGGTCGGACGTCGAGCGGCAGAAGATCCGGCAGTCCTCCAGCTATCTCGCCCTCGTCTCGGCGGCGGCGCTGCTCGCCTTCATCTTCGGCCCGTCGTATCTGCGTGACGGGGCCTCGGCGTTGATGACGCCGACCGGCAGCCTCGAAGCGGCGAGCCCCTATTCGATCGAGGTGCTTCCCGGGGACGCCACCATCGCGCGTGGGTCGGACCAGTCGGTCACGGCCCGTCTGGTCGGGTTCGAGACCAACGACGTCAACCTGTTCATGCGCACCTCGCCCAGCGCGCCGTTCGAGCGGGTGCCGCTCATCCCCGCCGAAGGCGAGCCGGACGCCGAGCCCGTGTTCGGGTTCGAAACGGTCCTGTTCGACGTGCGCGACGAGACCGACTACTTCATCGAAGCGGTCGGGGTGCAATCCGAGACGTTCACGCTCGACGTCATCGACCTGCCCTATGTCGACCGCCTCGAGCTGGAGTACGTGTTCCCGGCCTATACCGGTCTGGAGCCGCGTCTGATCCAGGACGGTGGAGACATCGCGGTGCTGCGCGGCACCGAGGTCCACGTCCGGGTGTTTCCGACGATGGCCACGCCGGCGGGCCGACTCGTGTTCGATGAGGACACCGCGACCGACCTGACGGTGCGCGACGACGGCGCGCTGATGGCCAGCTTCGTGGTGGAGGAGGACGGGTTCTATCAGGTCGAGCTCGAGGGGCCCGGTGGCGAGCGGGTGGATGCCTCGCCCCAGTTCACGATTGACGTGTTGACCGACCAGGCGCCGTCGGTGATGTTCACCAAGCCGGGTCGCGACACCAACGCGAACGCCATCGAGGAGGTCTATCTCGAGGCCCGCGCCGACGACGACTTCGGGGTTCGCTCGTTGAGTCTCACCTACTCGATCAACGGTGGGCCGGAGGAGACCGTCAGCCTCTTCAACTCGGAGGAAGGTGGGCTGAAGGAGATCTCGGCGGGGCACACCCTCTTCCTCGAAGAGTTCGAGCTCGAGCCGGGCGATTTTGTCTCCTACTACGCCAGCGCCGGTGACAACCAGGCCGGGGCCGACGGCGACCGGGTGATCAAGAGCGACCTCTACTTCCTGCAGATTCGCGCGTTCCGTCGCGACTTCCGCGCGGCCCAGTCGCAGGGCGGGGGCGGCGGTGGCGGCGGCGGGGGCGG
>MDTE01029719.1_pt1 | contig 15269 bp, 14 predicted proteins | sample 811231 | NCBI WGS metagenome assembly MDTE01 (sample SAMN05326651, study PRJNA326480) | marine metagenome | isolation source: seawater | place: Indian Ocean: Red Sea | collected 2010 | reverse complement strand
ACCGCCACCGCCACTGCCGCAACCACCTCCACTACTACCGCAGCCACCGCCCCCACAGCCACATCCTGAGGAGAAATTCGGATTGGAAATCACGAAACCCGAACGTTCAAAACCCTCGACATAATCGATGGTGGAACCGTCTAGCATTGGGGCGCTCTCATCATCGACAAGTGCCTTGACAACACCCTCGACCACCTTGTCAGATTCGGAAGGACTTTCCTCCAGGCCAAACACATACTCGACCCCACCGTGGTCGTCAGTTGTGACGGCAATGCGGAGGTATTGATCTTCAGCATCTTGCTCTTTAAGAACTTCGAGTAGCTTTGCCGTTGCGGCTTCGGTGAATTCTACAACGGTCTTGGAACTAACCATTTCGTACTCCTGATTGACCTTCAAATTATAAAATAACTCGTAATTACTGTACCTGCTTTGATGGCAAAAAGCACAGATTACTCATTCAGACGTGTTTTTTAGAGTCTAAAACTTTAAAGCACTAATATTATTGCCCAAATATCCGATTACGGCGGTATGATTGATTACTCCTGTAGGATTTCGCAGTTATAGCGCGTGGTATTTTCAAAGTGTGGTTTGGGATGATTCCATTTTGAACGGTTACTGATCTGATTGAATACTGTCGGGACGCGTTAATTGTAACTTGAAAATCACTAGTTGAGGATTGGATTAAGTGCTAATGGACGAACTTGACGAAAAGATTATCGGCCTGCTTGAGCGTGATGGGCGTGCCTCTAATGCTCGAATTGCTCGTGATGTCGGCGTCAGTGAAGGCACTGTTCGACGGAGACTCAAGCGACTTATCAGTGAGCAGATCATCAACGTTATAGCGTTGCCTGATCCTCGTAAATTAGGGTACAACTCTGAAGCACTGATCGGTGTGCAGGTCGATCCTGACAAGATAGATACAGTGGCCGCAAAGATGTCAAACTTAGAACATACTCGTTGGGTAACAGCGACTACAGGTACTTACGATGTATTCGCTTGGGCTACCCTGCAGGATGCCGAATCTCTCGGAAGATTCCTTCGTGACGAGGTAGGCGCTATCGATGGGGTTCGCCGGACGGAAACCTTCGTCGCTCTGCAGGTCATGAAACGTGAGTTTGGAATTCCTGTTTAGAAATTGGATAGTTTGAGGTAGTGAGCCTATTTTTCTGATGATCTATGGTTTTATTTGAACTCAACTATTCTCAGCAGGAAATATAATGAGATCTTAAAGTCACTTCATTTCTCGGTGTTCTGAGTGTGCGTTTATCAGTAACCTTTATCGAAAAGGTCGCAGTGACATCCTCTGGAGAGAGCTATGCAACAAACCGTTATTTCAACTAGTTCAACTAAGACGCGTTTCTTATTAGATTCGCCTGGGCCGTCTTTATTTGAATGTCTCTTGCCAACCGTAAATCTTTGGCACAAAACAGGTGCGGTTATCATCGGAATTTTTCTTGTATCGCTATTGGCTCAGGCGCGCTTTTATCTGCCTGATAATCCAGTGCCCATCACTCTGCAAGGGTTTGGGGTTTTGATGCTGGGTTCGGTACTTGGTTTAAGATTGGGGTTATTGGCTGCGATTGGTTATTATCTTGTTGGTATGTTAGGGATTCCAGTTTTTGCTAAAGGCGGCGCTGGATGGGATTATGTGGTTCATGGTGTGACTGGTGGGTATTTGCTCGGTTTTATACTGGCGACGGGCGTTATAGGTTATTTATCCCAACGAGGTTGGAATAGAGGACGTAGTTTATGGCCAATGCTGATCGGCTCTTTGCTTATTTACGCTCCAGCATTAATTTGGCTTTCGGTGTTTGATTTCTCGTGGCCAGCAGAAGGTAAGTTGTTGTCAGGCGCTTTCTATCCATTTATACCTGGGGACCTTTTGAAACTAGTTTCTGCATCCGCATTGACAGGTGGGTTGTGGCATCTTGTAGATCGCAAGAAATAAATTCGGTTTTAGCCTAATTATCAAAAAGAGCGAACAGGAAGAATCCCTTGTACAAGGACATGAATTGCGGAGAGGTCGATGAATCTGCCATTGGCTCAACAATAACTGTCGCAGGGTGGGTCCATCGGCGACGTGACCATGGCAATTTGATATTCATTGACTTGCGTGATCGTAGTGGATTACTGCAAGTGGTATTCAATCCTGAGAATTCGGAGAGAGCTCACGAGATCGCAGGGACCTTGCGGTCTGAATGGGTTGTACAGATACAAGGGCAAGTTATTTCACGCTTACCTGGGGCAGAAAATCCTGAATTGTTCACCGGTATGCTTGAATTGTCGGCTACTGATCTAATCGTCCTTAATCCATCACTGACACCTCCGTTTGAGGTTTCTGAGAATACTGACGTTGACGACAATACCCGCTTGAAATATCGATTTATCGATCTTAGGCGACCTCGCATGCAAGAGTTGCTGCGGCTACGCCACAAGGTGACCCATATGATGTGGGATTTTCTGACCGAGAAAAATTTTATCCATGTTGAGACTCCAATACTGCTGAAGAGTACTCCAGAAGGGGCTAGGGACTATGTGGTTCCGAGTCGCATTCATCCTGGGAATTTTTATGCGCTGCCTCAATCACCTCAACAATTAAAACAGCTTCTCATGGTTTCAGGAGTTGAGCGATATTTTCAAATTGCTCGTTGCTTTCGCGATGAAGATTTACGCGCTGATCGCCAGCCAGAGCACACCCAACTCGATTTTGAGATGTCATTTGTTCACCAGAATGATGTGATGGAGATCGTTGAAGATCTTTACACGAAAATAGTTGAGAAAATTGTGCCCGGTAGTACTACTTCGACGCCTTTCGTTAAGCTTACATACGCAGAAGCAATAGAGCGGTTTGGTACAGATAAGCCCGATCTTCGATTCGGTATGGAACTTACTACCATTACGCAACTTGCTTCTAGGTCCGGTGCTCAAGTGTTTTCTTCAACAAAATCTGCTGGGGGTGTAGTCCGTGGATTTGTCGCACCCGGGTGCAGTAACTATGGTCGACGTCAGACGGACGGTCTCACTGATTTTGCTAAATCGAGCGGCGCAAAAGGATTGGTTTTCATATCTTTAGATGAGAATGCTGAATCGATTGAACGGCTTGAGGAGCATCATATTAAATCTCCCCTTAAGAAGTTCTTATCAGTGCAATCAGTCAAAGATATTGCTTTTGAAATGAAAGCTGGACCGGGGGATCTAATACTTATCGTAGCCGGGGCAGAGAAATTGGTTAATACGGTTTTGTCGAATCTGCGTAATGAATTGGCCCGACAACTTCAGCTTATTGATTCCAAACAATTTGCATTCGCCTGGGTTTATGATTTTCCTTTATTTGAATGGGATGAGGATCTGAACAAATATCAACCTGCTCACCACGTGTTTTCTTCACCGAAGCAAGAGCATTTGAAATATATGGAGACCGATCCTGGAAAAGTGCTCGCTGATTTGTTTGATCTCGTTTGTAACGGAATGGAGATGGGTTCAGGTAGCATCCGTATACATGACCGTGACATCCAGGAACAGGTCTTCAGTGTTATCGGTTATTCGGCAGACGAAATCGCTGAGCGTTTTGGTCAACTTCTTACGGCTTTTACTTACGGAGCCCCACCTCATGGCGGGATGGGTTTAGGTCTTGATCGTTTTGTCGCTATGCTGGCTGGGGAGAGTGCTATACGTGAAGTCATAGCGTTTCCGAAAACCCAAACAGCGACTGATCCACTTTTCGAGGCGCCATCCACCATCGAAAATGAGCAACTTGCTGAGTTGCATTTACGGATCGTGACCCCAAAGACATAGGGGTATCATTATTAGGAACAATTTTGGAATAAAGTAAGCCCTAAATCCCCGGTCTGAGTTACAATTGAGACTGATGTGCGAGCGCCTTCAGGCGCTCTTTTCATGTGTATTACTACTGTGGATTTTGTTTGAATGTTTCGGAGAGAACGTTGAAAGTATCTCGTGATGACGTTGAAAATCGTCAGGCTATTCTTCACATTGAAGTAGAAGAAGATCGCGTTGAGCGTCATCTTCAACGAGCCCACGATAAGGTTTCGCAGCGGATTAACATTCCTGGCTTTCGAAAAGGTAAAGCGCCTCGCCGTATTGTCGAACAGTTCGTCGGGCGTGATTATCTTCTGGATGAGGCGATGGAGTCTCTTGTTCCAGAAGCAGTGGGTGCGGCAGTGGAAGAATCTGATATCGAAGCTACTCATACCCCACCTAGGGTAAATGTGATTGAACGTGAACCCGTAGTGAAAATTGATGCAACCATCGCGCTTACACCTGTGGCAACTCTCGGTAGTTATAAACATCTTAAATTTGAGGACCAAGTTGATGAGGTATCTGAGGAGCAAATTGAAGAACAAATAACTCAAGTGCGCGAGTCTCAGGCTACTTGGGAACTTGTTAATCGGGCCGTAAAAATCGGTGACTTAATAACTATCTCAGCAAGTGGTTTAGTTGAAGGTAAAGAGTTTGCTAAGGTGGATAGTGGTGAGTTCTTGGTAGAGGCGGGTAGTATGAATCCGGTTCCAGGATTTGCTGAAAAAATGAAAGGGCTTAAAGCAGGTGACTCAAAGGAATTTGTGCTTGATATTCCCGAAGATTACCCTAATGAGGAGTTTGCTGGTAAGAAGGTAAATTTCAATGTAAATGTTGCTGATGTAAAGAAAAAGACGTTGCCAAAGATGACAAATGCGTTTGTAGCCTCTTTAGGTGATGACCCTAAAACAGTTGTGCAATTGCGTAATCGGATTGCCGATAACCTTAAACAACAGGCTGAAGAGGGTTTACGGCGGTCCCTTGAGCAAAAAATTATCGATGCTTTGGTTGACGACGCTGAATTTGAAGTTTCACCGATGATAATTGAACACGAAGCCGAGCATGTACTTGAAGACCAGCAACGCCAACTGTCTCAATACAATATTGATTTCCAACAGTACATAGAGGGACTTGGTAAATCGACAGAAGAAATCGTTTCAGAAGCAAAAGATTCTGCGGAGCTGCGGCTTAAAAGGATGCTTGTGGTTGATACGCTTGTTGAAGATGTAGGAGTGACGATAACTCCTGAGCACATTGCCGCGGAAACAGAGATTATGCAAAGTCAACCGCAGTATGAGAAGGAAAATCTTGAAACGGATGAGGCGCGAGATGCAATTCAAAAGGTTCTACAGCGTCGTGCTGCGATAGATAAAGTTATAGCTATTACCCACAAACCCAATGCTGACGGTAAAAAAAAGAATGATAAATAAGGAGAACTTGATGCCCCATCTTCCTGAAAGTATCGTGCCTATGGTGATTGAGACCGGGGCTCGCGGAGAACGCGCTTACGATATTTATTCATTACTTCTTAAAGAGCGAATAGTTTTTCTGGGTACTCCGATAAACGCACAGGTTGCAAACTTGATTGTCGCTCAAATTTTGTTTTTAGCCAGAGAAGACTCTGAAAAAGATATCAATCTATACATTAACTCGCCCGGCGGTGAGGTGTATTCGGGCATGGCTATATACGATACGATGCAGTACGTACCTTGTGATGTTGCAACTTTTTCGGTTGGTCTTTGTGCGAGTATGGGAACGGTGCTTCTTACTGCAGGAGCTGCTGGTAAGCGGCACGCTATGCCGAATTCCACTATTCATATGCACCAGCCACTCAGTGGCACACAGGGCCAAGCATCCGATATCGAAATCCACGCCAGAGAGACTCTGAGGATACAGGATCGCCTGCGGCAGATTATCGCTGATCATACCGGTCAGTCATACGAACGAATTGCTCGGGATTCTGATCGCGACTTCTGGTTGAACGCAGAACAGGCAGCTGAATATGGTCTAGTAGATGAGGTCTTGAAGCCAGATCCTCCCACATCTGAATAAAGCATTCTAGGTTAGGTAATTGGGATATGACAACCAATCAAACAAATGGCGGTAGCACCACAACAAATGGTGAGGCCTATTCATGCTCTTTTTGCGGGAAGCCACAGGAAAGCGTACGAAGGCTGATTGCAGGCCCATCCAAGATATTCATCTGCAATGAATGTGTTGGCAGGTGTCAGCAGATCATTGCTGATGATTTACCGGTGGTCAAACCGAAAACTAAGCCGACCACACCCAAAGACATGTTCGAGTTACTTAATGAGTACGTCATCGGCCAAGATCATGCGAAACGGGTAATTTCAGTAGGGGTTTATAACCACTATAAGCGTATCTGGTTTGGTTCTGAGGATCCTGACGTTGAACTTCAGAAAACTAATGTGATGTTGGTCGGTCCTACGGGATGTGGTAAAACACATCTTGCGCAGACTCTTGCACGAATTCTCGATGTACCATTTGCTATTACCGATGCCACTTCACTTACTGAGGCTGGTTATGTTGGTGAAGATGTCGAAAATATTTTGTTGCGGCTTATACAGAATGCTGAATTTGATATCGCCCGAGCTGAGCAAGGCATCATTTATATTGATGAGATAGACAAGATTTCGCGTAAGTCAGCAAATCCGTCAATTACACGTGACGTATCAGGTGAGGGTGTGCAACAAGCGCTGTTGAAGATTCTTGAGGGGGCAGTTGTGAATGTCCCACCTCAGGGTGGGCGAAAGCATCCTCATCAAGAGTTTCTTCAAATCGATACGTCCAATATCATGTTTATTTTAGGTGGGGCGTTCGATGGTCTCGGCGAAATTATTCAACATCGTCAAACAAGAGATGCAACTTCGATAGGTTTTAAGGCAACAGGAAAGCCTGTTAATGGTGAAGACGCCGATTTTACCGCTGTACAGTCGGTTGATCTCCTGCAATTCGGATTTATTCCTGAATTTGTTGGGCGTGTCTCCGCAGTAATAGGCCTGTCAGATCTCAGTCATAATGAACTGATACGGGTTCTTACTGAGCCAAAGAATGCGTTGATTCGTCAGTACGAAGCGTTGTTTAAAATGGATGGCGTTGAGCTCATATTTGAAAAGAGTGCACTAGATGCAACGGCAACATTATCTCGTGAGCATAAAGCTGGGGCGCGTGGTCTACGATCTATAGTTGAGGAACTGCTTGTTGACGTTATGTATGAACTACCTTCTATGGAAGGGGTTGTCAAATGCATTATCGGTTCTGAGACCGTTACCGATAATCATTGGCCTTTATTGCTTGATGAGAATGAAAAACGTCTCGACCATAAACTCCCCGCCGGTAAACACAAAGCTGCTGCCTGACTAGTTCTAATAGTAACTTGTGGTCGATCTGCTCAATTGGATTTTGTTGACCATTAAAGTTGTGCAGAGCTTCTTATTTGCTAATTCAACACCGACTTTTCGACTAGGTCCGTAAGATCTGTGATGCCGTTAGATCCAGTGGGGTCTATTCGACCTTGTGAGATTGCCCTTAGCGTCTCGACCAATAGTGGACGTTCTCTAAGTAACCCTGCTTTACGAATCGCTTTAAATAGTCCTAATGCCTCGCCCTTGTCTTGTTTTATTGTATTTAAATCAAAGCCATCTATTTCCTTCCAGTGGGCATCGAAATTCTTGCCTCTGACCGAAAATCTAGTCGTTGCAATTACGGGTCCTTCGTCAACGTTTATGGTTGAAACGTGGATCATCGCTCCGGTTCTATTAAGTCTTTTATCTATTACATCCCAAACCGCCTGTTGCCACATTCCGATAGTATCGCCTGGGAGCGCGGGATGAAGATTCAAGGTTAAATACTCGGAGCAAAGCAAGGGAGCGATAAGCATGTAACCGGCATGTACTGCTATGTCAGCATCGTAGGGGCTAAGCAATTCGATTACGGCCTTATCGAAAACCTCACGTAAATTCATCCATGGCTTATTGTCATGAGCCCGACGGAAATCGCGTGAAGATAGAGTTATCAATGGGATCTCATGAGATCTGACAAGAGCTAGGAGTCGATCAGTCTGTCTTGTCTGCCCTTGAACACGATTGACAAAAACAAATGATATTTTGCCATGTAATTCTCCGGAATCTATGGCATTAAGTGTTGATTCCAAAAGACCGTATGAACCTTCTCCTCGACCTGTAGTGAACCAGCCGATCTTGAGCAGGTGAGTATTGTCTGAAAAGAATGTTGTAGTCACGACTTAGGAGTCCTCTTCGTCAACATCCTTGTCATCAGGAACGAGATTCATTTGTTCAGCAAAATTTTTCTGAAGTCTGGTGATTTTCAATTCGGAAGATGTCAGAATCTCATTGCATTTTGATGCTAATTTCATACCCAATTCAAACAGACTGGTAGATTCGTCTAACGAGAGCCCTCCGTTTTCGAGCTTCCTAACCACGTCTTCGAGTTCGGAAAACGCATTCTCAAAAGATGTAGTTGCTGGTTCGGTGTTTTGTTTTTGAGTGGGTTTAGACATCAATGATCCGTTCATATTTCAAATATGGCAATATTTGGTTCTTTAGTTTCATAGTGTGGTTGAGCTTGCTTCATTTGAATTGTTTAGGATTTTATTGACAGTGGCATCAACAGACCCGTCAGATAAAATAACGGTTATCTTGTCCTTTGGGTGAAATTGTGAGGCGCTAGTCGCTGCATTGCCGCTGACGAGTTTCGCTATTGCGTAGCCTCTCCCCAGAATTTTTGTTGGATTAAGCGCGTTAAGAGATGCTTTAACTGTCGCTAATTGATTTTTTGATGATTCTAGTAATCGTTGCTCCGCGAGTTTCGCTCGTATTAGCAAATCATCAATTTTTTGTCTGGGCAATACTACATCTGGAGCCCTTAAGTTCATGCGGTCAATCGACATCTCGAAATATGATCTTTTATCATGAATATTCCGATAAATGATTTCTTCGATACGCGATGCGTTCGCATCAACCTGCCCTGCGAGCTCTGTTATATCTGGGGCTACGATCTCCGCTGCTGCGGAAGGAGTTGCGGCCCGCCTATCAGCAACGTGATCGGCTATCGTATTATCAGTTTCATGGCCGATTGCACTGATAACCGGTACGTTGCTTGAGAATATGGCTCGGGCGACAATTTCTTCATTGAATGCCCAGAGATCTTCAAGAGATCCACCTCCTCTGGCTACAATCGCAACATCGATACTTTCCATGGAGTTTAAGACTTCGAATGCTTTGACTATTTCGGGTGCTGACTTTTCTCCCTGCACTGACGTTGGTATGAGTATCACCGTTGCTAGAGGATATCTTCGTGTAAGTACATTCAACACGTCTTGAATCACCGCTCCCGTAGGAGAAGTTATTACTGCTATTTGATCTGGTAGTTTGGGCAATTCACGTTTACGATCAATGTCAAACAAACCTTCTGCTTCAAGTCGTTTTCGCAATTTCTCGTAAGCTTGTTGCAGTGCGCCGATCCCGTCTGGGCTGACTTCGTTTACATATAATTGCAGATCACCTCTCGCTGTATAAATCGAAACAGTTCCGTGGCAAATAACTTGAGAACCATCACTCAAAAATCGGGCTCCTGATCCAGATCTAAACATCACAGACCGGATTACGGATTGCTCGTCTCGTAAAGAGAAATAGTGGTGCCCAGACGATGGATTTCTGTATCCAGAAACCTCGCCTATAACAGTGATGTCTGCCAATCGAGGATCGGACTCTAAGGCGGATTTCAGGTATTCACTGATAGCGGTAACTGTGTAAGCATTATGGATTGCAGCATTATTTGTTACCGGATATTTTGAATCGTAATTGCTTTCCATATTTTCATTCTTCCAAAGTTGCCCTAGAGCGCTTATTGCAGAAGTCCGAAAAGGTATAGAAAGTCCACGGCCTTAATCAGCTAGTCAGCACGCCCAGTATATTCACCTGATGTTGAATTGACCATTATCCGATCTCCTGCAGAAATAAACAACGGCACTTGAAGTACTAAACCAGTGGTGGTGGTTGCGGGTTTGGTGGCTCCGCTTTGGGTGTCACCTTTAAGTCCAACTTCAGTTTCGCTGATCTCAAGTGTTACTGAAGAGGGCACTTCTACCGATATGGGTACGCCTTCGTACATCATTAGCTCAATAGTATCGCCTTCTGAAATGTACTGTAGGGCGTTACCTAGCACTTCTTCACTAATGGCGAATTGTTCGAACGTTTCAGTGTCCATGAAGTTGTGCATATCGCCATCTGGATAAAGGTATTGCATAGATGGTGTATCTACCTCAGCACGAGTGAGTTTCTGGTTTCCCTGCAGTTTTCGTTCGTAGACATTGCCTGTCTTGATCTGTCTGACTTTTAAGGTGAGCGTAGGTGGGGCTTTTGGGGCCTGGCGGTGTTGCCAGTCCAAGATCTGATAGACCTCATCGTCCAAAATGATGGTCATATTACGGCGGATTTCACTAGAGGATATGGTCATTGGCGTGTGTTCAAGTCAGGGGTCTCAATGTTCAATCAAAGAGTAGGCAAAGTTCATTAACAAAAGTAGGCTATCGGTTAGTAAACAACCTAGCAATATGGTCTACGAACTAGGGGCTAATTTTAGCAGCATGGCTTAGCATTTGGGCTTTGTCATTTTTCAGAATGACTACATCTTCGATTCGAACTCCACCCCAGTCAGGGATGTAAATACCCGGTTCGATGGTAAAAGGCATGCCGTTTTTTAGTTTGCCTTTTGAGTTGGGCCCGACCCCAGGATTTTCATGTACTTCTAGTCCTAATCCATGGCCAAGACTATGTCCAAAGTGGTTTTCATATCCCGCTTCAGCGATGATTTTTCGAGCAATTGCATCACATTCCTCACCTGTCATACCTGGTTTGACCATATCTATCGCCGCCAATTGCGCGGTCAATACGATGTCATATATGCGATTTATTTCGTCGCTTGATTCACCTAAAACCAATGTACGTGTGAGATCCGAACAGTAGCCTTTATATTTAGCGCCACAATCAAAAATTATGGTCTGACCTTCGAGGATCTTGGTGTCTCCTGTGGAGTGATGGGGGCGGGCTGCGTTAGGTCCGACTGCAACTATCGTAGGGAATGATATGGATTCAGCACCGCGTTCACGAACTGCTTGCTCAAATATCCAGGCAGCTTCTTTTTCAGTCATACCAACTTCGAGTTGCTTGGCTGTCTCTTCGAATGCCTGGTCACCGATGTCTATTGCGTGTTGTAGAAGCGCTAGTTCTACATCGTCTTTGCTTGCTCGCAGTTCCATGCAAATACTTGATGTCGCTCTCAAGGTGGGGTCAGCGTTATTGTTTTTCAAACTTTTTCGGAAGCGGTCCAGAGTATCAACCGTCATATCATCCGCTTCAAACCCAAGTGTGGTGATTTTCAATTCATTAACTAGGGCAGCTAACCAATCGGGTTTGCCTCCTATACGATTAATTCTCCAACCAGGCGCCTGCTGAGAAGCTTGTTCGGTATAGCGAAAATCAGTGCATATGACAGCGTCTTTTTCTGTCAACAACAAATATCCAGCGCTGCTTTCAAACCCTGAGATGTATCGTCTATTTTCAGTATTACTTATAAAGATAGCGTCGAGATTATCCTGTGCTAGACGCTTTCGAAGCTTTTCAACGCGCAATGGGAATCGAAAATCACTCAATTCAAAGTAGCTCCTAAGGCAATTAACCGTCGATTACCGAGGATAGATGTTCTAGGGCGTAAAGATAACCTGCAGGACCAAAACCTGCTATTTGGCCGATAGCACTGCCAGCAAATACGGATTTCTGGCGAAATTCTTCACGGGCATGGATATTGGAAAGATGGACTTCGATGAGTGGAAGTTTGGTATCAAGGATTGCATCGAGAATAGAGTACCCAACTTGAGTCAATGCTCCTGCGTTAATTATCACCCCCTTGGCTTGTTCCGACCATTGTTGGATGAATTCGACGATTGAACCTTCATGGTTGGATTGGAAAAATTCCACTTCCACTCCAATATCCGATGCCTTTAGGGAAATGTCGTTTTCAATATCGGCTAGTGTTTTTGTACCGTAAAGGGACGTATCTCGTTTGCCGAGGTTATTCAGGTTTGGGCCGTTTATTATGATTATTGTTTTTGACAACACATGCTTCCAAGGTTTTGGGTGAGTTTCATGGGTGATTAAGTTGAGCTTACAGGTCTATTGCTGTCAGGCGCTGCATTCTTAGTGTTATTTTTTGCTCCAGGGTGTGCTTTTAAATAGACATGACGGTTTTGCTCGGCTGAGATATGTGTATAGATCTGCGTGGTAGCGGGGCTACTATGCCCTAACAATTCCTGAACTACACGTAGGTCTGCTCCACCGTCTAAAAGGTGAGTGGCAAAACTATGTCGTATTGAGTGTGTGTGGAATTGAGGTGCTAAACCGGCCTGTAGTGCATATTTCTTGACAATCCGCTGGACGGATCGTGAAGAAAGCCTTCCTCCCTTTTGGTTTAGCCACATGGCTGAGCAGGGTTTTCTACCTGTGAATTTTGATCGAACATGTTCTAAGTACTCTACAACCCAACGGTTGCAGTGCTCGCCAAATAGTGCAACACGCGGTTTCGATCCTTTACCTACCACACGGATTTCTTGAGTTTTCAGGTCTATATCGTCAATATCCATGGATTGAATTTCCGACACTCGTAATCCAGTGGCGTAAAGAAGCTCGAGCAGTGCACGATCACGGATACCGGCATTAGTATTTAGATCTGGAGCATTAAGAAGGCGATCTATTTCAAAATTCGAAGCTATAGCGGGTAGTTTTTTTTCTCTTTTTGGCCCTTTGATTATGCCGGTTTGTTCATCTCTGACATCTCCTGATTGCCTTAAGAATTTGAAAAAAGATTTTAGCGTAGAAAGTTTTCTTGAAACACTGTTTCGATTGAATCCATTTGACATCAAATAGGCGAGGTAGCCTCGCAAAAATGATCGATCGACCTTATTCAGGTCATGCAGATTGGATTCCTCCATATACTTGACGAGTGGTACCAGGTCGTTTACGTAATTGCGTACTGTATTATCAGCTAGCTGGAGTGTTGTACTGGCATGGTGTTTGAAATCATAGATATGATTTGACAGTGTCGGAGATTTTGATTTTCGTAGTATTCTTTCCATCGCAGTTGAGGGAAGACGATTACTCGTAGTCATCGGATCCCTTCCGGATTGAACAAACGTTACCTCTCAGATTTGTCTTACGTTTTATCTCGTTTTTTTGAATTTTTGCGTGAGCCGCGCTTTTTGTTGGCTTCGGCAGCCACTGCTGCTGCTGCTTCTGGGTGGGCGATTGCGCAGTTTTCCATGGCAGCCTCCCAATCGACTTTCCAGTTTTCCGTGACCTCGCCTGAAGCACGTTCGCCGGGTCTAGTTGAAATTGCAACTCGACATTCGGGGAATTTTCCACACCCCAAGAATTTTCCATATCGGCTTTGGCGGATGACCAGATAGTCTCCGCCGACACATTTTTCATCACTTAGCTGTACGAGACGTTGCGATGGTACTCGATCAGCTTTCTCCTTTGCAGTGTTTACTTCTTTTACAAATGGTCCGAAGAATTCCTGAAGCATGTTGATCCAGTTTTGATCCCCATCCGCTATAGAATCCAGTTTGGCCTCTATAGAGGCGGTAAATCCGGTATCCATAATGCTTGAAATGTGCTTGGTGAGAAGGTCGGATACTGCCATTCCGGTGGGAGTTGGTTTAAATCGGCTCTTTTCACGATCAACATACTGACGTTTTTCAATTGTGCCAACAATCGTGGCCCAAGTACTAGGTCTTCCAATTCCTTGTTCTTCTAAAAAGCGTATTAAATTTGCCTCAGTGAAACGAGGTGGAGGTTGCGTAAATTTCTGATTAGCCTCGACTGTCTGCTTTTCGAGAGAATCACCTTCTAGTAACGATGGTAACTGTTCACTGTCGTCGTTCTGAGCATCTTCATCCTGAGTTTCTATGTACAGTTTTCGGTATCCATCGAATTTGATTACTGATCCTGTTGCTCGCACTATGTATTCTTTGCCATTTGTTGCGATTGCTTTTATGTCCACACCTGTATTGTCGACGATTGCATCAGTCATTTGACTTGCGATTGTTCGTTTCCAGATCATCGTATAAAGACGAAGTTGTTCGGATGACAGGTACTGTTTGATTTTCTCGGGCGTGTTGTCTATCGATGTGGGCCGGATCGCTTCATGAGCTTCTTGGGCTGATTTGCTTTTAGTTTTATAGCGACGGGGACCCGATGAATAATCAGCTCCATATTGTGTGATGATGTGTTTTTCGGCTTCGCTCAGAGCATTTTCAGCGAGATTGGTTGAATCTGTTCGCATGTAGGTGATCAGGCCCTCAGGTTCCGAATTTTGTTTTACGATCCCTTCATAAAGATCTTGAGCTATGCGCATAGTACGTGATGCGCTAAATCGGAACGAGCGGGCTGCCTGTTGTTGTAACGTGCTTGTAGTAAATGGTGGGCGAGCTCGCTGTCTAGCTTCGCGCCTAGTAACGTTAGCAACTTTATATACGGCTCGCTCTAGATCACCTTTGATTTCCATCGCAGCTGATTCATTATTTATAATGGGCTTTCCTTTTTGCCCGGGTACGGTCTTGAGTGAAGCGGAAAAAATGTGTTTATTTTGCGCTGATTGTGTTTGGAGATCTGCCGTTATCACCCAGTATTCTTGAGGTTTGAAAGCTTCGATTTCTCGCTCACGGTCGACTATTATTTTTAGAGCAATCGACTGCACCCTGCCTGCTGAAAGGCCCTTGCGCCTTCCGCCAGGTATCTTGGACCAAAGAAAATTACTGCCCTTGTAACCAACTCCACGATCAAGCACGCGGCGTGCTTGTTGTGCATTTACTAGATGCATGTCGATTTGGCGTGGATGCGCAAATGCTTCTTGGACTGCTGCATCGGTTATTTCATGAAAAACTACTCGTTTAAGGTCTTTTGAATTCGCGAGTTTTGCTGCTTCAACAAGATGCCAGGAGATCGCCTCTCCTTCACGGTCGGGATCTGTCGCGAGGTAAACAGATTCGGCATGTTTGGCTGCTTTTTTAATTTCTGCTATTAACGTTTTTTTTGTGTTTATATATGGTGCCTGGAAATTGATGTCAATATCTTCAACATCCCAGTCTTTTGGCAAATCACGTACATGGCCCATAGAGGCGAGCACCACATAATTCTTGCCTAAAAACCTTCCAACTGTCCTAGCTTTGGAGGGAGATTCTACGATTACCAAGTCACGTTTTACATCTGTCGTCAAATTTTTATCCTCGGATCGATAGCCAATTCCAGATTATCGCTCGTTCTTTTAATTGAAAGAGATGTCACCGTATTTTTGTTAATTCGACTTGTTTCATTTATACGACCTGACCATGTCTCATTCTTAAACATTGTTTT
>MDTE01023874.1_pt1 | contig 15277 bp, 12 predicted proteins | sample 811231 | NCBI WGS metagenome assembly MDTE01 (sample SAMN05326651, study PRJNA326480) | marine metagenome | isolation source: seawater | place: Indian Ocean: Red Sea | collected 2010 | reverse complement strand
ATGAGTGATTTTAATGCGGATCTCCTGTCCTTAATTTTTGCTTTTCGGTCTTTTAATAAGGCCAATGCCTCTTGAGCGGCACCAGCGTCCCCGAAGATTTGTCCAATTTGACGAGCCAATGTCCTGTGCTCAGGATCTTTACTTTTAGCCAGTTCGGCACTCAGTTCTTTCCAGCCTTCAGGAGCACTAACATTCACCTGTCCTTCTAGGCCCCTGATCATACCCTTTAGCAGGGCCGTTCTCAGCGCGGGATTCTCAGAGTCTTTTGCTGTTTTAATCAGCAAGGCAATAGAGTCATCATCGGCAAACAATTGTCCGACAAGAAGGAGGGCTGATAAAATTATTCGAACAGTATGCATTCGGACTTATGATTTTCCTTACTCGATCCATGCATTCCATTCCTGAATGATTGCCTCATTATTGTGCTTACCTTCATAAATTATAAAGCGATGAAGGAATGACTTGGTCTGACCCTTTTCAATTTTCCAAGTCCCTGAACGCGATCTGGCAGGTCCGACACCGAACTGTCCATCGATCCGCCACATGTTTGGAAACCCATCATTTTTTGGATGATCAAAAATGACGATATGACCTTCGTTTTTTAAGTTCTGAATTTCCATGCCAAGGTCGATCCACTTGGCACGTTTTCCCTCACCTCTTTGGTTCATGTCACCCTCTGAATTAATGACCTCAGCCTTTATTCCTCTTTTCCAAGGCATGCGCAGAAATAGCCCGCCATAATTATATTTTGCTATCGTAATCTCCTCATGAGCCAATCCTTGCCAATCCAAATCCATTACCATTTTGCCATCTTTTTTGTTCACGATTTCCCATGTTTGTTTCTCTGTAATTAAAGGTTCTCCATTTTTGTTAAGCATGAGATATTCCGTCTGCCAGCTGATCTTATCCTTGTCATTCTGAAGGATCTGCACGGACTGGCGTTTCCAATGGTCTCCCCTAGGGTTATGAAAGTAATCTCTTCCGTTGACTCTAGTAAATCCCCAGTAAAGCCCGGTCTGGTGCTTGTGATGACCTGGACTGTATTGCGTTAATTCACCTTTTCCATTAGGAGACTTAATGGGATGGATGTAAGGACGAAAATCGGCCCTTGCATTTTGAGTGATTAGAGGCTCAGCAATTCCTTTTCGATAAATTTTAATCGTTCCTGTTTCTTTGTTATGAATGGCATTGATAACCTCTTCGGCTCGTGTCGATCCATTTATCATCAAGCAAATTGCAATGAAAAATGTCATAGTGACTTTGTTTTTTGAGACGTTCATTACTGGAATTAATTATCGTATTTATTACTTTTTTCGGTAAGTTCAGGGTCAAGAAGAGCTTAATTGCCTATCATTTTATTAGTAAAGTTAGATTTCACTTAAAAAATTAAAGAAATCACGTAATATTTTATTTTTATTGGAGGTTTGAATAAGTAATCTTCATGCATAATTTAGCTATAGGATGATGATATTTCCGCAATCTTATTTGTTCCGTTACCCAATAATGATTTTGGGCACTTTCTTTGTTTCACAGTCCATTCTTTTTTCTGAAGACAAAACGACTGAGATTAATGAGACGACTAAAAATTCTTGGTCTAACAGACCACTTAAGACTCCCGAAGTTCCTAAAGTAGGTGACCCTGAATGGCAAAAGAATCCTATCGATGCATTTATTCTTTCAAAGCTTAATGATAATGGACTGAAGCCTAACCCGCCCGCTTCCAGAGACGAGCTTGCTCGTCGAGCATATTTGAACATCACAGGGTTAGCACCTACTCCTGAGCAGGTTGCTAACTTCGTTGCTGATAAATCTCCTGACGCTTGGGCAAATCTGGTCAATCAGTTGCTGGATTCACCGCAGTACGGAGAGAAGTGGGCCCGGCATTGGCTGGATGTGGTAAGGTACGCGGAATCGAACGGATTTGAGAGAGATTCGAATAAGCCGCACATCTGGCGTTACAGAGATTGGGTCATTGATGCTTATAATAACGATAAGCCTTACGACAGGTTCATCATGGAGCAGTTAGCCGGTGATGAATTGGACGACATGAATCATGAATCGATGATAGCTACTGGTTTCTTTAGGCTCATGCAGTGGGACGATGAACCGGTAGATCGGTTGCAACACAGGTATGATGTTCTGGATGATATTCTTAGAGTCACTTCGGAGGGTTTCCTGGGAATGACAATAGGTTGTGCACGTTGCCATGATCATAAAATAGACCCGATCAAGCAGAAGGATTATTATAGCTTCTTGGCATTTTTTAATGGGGTCACGAACAATGATAAAGGACGCGGGGTCGTTGTAGATTTGAATCAGGTAGGTGATCCACAGAAGAGAAAAGAAGAAGAGAAGATCCGTCAGGACCGAATAACTGATCTTACAAATCGAATCGCCGCCATTGAGAAAATTGCCACTAAGCGTTTCGCTAAACTCGATGCCAAACTTGCTAAGGACTTAGAAAAAAATCTTACCGGATTGTCAGATAATGTTCTCATTGCCAATCATCGTAAACGTGAACAGAGCTGGCATTACACTACCGAAAAGCCGGCCCCTGATTGGTCCGCTGTGGGATTCAGAGCTCAGGAGGCAAAATGGAAGTCAGGGATAGCGCCCTTTGGTGGGTCAGTACCCAATGAAAAAGGAAAGACTCCCTGGACCACACCAGACATTTGGCTTCAGACGAGTTTTCAGCTGACCGTTGTTCCAAAAGCACTGAAAATGCAGGTTTACCATGACGAGGACATTGAAATTTATCTAAATGGTCAGCAAATAGCTAAGCGAACGGGTTTTGTTACCAAGTACATTGAAGTGCCACTCGACCAAAAAGCGGCGTCCGCTTTGCAGACAGGCAGGAACGTAGTGTCAGTCCATGTGAAGAATAATGGCGGAGGACAATTCTTCGACATGAGTCTCGAAGCGGTTGAGGCATCCAAAGCACCGGTTAACATTGCGGATTTAATGAGAGACAGAGGGAAAGAAGTATTTAGTGAGGATCAGATTACCACTTATCGTCAATTTGTTAATGATCTGAAAAAAATCAGAGCACCCAAGCCAAGCGGGCCGATGCAGGCCATGGTAGTTAAAGAATTTGGAACTAATGCAGAACAGATGCATGTCCATTACAGAGGCAATGCGAACGTTAAGGGTGATCCCGTTGATCCAGCTTTTCCTCCTATAATCAGTAACAAAAAGGTGACCATTCCTGCCCCAAAGCCGGGCCAGAAAACGACAGGCCGCAGGAAGGTCCTTGCTCAGTGGATAACCGAGCCTAATAATCCGAGAACTTCTCGTGTCGCGGTTAACAGAGTTTGGCAAAACCATTTTGGGAAAGGTATTTCTTCGAGCCCAAGTGACTTTGGTTATCTTGGTGTTAAGGCGACTCACCCCGAGTTACTGGACTGGATGGCCACGGAATTTGTTAGAAGAAAATGGAGCGTCAAGGAACTGCAACGTATGATCATGCTTTCGAAGACTTACCAAATGTCATCAAGGGCACAAAAGGAGGCCCTCGCAAAGGATCCCCAGAATAATCTTGTTTGGAGATTCAATATGCGTCGAATGAGTGCTGAGGAGATTCGCGATAATATTTTAGCAGTTGCAGGACAATTGAATCTTAAAATGGGAGGTGAGAGTTTTTATTCCAAGCTTGATGAGGCTGTATTAGCGACATCGTCCACGAAAGGTGGAAAGTGGGGAAATTCTCCCGTTGAAGAGCAGAACCGCAGAGCAGTTTACATTAAAATCAAACGTTCACTTAAGGATCCTATGTTAACTGGCTTTGATTTTGCTGACACTGATGCACCTTGCCCTCAGAGATTTACAACTACTGTTGCAACGCAGGCATTAAATATGATTAACAGTAATTTTGTGAATGAAAAGGCTGCTATTTTTGCCAAGCGCCTTGAGGAAGAGGTCAATGGGGACATGAGTGCCCGTATCAAGAGAGGCCTGGAGATAGTTACCTGCAAACCTGCTAATCCAAAGTCCTTAGAAATAGCGAACCGAATGATCAAAACGCTTAAAGAAGAGCATGGATTGGATGATCAGAGCGCGTTGCAAAGATTCTGCCTAGTGGCATTGAACATGAATGAGTTTATATTTGTTGATTAATAACCGCTAAAATAATAGATAATTTACATCCCATAAAAGAAAGAACAGACCATGAAATTACCACGTAATACATTCTGCGGACAAACTAATCGTCGAGAATTCATGCACACTGTAGGTGGAGGCTTCACATCAATGGCTCTCACAGGAATGCTCGCAAATGATGGATTTTTCAAATCCTCAGCAAACGCGGCCACGGGCAACCCACTTTATCCGAAGCCTCAGATGATGCCTGCTAAGGCAAAATCCGTCATATTTCTTTTCATGTATGGCGGTCCTAGTCACGTGGACACTTTTGATCATAAACCAAAACTTTATCCTTTGGATGGACAAACTATTGACGTAAAGACTCATGGCCGAGGCGGTAAAAAGAACAAGGGTCGTGTAGTCGGCCCAAAGTGGTCCTTCAAACCGTACGGGCAGTGCGGGAAAATGGTATCGGAACTTTTTCCTCACGTTGGAACCTGCGTTGATGATATCGCATTCATTCATTCTATGACGGCCGATTCACCAATTCATGGATCTGCAATGCTGATGATGAATAGTGGATCTTTGATCAGTGGCAAGCCTTCATTAGGTTCTTGGGTAAACTACGGGCTCGGATCTGTTAATCAGAATTTGCCTGGCTATGTAGTAATGCTTGATCATACTGGGGGTCCCATTTCTGGTGCAAAGAATTGGACTTCCGGTTACATGCCAGCCTCATATCAGGGTACGGTTTTCCGTCCCACAGGAGATCCAATTCTCAATCTCAAACATTCCAAGGGAATGGATTCTCTTGAGCAAAGGAAAGTCATTACATCTTTAAACCAATTAAATTCTCAACACCTTTCAGGCCGTGAGGATAATTCAGATCTTAGTGCTCGTATTGCCAGTTATGAGCTTGCCTATAATATGCAATCCACTGCGCCTGAGGCCATAGATGTGGATTCTGAACCTCAGCACGTGAAAGACCTGTATGGACTTGATGGTTCTAGGACTGATGATTTTGCACGTAAATGCATTCTTTCAAGAAGATTAGTGGAACGCGGAGTCAGATTCATACAGGTATATTCTGGAGGAGCACACAATGATTCGAACTGGGACGCGCACGGTGATCTTAAAAAGAATCATGATTATCATTGTGGCCGCACGGATAAGCCCATTGCCGGGCTCTTGAAAGATTTAAAGCAGAGGGGCCTCTTAGACGAAACTTTGGTAGTTTGGGGAGGTGAGTTCGGAAGGCAACCAACTGCTGAATATGCAAAAGGAACAGGCAGAGATCATAATAGCTTTGGTTTTACCATGTGGATGGCAGGCGGAGGAATTAAGGGTGGAGTCAGCGTGGGAACAACAGATGAGTTAGGAAGTAAGGCGGTTGAAAATCCATATCATGTAAGGAATCTTCATGCGACTGTTCTTAATCTTATGGGCCTTGATCAAAATAATTTGAGTTATTTTTATAATGGTCTGGACCAAAAATTAGTCGGCGTTGAGGGAGCTGACCCCATTCATCAGGCCATGGCCTAAAGGATCCTATGTACAGCAGTGACTGAGGTGTGATTTTTCCGAGCCCTGAAACTGCTGGAATCAGCAATCGAAAACGTTATCTCGTAGGAGTCTCTGGAGGACGCGATTCAGTAGCACTTTTGCACTGGCTCAAATATGATGTGCGTTGCAGGGACATTATTGTTTGCCACTTAAATCATTCATTGAGGGGTAGGGATTCTGGTTCAGATGCGAGGTTCGTTCGTAATCTCGCGAAGAGTTATAATTACCAATTTGAATCTGAAAAGAAGGATGTTCGCAAAATCTCTGAGCAGAAAAAATCTTCGATTGAAGTCACTGCTAGAGACGAGCGATTAGTTTTTTTTGCGAAGGTTTCAAGAAAGTGGCGATGCAAGCGCGTCATATTAGCCCACCATGCCGATGACAATGTTGAGACTGTACTGATGAATCTTTTTCGAGGATCGGGAAAATTAACCGGGATACGAAAGGAATCTAAGGTCATTTCTGATGGTGTAAGTCTTGAGTTACTAAGACCTTTCCTTTCCATTTGGCGTAGCGATATTGATTCTTATGTCACGGAAAAAAATATAGATTACCGGGAAGATACAAGTAATCGGAGCAATGAGTTCTTGCGTAACCGGGTACGTAACACCCTCATTCCTAGTCTAAGAAAAATTTTCCAGCGTGATATAACGAAGTCAGTTTCAAGAGCGACAGAAGTTTCGATGAGAGAATCAGATATGATTGATCAGATTCTTTCATCCACTGAATTTTCATGGATTAATAAAAAGCAGCTACCATTACCTAAGCTCGATAAATTAAACGATGCGTTACAGGCACGAGCGATATTATCTTGGTTAAGAAAGGCCAATGTTCCAGGAGTTGGATTTAGAGAAGTGGAACTGGTCAGATCTTTAATTAAAGACGAATCGACTGCCAAGGTTAATCTGCCAGGCGGCAAGCATGCGCGTCGCAGGAATAAGGTAATTTTTATTGATTAATTACTGTTTTTTTGGCCAATTCAAATGCTGGCGAAGGAATTCGAATGTTTCTTTTCCATTAATCGTATGAGGGCCAACGAACCATTCAATTTTTGTTCTTTCACCGATGCCAAGCTTCGCCGAATAGAGATTTCTGACCTTTGCAAATTCGTAAGCTACTGTCTCGTCTGGGGCAACACCATCAAAGTGTCCCCTCTCCACCATAAAAGGTCGCGGAGCAATGAGCGTAGCCATTTCCGCATAATTAAAAGTACTTCCCAGATCCCACTCGAAAATTTCATACTCTCCGCTCCAAACGTAACTGTATTTTGATCTGGTAGATGCATTTTTCCAGACCCACTCATTGAAGTCTGCTGAACATATAGAGAGACAATAATTTGATACGAGAGGAGGAATACGCATAGCAGATTTTCCTCCATATGATAGGCCGTAAAAACCGATCCGTTCTTTGTCTGCAAATTCGAGTGATCCTAACCAGTCAGTGATTTGTTGATGTTGTGGTACCATTATAGAAAAGAGTGTTTTTCCTATTGCGTTGGCTTTGAATTGAAGGGCCCGGAACCGGTCCTGAAAAATGTATATGTTTTGTGGCGCAAAAGTTACAAATCCGAGATTGGCGAGTTCAGTTGTAAAGGCCTTATAATAATGATGATCTTTTTCCCCTATCGTGGACTGGGGCCGGCCCTCTAGTCCGTGCTGGCAAACCACAACGGGTCTTTTTTCTCCTTCTTTTATGTCTTTTGGAATCACAAGTATTCCATAAGCGAAGAGACCCTGATCGCCTCCAAAGACATCCAATACCACCTCGTAGGTAAGGACTTTTTCTGTTTCACTGATGAGTCTGGTCCTTGGATTCGCGGGTACAAGATCATCCTCAAATTGACCAATTACCTCTGACGCAAATTTTTTTCTATAGGGCTCTATGCTGGCCTGAAACTTTTCCATTGAAGAGGTGTCTAGTTTGGAAAAATAAAGTCTCCTAGTTTCTGCGCTCTGATCTAAAAGTTGTTGGTTATGTCTATCAATTTCATTGAAGGCCCGGTCCTGAACGTTGCCGAGTTCTTTTACCGGGAGCGCAATGGCCTCATGTATTTTTACATTCTGATCCATGTAAGTACTTATGTCTCCCGCCCTTAGACCCGCTCTCTTTATTTCCGATGATATCTGGTCCGGCCTGAAACTGGGTACTTTTCCGGGTTTGCCTCCGGTCCCTCTAGGAACTGTAATTTCAGGAGCCTGAGAAGGATCAATGACTAGGACTCGGGGTCGAATGATCTTGGCAATCTCAGCGTCTCCGAAGTCATTGAGCAGGCCAAATACGTTCCTATAAGCAGGTTCATCCCATACCCTTTCTCTTTTACCGAAGTGACCAATGATCCAGGCACGTTCGATCCGCTCATCAACGGCTGCAGCATGAAAAGCAATGAGCCCGCCTTCACCGTCTCCGGCCACCCCAATGCCTTTGTTCTTATTTCCCAGAGCATCGATGATAGCTGATACTTTTTGAACTTCATAGCCGATCAGGTGCCTGCCAAGCTCAAAAGCGGACCTGTAGAGGAATTCACGATTAGTAATCTTTCTATGCTTTGTTTTGCGATCAATGAGGACTGGTACAAAGACACGGTGACCATTCGCTGCAAGTGTCTGTGGTCTCGTTGTCGTGGCAAAACTTTCAGGATCGGGAATATAAATGGTTGTGAATTCAGCGTTTTGAGGTTCGATCAATAGTCCTTCTACTGAGACTCCTCCAAAGGCCTGTAATCGAAAATTTCGGACTGAGTATTCTGGAACCTCATGTATAATTACGCCTGTCAGGATTTCAGATCCCTTTACCCTTTCATCACGAACACCGATAATGTGTTTTAGTTTTTTACGATGTTCAGAGAGATCAATACCATTAAGCGTTTTGGTCCTGGCATTTCTTTTGACAACGGCCTGATCAATTTTTTTTAGGAGAAATGCATCCGCAGTATCAACTAGCTTAGAAGCAATATCACCTTCCCAATCAAGTGCGGCAGTCCCTTTAAGAGGATTAGCATTAACTGATAATGTGTTTATCAATAAGAATTCGATCAGAAATAATAGATAAAGCAATGCGGCATTCTGATTGAGTAAGGAGCGGAACATTATTTTATATTATTGAAAATCAGAACATGATGGAAAGAACTTTGATTTCAATTTTTCACCTTCCGCTATCCGTTAATAACTCATAAAGATAAGCAATCGATTCAAAGATGGTACTTTTGACTCCAGCGCTCGTTTTCATCCATTTTTCAGCTTCATAGGATACCGGCGGCAAGGCAATAATTCCTATCTGATCTTTTGTCCCAAATACTTTTTTGACAGTGATCCAGCTACGGCGCGCATGCACATTTAGTGTGACAAGGTCAAAAGGACTTGACCCGATATTGTTTTTTTCAAATTCACTTTTCAGGTTTACTGCAGCACTGAAGGTTCTGTGCCTGAGTTGTTTGCTGGCTGGAGCCAAATGTATTTTTTCTTTTGGAACCCCGAGTTCAATTAGTGTTGCGGCGCCCATTTGATTATAAGTTTTGTACTTTTCTGATATATAATAGCCTCTTTCAAGTCTCGGACCGATTAGCCATAAGGCTTCGTAATTATTTTTTTCGTCGTTAAAAATTTCTGCCACTTGTTCCATCGAATTATCTGCCATCCATGATTCAACGACCAGAATTTTGGCATTAGGAACTTTATTTGTGACGGCAAGGAAATCATGCGATGAGAATAAAATTACTGAAACACTTGTGATTATTATAAGCGTTAGCCCCAGAATTACCGGCCAAGTTGGTAACCATACATTGCGTTTTTTAAAGAACTTAAAACCCATTGTAAGATTGATCAGAAGTTAATGATCATTGGGTTCAACTTGGTCAGATGATGTGTAATATTTTTCCAAGGGCCTAACAATATTCGTTTCTAGGGCCCAGACTTTACTTAGCACTTCTTGTGATAGGGGCTCCTGCTCTTCATAGCCTTGATAAATCATTTCTATCTTAGCATCAATGTTATCAATATGATGAAGTATGAGTGCTTCTGGTGTTTTAGGTAGGACCGGTGATCCGTATTCTATTTTTCCATGATGTGATAATATGAGATGAATGAGGTGAATCCTTGCCTTTTCACTGCTCGGCTCAATCAGTTCCCATTCTTCACCTGATTCCGATTCAGTTTCTCGCCATAATGTATTTACTATTTCTGCTCCAATGGATATGTGACCAGTAAGTTCCGCTCGAAAATCGTAAGGCATTGTAAATCCATCCTTTGGGTAAGTATTCTCCCACATTTTTCCACAATCATGGAAAAGAACACCCGAGATCAGTAAGTCACGGTTCAGATTCTTGTAAGCTGAACATATACCTTCTGCACTCCTGATCATTTGTGCCACATGTTCAATGAGTCCGCCTCGACGGGCATGATGTAGGTTACGCGCTCCTGCCGAACGCTTGAAACGATCGCCGAACCGATCTAAAAATTTTGTGCAGATGGCCCGGAACCTAGGATCTGACAGTGACTCACAAACTGATTGGATATAATTATAATCTTCTGTTTGCTTTGACTTAGTTTCTTCAGTTCCGGCAAGGACATTGGCGATTTCTTCTTCTTCGAGATTAGATAATTTCCAGTCCCGAGCATCGATCCCATATTCGTTGCTTGACCAGTGCCCTTGTATCTTTACCCATTCATTTCCATTCAAGGATTCTGCCTGCGAGAACGCGGCTGAATCTTGCCATGCTTTTAGCTTTATTGATCCGGTGGAATCACAAAGTTCTACTTCGTAATATGGATTTCCGTTTCGGGTCTGTTTACGTACCGAACCAGAAATTTGGCCGCACACAGAATATTCACCCGGATTAGAAGGCACACTATTTTTGAGTTCGGCAATTATTATTTGTTCCATGAATTTATACATTCAAGAGATTCTGCGGCATAAGAAAGAGTATTTTTAGTCGACATTTGTTAATAAAGGTTTAATATTAACTATAACGAATGAAAGATTCGTATTAATTCACCGTTTATATAATAATGGGTATTCAATGGTTACAGGTCTTTGTGTGTTTGGCTGGTCTTTCTATTCCAGTCGGGGTTCTACTTTTTGCTGCTGCTGACACAGCAAGAGCAAAGAAAGAAAGCGGTGAGCAGGAATAATATTTTTATTACTCTAATTGAAGAGTCTTTACGGACGGGAGATTTCCTAATAATTCATCCCAACTGATTTTTCCAGCGCAATGGAAGTCCCTGACAAGGTGATATGTGTTGATTGCGGGCGAATGGCCTATCGACTCACGATAGAGCCTGAATTCGGTTTTTCCAATGGTGACTGGGTAGCGTATAGATGCTCGGGTTGCGGTGATAGATGGGACTTGGAGGTTAGTATGAGTACTAAGCCAAGTACGGATCCTAAAAATCATTGAAAACAGGAACCGACTTGTGAAATTTCGACATTCGTGGTTCATAGAGAGTGATGGCTTGCCACTTTCAGCTTCATTCTAATTATCAGCCTCGCGGTGACCAGCAGCAGGCCATTGATAAATTAATAAAGTCTTTGGTTGCCGGTAATCAGCATCAGACTCTTTTAGGAGTAACGGGTTCCGGCAAAACATTCACAATGGCTAATGTCATTGCTGGTATGAATAGACCTACTCTGGTCATGTCACATAATAAAACTCTTGCCGCACAACTTTATTCAGAGTTCAAAAATTTTTTTCCAGATAACGCGGTTGAGTATTTTGTATCGTATTTTGATTATTACCAACCTGAAGCATATATACCGCGCAGTGATACCTACATAGAAAAGGACTCTTCAATTAATGACGAGATAGAGCGTCTGCGTCTCTCGGCCATGGGGTCCTTATTGACTAGAGAAGATGTTATTGTCGTTGCAAGTGTTTCCTGTATCTATGGTTTGGGATCCCCTGATGATTACAAGGACATGATGTGTCCCGTGAGTACAGGAATGAAAATGGACAGGGACAAATTCCTAACAAGGTTAGTAGATATGCTATACGAGCGAAACGATTTTTCTTTTACTCGCGGCAAGTTCCGATCACGTGGAGATGTAGTTGATGTCATCCCTGCGTATTTGGAGAATGAGGCGATCCGAGTAGAATTCTTTGGAGATGAAATTGATAGGATTTCTGCCTTCGACCCTATCAGCGGAAACATCATATCTCGTCTTGAAAACTATAATTTCTATCCTGCAAAACAGTTCGTAACTCCGGCTGATAAAATGGCGCGTGCTATCAAAGAAATTCGTATCGAACTGGAAGATCAGGTAGCATTTTTCGAAGAAAATCAGAAATTCATTGAAGCTCAGAGGATACGACAAAGAACGGAATATGACATTGAAATGATGCAGGAAATGGGTTTTTGCCAAGGAATAGAGAACTATTCAAGGCACCTAGGGTCAAGGCCACCCGGTTCTAGACCTTCCACATTGCTTGATTTCTTTCCTAAGGATTATTTGACCGTTATTGATGAATCGCATGCCACAGTTCCTCAGGTCGGGGGAATGTATGAAGGAGATAAATCTCGAAAAACCAATCTTGTGGATTATGGATTCAGATTGCCAAGTGCACTTGATAATAGGCCTTTAAAATTTGATGAATTTATGGATATGACGGGTCAGCGTGTTTATGTAAGTGCAACTCCTGCAAGATTTGAAATAGAGAACAGTAAGGTCGGAAATTCGAAATACATACCTAAGCAAAGTAAGAAAAAAGGATCAGGTGATACCTTACCCACGTTGGTTCCTCATATATCAGGTTCCTCTCAGAGTATTGATCAGTTCAATGTCAATGATCCTAGTCAGGATTTAATCATTGAGCAGATCATCCGGCCTACCGGATTACTTGATCCTTTAGTTGAGCTCAAGCCTTTGAAAGGGCAGATAGATGAAACTATTGAGTTGTGCCGAAGTGCTACTGAGTCAGGGAACAGAGTCCTTGTGACCACGCTAACAAAGAGAACAGCGGAGGACCTGACAGATTATTTACGCGACGTTGATCTTAGGGTTAGATATTTACACAGTGATATTGGCGCCATCGAACGTGTGGAAATTTTAAGGGCTCTGCGTGCTGGTGAGTTTGATATCCTTGTAGGGATTAATCTTCTCAGAGAGGGTCTTGATCTTCCTGAAGTTGCTTTAGTTTGTATTTTGGATGCTGACAAAGAAGGTTATCTGCGGAGTGAAACCTCTTTGATTCAGACGGCCGGCCGGGCTGCCCGACACGTTGAAGGAAGAGTCGTGCTATTTTGCGATGACATGACGAAGAGCATTGAAGGCCTTGTAAACATTACTGAATATAGAAGGCGAAGGCAGATCGGATACAATGAAAGGCACGGTATAATTCCTGAAAGCGTCAGCCGTGCTGATCAGGAGTCATTGCACATGACTCTCGGAGGAGCAAAAGTATCTGAGGAGATATTGGCGGGTAACGAGCATGACATTGACGTGGCTCAAGTGATCAGTGATCTTCAGGTGGAAATGCAGGAAGCGGCTTCAAAACTTGAGTTCGAAAAGGCTGCACTGCTCAGGGATCAGATTGATGAGCTGAAGAGACAATGATTTTTCTGTAGAAGCCGCATATCTTTGGTTTAACAATGATTATGTTGGGGTTAATTTAAACTAATGAGAGGCACGTACATGGTTTTTGTCATTTTGATGGCAGCGAAGTCTTTTATAGCGACGGCAGAGGAAACTATGTTTTATGGATCATGTGATGCGTCTGCAGCGGTTGCTTTGGATAACAATACATTTGTTGTAGCTGATGATGAGGATAATATTCTCAGAATCTATTCCTTGAAACGTCCCGGAATGCCGTTGGCAGAATACCCACTAGATGTCTTTCTTGGCGTACAAAATGAATCACACGCTGAATCAGATATTGAGGCATGTGCGCGTGTGGGTGATTTAATTTATTGGATAACTTCTCATGGTCGTAATAAGAAGGGTAAATGGAGGAATAGCAGATATCGTTTATTTTCTACTAAGGTAATTAATGAGGAAGGAAAATTTATTTTAAAGCCGGAAGGCATTGCGTATGAAAATCTGTTAAGCGCATTGGTTTCCTGCGAGGATCTTAATTTGAAAGCTAGTGTTGGTGTCATTGGCGAAGATGCAGGTAAGGTTCTGGCTCCCAAAGAGCAAGGCCTGAATATTGAAGGTTTATCCACTAATGCGGATGGTAGTGTTCTTTACATTGGTCTTCGCAATCCAATCCCTGAACAACAAGCTATTCTTATTCCCATTAAGAATCCTAACGCAGTGGTTCATGGTAAAGCGGAGCCGATTTTAGGAGAACCTGTGCATCTAAATGTTCAGAGAAGAGGCATTCGATCTATTGAGTATTCATCTTATCACAAGAGATTTTTTTTGGTGGCAGGAGATCGATCAGATAAGCTGAGCTCTGTTCTTTATTCTTGGGATGGCGCACCTAAAAGTGTTCCAAAAAAAATAAGATCTTTTGTGAATTTGAATCCTGAGGCGATCGCTCCTATTTCGGGAAGTGGAAAGATCCTAATACTTAGTGATGATGGGACCGTTGCTCATCGAGTGGATCAAGAAGACTCATTTGATAAGTTAGTGGACGGTAAATGTGCATGTAAGTCCCTCAAAGATCCTAGAAAAAAGAGGTTCAGATCCTTGACTCTAAATTTGAACAAACAAAGTGTTCGTTGAGGAATAAAAGAGTCAATTATTTTTGTTTCACATAAGTCATTAATTTTGTAAGATTTATGGTTATGAAGCCATTCCTTGCGTTACTATTATTTGTGCTTCCTTCCTGTGTTGGAATTTCTGGATCTGGGCATGAGCCCTTATCTCGCATATCGAGTGACCGTGGCATGTTTGTTTTGGATGGTCATGAGGAAGTAGCAATCACACAAGAAAAGGCCGAACCAAAGTCATTACCTTTCACGTCAATTCCCTGGAATTGGTTTGATTAGATGAAAGTGAATTATTTGCTAATAAAGGGATAGGATTATCGTTATTATAGGATAAGCTGTTAATTAGATTATCTTTATCAGCTCAACGATCATGTCTGGAGAAAAATCAACAAGGTTCCGTCCGCCTGAAAAGAATGAACCTAATGATTTTTTAGCTGAAGTAGAGAACAGCGAATATTCACCTGAATCACAGAGAAAAAAATCTCAGGCCTTTTCACTTGGAGCTGCAGTTTTTGTTCACGCAATCATTTTTTCAATTTTAGCTTTCATTGTCATAGCAAATTTTGATTCCGAAGAAATTGAAATGGTTGTGGAAGCTAGTTCCGCAAATACTGATTTGGTTCCTCAGAAACGGTCCTTTGCCAAGAAGGTAACATTGGAAAAACCTGCTACGCCTTCAAGGAGAGCAGATAAAACAATTACCGCAACGAACGCCTCATCCGTTGTGATGCCGGAAATCCCAACCTTTTCCGATACACCGGCATTCGGGAACGATTTTGGTGATGGTTTTGGCATTGGTGGATTTGGTGATGGCCGAGGAGGCGCGAAATTTTTTGGAACTAGTGGGGGCGGTAACCGAATCATTCTCGTCATTGATACCTCGACAAGTATGAATAATAATTGTGGGCCCACTGGGATTAGGGCTATAAGGAGGGAGATCGTGCGTACTCTTTCTGCTCTATCGCCAAATATTAGCTTTAATATTATCTGTT